>ENA-UESH01000536-UESH01000536.1-human-gut-metagenome-genome-assembly--contig:-NODE-536-length-35537-cov-7.141314_pt1 | contig 35537 bp, 31 predicted proteins | sample MGYA00243001_ERZ508002 | MGnify/ENA primary metagenome ERZ508002 (study PRJEB26167, sample SAMN06115447) | human gut metagenome | host: Homo sapiens | place: China:Anhui | collected 2015-08-07 | study... | reverse complement strand
ATCAAGGGTGTGAATCCTGAGACCGAAGAGCAGGAGACCCGTCCGTCTTCCGACGACGCTCCCTTCGCAGCTCTGGCTTTCAAGATCGCTACCGACCCGTTCGTTGGTAAGCTGGCATACTTCCGTGTCTACTCCGGTAAGGTCGAGGCAGGTACTACTGTCTACAACTCCGTGAAGGACAACAAGGAGCGTATGGGCCGCATCCTGCAGATGCACTCCAACCACCGCAAGGATATCGACTGCTGCTATGCAGGTGATATTGCTGCTGTCGTTGGTCTGAAGAACACCACCACCGGTGATACTCTGTGTGATGAGAATCATCCCATCATTCTGGAGTCCATGAAGTTCCCCGAGCCCGTTATCCGCGTCGCCATCGAGCCTAAGACCAAGGCCGGCAACGAGAAGATGGGCATCGCGCTGGCAAAGCTGGCCGAAGAGGATCCTACCTTCAAGACCTACACCGACGAAGAGACTGGTCAGACCATCATCGCCGGCATGGGCGAGCTCCATCTGGAGATCATCGTCGACCGTCTGCTCCGTGAGTTCAAGGTCGAGGCGAACGTCGGCGCACCTCAGGTCGCTTACCGTGAGACCATCCGCAAGGAGGCCAACCAGGAGACCAAGTACGCTCGTCAGTCTGGTGGTAAGGGTCAGTACGGTCACGTCAAGATCAAGATCGAGCCCAACGAGCCCGGTAAGGGTTATGAGTTCGTCAACGCCATCGTTGGCGGCGCTATCCCGAAGGAATACATCCCGGCTATCGACAACGGTATCCAGGGTGCTATGAAGTCCGGCGTTCTGGCAGGCTATCCTGTCGTTGACGTCAAGGTCACCCTGTGGGATGGTTCTTATCATGAGGTCGACTCCTCTGAGATGGCCTTCTCCATTGCAGGTTCTATGGCCTTCAAGGATGCTATGCGCAAGGCTGATCCTATCATCACCGAGCCTATCATGAAGGTCGCTGTCATCGTTCCCGATGAGTATCTGGGAGATGTCATCGGCGATCTGAATGCTCGCCGTGGTCAGATCCAGGGCATGGAGGCAATGGCTGGCACCCAGCGTGTCAACGCATTCGTTCCTCTGGCTCAGATGTTCGGCTACGCTACCGACCTGCGTTCCAAGACCCAGGGCCGTGGCCAGTATGTCATGGAGCCGTCTCACTACGAGCCGGTGCCTAAGAACATCGCTGATCAGATCATCGCAGGCCGCACCAAGGGCTGATCATTGAAAAACGGATAAAGATTTTGCCGGGGTAGTGTAGCTCCGGCAAAATTTCCTGTAAAACACTTGATTTTACAGGTGGAATCTAGTAGAATAGTTTTGCAATGCAATTCTGTATTAGCAGGACTGTTGTAACCAATATCAAAACCTAATTTAAGGGAGGATATTCCAATGGCTGAAAAGGCAAAGTTCGACCGTTCTAAGCCGCATGTTAACATCGGCACCATCGGTCACGTTGACCACGGCAAGACCACTCTGACCGCTGCTATCACCAAGTACCTGGCACTGAAGGGCGACGCAGAGTTCATGGACTACGCCAACATCGATAAGGCTCCTGAGGAGCGTGCTCGTGGTATCACGATCAACTCCGCTCACGTTGAGTATCAGACCGACGCTCGTCACTATGCTCACGTTGACTGCCCGGGCCATGCTGACTACGTCAAGAACATGATCACTGGTGCTGCTCAGATGGACGGCGCTATCCTGGTCGTTGCTGCTACCGATGGTCCCATGCCCCAGACCCGTGAGCACATCCTGCTGGCTCGTCAGGTCGGCGTGCCCTATATCGTTGTCTTCATGAACAAGTGCGATATGGTCGACGACGAGGAGCTGCTGGATCTGGTCGAGATGGAGATCCGTGAGCTGCTGTCCGAGTATGACTTCCCGGGCGACGATACCCCGATCATTCGTGGTTCCGCTCTGAAGGCTCTGGAGGCTCCCAACGATCCCAGCGATCCCGCTTACGAGTGCATCAAGGAGCTGATGGACGCTGTCGATACCTATATCCCCAACCCCGACCGTGAGGAGGACAAGCCCTTCCTGATGCCCATCGAGGATGTCATGACCATTTCCGGCCGTGGTACTGTTGCTACCGGTCGTGTTGAGCGTGGCGTTGCTAAGGTTGGCGATGCAATGGAGATCGTCGGCATTAAGCCCGACCGTCTGTCCACCACCGTCACCGGCCTGGAGATGTTCCGTAAGTCTCTGGACTTCGCTGAGGCTGGCGATAACATCGGCGCTCTGCTGCGTGGTGTTGACCGTACCCAGATCGAGCGTGGCCAGGTTCTGGCTAAGCCCGGTTCTGTCCATCCCCACAAGGTCTTCGAGTCTCAGGTCTACGTTCTGACCAAGGACGAAGGCGGCCGTCACACCCCGTTCTTCTCCAACTATCGTCCTCAGTTCTACTTCCGTACCACCGACGTGACCGGCATCATCACCCTGCCGGAAGGCACCGAGATGTGCATGCCTGGCGATAACGTCATGATGCACGTTGAGCTGCTGACCCCCGTCGCTATGGAAGAGGGCCTGCGTTTCGCTATCCGTGAGGGTGGCCGTACCGTTGGTTCCGGCGTCGTCGGCAAGATCATTGAGTGATTTTGTCCTTGAACGTCAGTTCTAAGGCGAACTAAGCACTTATAAAGACCTTCCCATTCCGGAGAGTGGGAAGGTCTTTTTTGTTTGCATCCTCTGCCTTTCCAGACAGAGGATTTTTTGCGGCGCATAGCACAACTTTATGGTTTACAAAGATTGGTTGTCGTGGTATACTGGCGATGAAAGAACAAGCAGCACTGGAACTTGGTTTGGGCCGACGTGAGCTGTCGGACACACTGACGAAGGAGCTGCTGGACAGGCAGAGGAGGTCAGCGACGATGGCGTTTGATTATAAGAAGGAATATAAGGCACTCTACCAACCACCTCGTGAGCCGCAGTTTGTCACCGTGCCAGCCATGACCTTTGCCGCAGTGCGGGGGCAGGGCGACCCCAACGACCCTACAGGCGAGTACAAAGCAGCCATCGAGCTGCTGTATGGCCTGCTCTACACCATCAAGATGAGCAAGAAGGGCAGTCACCGGGTGGACGGTTACTTTGACTTCGTAGTGCCTCCGCTGGAAGGGCTGTGGGAACAGACGGGGACCGGGAAGGAAAGCTTCCACTGGACATCCATGCTCCGCCTGCCGGAGTTCGTGACCCGGGAAGAGTTCGGCTGGGCGGTCCGGGAAGCGACAGCCAAAAAGAAAAAGGATTTCTCCAAGGTCGAGTTCTTCACCTACGATGAGGGCCTCTGTGTCCAGTGTATGCACCTCGGCTCTTACGACGACGAGCCTGAGACGCTGGCCCGGATGGATGCCTTTGCGGCAGAGCAGGGCTATGCGGTGGAGTTCTCTGAGATGCGCTTCCATCACGAGCTCTATCTCTCCGACCCCAACCGCACCGCGCCAGAAAAGCGGAAGACCATCCTGCGCCACCCGCTCAAATCAAGCTTGTAATCCAGCCCCAAGGCCGCTATAATAGAAGAAAAAGCCGCAGTCTGGCGGCGGAAAACGAGGAATGGATATGAAGCTTCCCGAGAAGAAACAGCGCTGGGTCTATCATGCAGAAGCTCTGCCGCAGGCGGCAGGCGAGGGCGTCACCCGCCGGGTGCTGGCCTACACCGACGGCCTGATGTGTGTGGAAAACACCTTCGAAAAGGGGGCTGTGGGCGCACTCCACCATCATCCCCACACCCAGATCACCTATGTGGTGTCGGGTGCGTTCGAGTTCACGGTGGACGGCGTGACCCACACTGTGAGGGCAGGGGATACCATCCTGAAGGAGGACGGCGTGGAGCACGGCTGTGTCTGCACCGAGGCCGGCATCCTGCTGGACATCTTCACCCCCATGCGGGAAGACTTCGTGTAAAATAAAATGGGCCGCAGCCCATCCCACCGGGGAAAGGCTGCGGCCCATTTTTGTGCGAAAAATCAGGCGGCAGTGGAAGAAGCGGCCTCGGAGGAAGCAGCCTCAGAAGATGCGGCCTCGCTGGAAACCTCAGAAGCAGCCTCAGAGCTCACCTCAGAAGCGGCCTCAGAGGAAGCAGAGTTCTCCTCGACCACGGCAGAGGTGGAAGCAGCCTCAGACTGAGCGGCAGCAGAAGCAGCCTCAGAGGTAGAAGCAGCAGTAGAAGAAGAGCTGCCGCAGGCAGTCATGCTGACAGCCAAGACCAGAGCAGCAACGGTAACACAAACATTCTTGAGTTTCATATCGAAAATCTCCTTGCTTTTGAAAAAATAGTTTCGCGGAAGGCTGTACAGGTGAAACCTTTCCGCAAAAAGATATTCTAGTCCGTTTTCGAAAAAAATCAAGCCCTTTTTTGATAAAGATTCTATTTACCGAAGAGATTCTACACTTTTGTTATAACTTATCACCAAAAGTCAAGGATTTTTGACGTGCAAAAATGAAACACTCCAGGCTTTTCCGGGAGAGAAAAACGTGGTATAATATCGCTAATGCGATATTATAGTTTTTATGCGCAGTGCCTCGCCGCTTGCTCCTGCGGAGCTGCGTGGCAACCGGCTTTGGATGCGCATTTATACCATTTCACTGCGTTCATGGTATAATGGAACCTATAAAAGAGAACGATGGCAGGTCTGGTTACAAAGCAGCAGAAATGGATCCCGCAAATCATGCGGACGATATTGAGGTGGAACGATATGAACATCAAAAAAGTGGCAGTTCTGGGAGCCGGTGCGGTCGGCTCTTATGTTATCTGGGGGCTTTCGGCCCGCAGGGACATTGAGCTTGGCGTGGTGGCCGATGGCCCGCGCGGCGAGCGTCTGGTAAAAGAAGGCTGTGCCATCAACGGCAAAGTCTACCGTCCGGCGGTCTGGACGCCGCAGGAGGCGCATGACGCCGACCTTCTCATCGTCTGCCTGAAATACGGCGCGCTGCCCGGCGCACTGGACAGCATCAAAGCCGTCACTGGTCCCCGCACCACCATCATGAGCCTGATGAACGGCGTGGATAGTGAGGACATCATTGCTTCTGCTGTGGGTGGGGAGCATCTGCTTTACTCCCTCATCAAAGTGGCGTCCCACAAGGAGGCGGACGGCGTCCATTTCGACCCGGCGACCACCGTTGGCATCATCTTCGGTGAGAAGGAGCTGCCCTGCAGCAGCCCCCGCGTCAAGGCCGTGGAGGCTTTGTTCGGCGGCACAGAGCTGCACTTCCGGGCCACCGACTGCATTCAGGAAGAGATGTGGAGCAAGTTCCGCCTCAACGTCTGCAACAACCTGCCCCAGGCCATCCTCGGCGCAGGCGTAGGCTGCTACCGTGACAGCGTCCATATGAAGGCCATCAGCGACGGCCTCCGCCGTGAGCTGGAAGCCATTGCCGCAGCCAAAGGCATTGACATGCAGAAGGTGGATGCCGTGTCCGGCAAGGGCTGCGCCGTCAAGCCCTCGGCCCGCTACTCGACGCTGCAAGACCTCGACGCCGGACGCCATACCGAAATCGATATGTTCTCGGGTGCGCTCATCCGGATGGGCAAAGAGCTGGGCATCCCGACGCCCTACAATGAGTTTGCTTATCATATGATAAAAGCGCTGGAAGAAAAGAACGACGGTAAGTTTGATTATGTCGGCCCGGATCAGGAAATGACATGGGCAAGATAACGGAGGGAATACCGATGAATATTACGGTCTATCTGGGGGCGAACGAGGGCAATGACCCGGCCCTGAAGCAGGCCGTCGAGGAACTGGGCCGCTGGATCGGCGAGAGCGGGAACGCGCTGGTCTACGGCGGCTCCCGCAGCGGCCTGATGGGGCGTCTGGCCCACAGCGTCCTGACGGCGGGGGGCGAAGTGACCGGAGTAGAGCCGCAGTTCTTCATCGACTCTGAGGTGCAGTATGACGGCCTGACCAGGCTCATCGTCACGCAGGACATGACCGAGCGCAAGACTAGGATGATAGAGCTGGGCGACGCCTTTATCGCCTTCCCCGGCGGCACCGGTACGCTGGAAGAGATCACGGAGGTGATGTCCAAGGTCTCGCTGGGTCATCTGGACGCGCCCTGCATCCTCTACGACCTCGACGGCTACTACGCCGGCCTGAAAGCTCTGCTGGCCCATATGGTCAAGATGGGGCTGTCCAGCCCCGAGCGGCAGAGCGGCATTTATTTTGCAAAAGAGCTGGACGAGATAAAGAGCATCCTGAAACGGGAATAAAAAAGCGCTGGAAGCGGTGTAAAGGCTTCCAGCGCTTTTTGTTGTCTGCTTACATGGAGATGACGCCCAGCGCGTTTGCCACCGAGCTGATGAGGATGATGGCCGCGAAGATGGGGCAGAGGTACTTTATCATAAAGTTGAAGATGCGCTTGCGGCGGAAGGGCTTGCCTTCCAGCGTGACCTCTTCCTCGATCTTCTCCACACCGATGACCCGGGACACCAGCAGGCAGGTGGTGATGGCCGCAATGGGCATCATGACCGAGTTGGTAAGGAAATCGAAGAAGTCGAGGAACTGCATCCCAAAGACCGTGAAACGGGCCAGAGGGCCGTAGCCCAGAGCCGACAGACTGCCCAGCACCAGCATGATGATGCCGATGAGGACGGTGGCCTGCTTACGCTCCCAGCCCAGCTCGTCCTCGAAGGTGGAGACAGCGCTTTCCGTCAGGGCGATAGAGCTGGTGACGGCGGCGAAAAGCACCAGCGTGAAGAAGAGGATGCCCACCACGGTGCCGAGGCCCATGCTCTCAAAGACCTTCGGGATGGTGATGAACATGAGGGCCGGGCCGGCCTGCAGGGTGTCCGGGTCGCCGCCCGAGAAGGAGAAGACCGCCGGAATGATCATCAGGCCCGCCATGATGGCAATGGCCGTGTCGAAGATCTCCACGTTCTCGGTGGACTCCTCGATGGAGACATCCTTCTTCATGTAGGAGCCGAAGGTGACGAGGATGCCCATTGCGATGGAGAGGGAGTAGAACATCTGCCCCATGGCGGTCACGACGGTCATCCAGGAGAAGTTGGAGAGATTCGGCACGAGGAAATACTTCACGCCCTCCAGCGCACCCGGGCGGGTGACGGAGTAGCCCGCGATGATGACAGACAGCACCACGAGAATGGGCATCATCACCTTGGAGACCCGCTCCACGCCGTTGCGCACGCCTGCAAAGATGATGGCGAGGGTGAAGATGGTAAAGATGACAAAGCATATCTCCGCCGAAGCGCCGCTGGAAATGAAGGCCGAAAAGTAGCCGTCTGTGGCCAGCTCACTGCCGTGGCCGCTGACGTAGTCGGCCAGATACCGGATGACCCAGCCGCCGATGACTGAGTAATAAGGCACGATGAGGATGGGGATGATGGCGTTTATCCAGCCACCGAAGGAGCGCTCGCCCTTGCGGACGGCGGCGAATGCGCCCACCGGGCTTTTCCTGGTCATCCGGCCCAGCGCCGTCTCGGCAACGATCATGGTGTAGCCGAAGGTGAAGGCGAGGATGATGTAGATGAGCAGGAAGATGCCGCCGCCGTACTTGGCCGCAAGATAGGGGAAGCGCCAGATGTTGCCGAGGCCCACCGACGCGCCTGCTGCGGAGAGAACAAAGCCGATCTTGCCCGAAAAGGCGCTTCGCTTGTGCTGTTTTTGATTCATTGGATTTTCCTCTTTTCACAAATTCAATACCCCCAGTGTATCACAGCCGGGGAGGGGATTCAACCGATTTTTCGATAAGAAGCAGAAGACCCCTCGAAGGGATCGAAAGGCCGTATCAAAAGATAAGCACAGAAGCAGAAGCTCCTGTGCTCAGAGGGAGCAGCGTCAATCCACCACCGGCACATCCAGCCCGAATTCCAGCGGGCGGAAGCGGGGGCAGACATTCTCCGTGATGCAGATGACCGACGCGGCTAGGCGGCTGCCGATCTCACAGGACTGGGCCAGATTCTTGCCGTAGGTCAGGCCGATGACCGTACCGGCAAAGAAGGCGTCGCCTGCGCCGGTGGTGTCGATGACGTCCACCTTCTTGGCGGGTACGACGCCGCAGGCACCGTCATGCTGGGCGTAGACAGCACCCTGACCGCCCATGGTCACCACCATGCTGGGAATGTTGGCGCTGTGGACGTTCCGGGCCAGTACCTGAGCCATCTGGCTGGGGGCGAGATGCTCGTAGTCGTCCGAGAAGAGCAGACCGGCCTCCTGCTGGTTGCAGACGAAGCAGTCGATCTGCTGCAGATAGTCGCGGCGCTCCATGGCGATGCTCATGTTGGAGACTGCGGCAAAGACCTTCTTGTTGTATTTCCTGGCATAGCGGAGCACCTGCTTGACCGTGTCTTTCTCGAGGTCCAGCTCGATGGCGATGGCGTCGCAGTCCTTGAAGATCTCGTCGCCCTTCTCCTCCAGCAGGGTGGTCAGCGGGGTGGTGTCAGGGCGCTTGGAGATGGCGGCGTGGACGTCGCCGTCGTTGTCAAAGATGGCCAGCCAGGTACCCATGCCATCGGGGACCTTCTGGATGTACCTGGTGTTGACCTTGTGGTTGTCCAGTTTATCGATGACGTCCTGACCCATGCCGGTGTCGTCCACCAGACCCACGAAGGTGGGGCGCAGCTCCACATTGGCGATGTCCTCCGCCACGTTCCGGCTCACACCGCCATGCACCTGTTCAATGCGGCCGGCGTTCCGTCCGCCGGGGATGTAGGTGGAGAAGGGATAGCCCTTGATGTCTACGAAAACTGCGCCGATGACTACGATTCCCATATTTGAAATTCCTTTCCTGAATAAGAACTCTCTTTGACTTCTATCCTGTTTACGCTTCTTCTGCCTTTTGCGCCCGAATATCGTCACCCATAAAGAGGAAGGGGACAAAAGAGGAGAGGCGGCTGGAGATTTTTTCGGTGTAGAGCTTTTCCAGCAGAGCGCCGTCGGTGATGTTGGTGGTGACGATGGTGGGCAGCTTCGCGCCCAGACGGTTGTTCAGCAGGCTGTAAAGGGTGCTGATGAGGAAGCTGGAGTTGAACTCGGAACCCAGGTCGTCGAGGATGAGCAGGTCGGCCCCGGCGGCGGTGCGCAGGAGCATCTCTTCCTCCCCGGCGGGGTCGAAGCCGAAGTGCAGGGCCTCGAGCTTCGAGAAGAAGTCGGGGCTGGACACATAGATGACGTCGAAGCCCTTTTCCAGCACCTCTCCGGCAATGGCCAGAGCGGCATGGGTCTTGCCCAGACCGGCGTTGCCGAGGAGCATCAGGCTCTCGCTGGTGGTATCAAATTCGTCGGCGTAGCCGCGCAGGTCGTCCAGAAGGGTGGACATATAACTCCGCACCGGCTCGCCGAGGGAGGCGTCCATCCGGGCGGGATAGTAGCGCAGCTCCATGGTATCGAAGCTGGAAATGGAGAGGCTGGACAGAGCCTCGATCTCCGACCGGCGGAGCTGCTGCATCACCTTGTGGACGCAGCTGCAGGTGTGGCCGTCCACAATGCCGGTGTCTTCGCAGAGCCTGCAGGTGAAGTGCGGCTCCAGTGCGTCGGCGGGACGGCCGCTGGAGGCCAGCAGGTCGGCCAGCTTTTTACGGGCATCGGTGAGGGCCACAGCGGCATCGGTGCGGTCCTTGCCCGCCGCCCCGGCCAGTGCGCAGCGGATGCCCCGCACCCGCACCTCTTCTTCGGCGTGGCGCAGCCCGGGGACAGCGGCCTCGGCCTCAGCGCGGGCGTCCTCAGCCTTGGCCCGTGCGGTCTGACGACGGCGGGCGACGGTGCGCAGGGCTTCCTGATACAGTTCGTTTTTGGTACGCATAGTGTCTCCTTATGCCGGGGGTCACTCGGACTTTTTCTTGAGGGGGCGGCGGCGGGCAGCGTTCTTGAGGAAGTTGTTGCCGCTGGGGGTCTCGCGGTCTACCCGGATGTTCCGGCTGGCTCCGGCAGCGGCCACCGGAGTGCGCACGTCGTGGATATTGCGCAGGCCCTTGGCATTCCAGGTCTTGAGGATGCTGTTCCAGTACCACAGGTCACGCTTCGGCCCGGCCTGCACAGCGGCCTCCTGCACCATGGCGTCATCGTAGCCGTAGACCTCATACCACCGGGCGATGGCTTTCCGCCCGCCGAGGGTGAGCTCGCTGTCCGGGATGCCCAGCAGGGAAGCGACGTACTGCTCCCGGGTCTGGCGGAGGGCCAGCAGCTTGAGGTGGGCGTCGGCCTGTTCGCCGGTCTCCACGCCCTCGGCCCGCCAGACTTTCAGCTCGTGGAGGACGGCGGCCATCGTTCGCTTGCCCCGGCTGGCCACATAGGCCACGCAGAGCATGACGGTCTCGGGGGCAAAGCCCTCCTGTACGTAGAGGTTGACCAGCTTTTCCATCTCGCTGTGAGTCAGCGGGCGGGCAAAGCCGGTCTGAGCGCAGTCGATGAGGCTCGAGATCATGGGGTCGGTGCGGCTTGCGGCGGCGATCTCCGCCCAGGTCATGGGGGCAGGAGCAGAGGGCTCTGCTCCCGGCGCGGCGTTCTCGTCGTAGCGCTCGAGAAGCCCTGCACCGGCCCAGAAAGAGAGGGCGCTTTCGGCAGAGATGCGGCTGCGCAGTTTGAGGTCGGCACAAATTTTTTCGGGGTCAGTGACGCCGGTGGCCAGCACATACAGTGCTACCCGGACGTTGTATTCCTCGGCGATGCCCAGCTTGGAAAAGATGAGCTGCGGCACCGGGATGGTGTCGCCCTTGAGCTCTTTGAGACGGTATATCATTTGCTTTCCCCGCTTTCTGCGTCCTCGTCCTTCGGCGGCGGTGACCAGGGCTCACAGTCCAGGATGGAGGGCCGCTGCTTCCAGAGCGCCAGGTCAGTGCTGTAGGCAGAGGACAGATACTCTGCCGCTGCGGCCCGGCCCTCGTCCGTCAGCGGAAAGACCATCTGCCGGCGCAGGGCGGGGTCGGTGCGGTCCAGCGCCCAGGGGTCGGGCCAGATGTCTACCGTGAGGATGGATTCCTCTTTCTGTGCGCCCTCGCCGCCGTCCGGGTCAGGCACGCTGCGCTTGCCGGGCGAGAGCAGATAGCGCATCCCGTCTTCGTTGCCGCTGTATTGATTCTTGCACTTGAAATAGTGCAGAAGGGGTACAAAAATCATGACGTCCCTCTCAGTTTTAGACTTGCTGAAATGATAAAAGCGCCAATTCTTGACGAATCAGCGCTCTTTTTGTGGAGCAGGATACGGGACTCGAACCCGCCGCCTACTGCTTGGGAAGCAGTCGCTCTACCGGATGAGCTAACCCTGCGTTTACTTATTTATTGTAGCAAAGGACACGGGTTTTGTCAACCGCTTTTTGGCTCGATTTTGGTCGGCACCAGAAACTTCTCTGCCGGCAGCGTAGAAAACCAAATTTTACTTCAATAGAGATTCGGACGGTTTCTAAAGAAGAGCTAAAAAAGAAGAGCTAAAAAAGGCCGCCGTTCTGCCCGCAGGAAATAAGGGCAGGACGGTGGTCTTTTGAACGGACTGTGAATTACAGCTCAGCCAGAGCGCGCTTGAGGTTCTGGGCGATCTGGTCAGGGCAGCTGGTGGGGCGGGGGCCGCAGGTAGTGCCTTCCATGCGGGCGATGGCGTCCTCAGCCTTCATGCCCTTGAGCAGGCGGCTGATGCCCTTCAGGTTGCCGTTGCAGCCGCCGATGACCTCGATGGACTCGATGGTGTGGTCATCGTTCAGCACGATGTGGGTCTCCTTGGAGCAGGTACCCTTGTTGGGGTAGCTGAAAGACTTGCTCATATTCAAACTTCCTCTCTTTATATCCGACTGACAGGCGAGCGGACTCGCATAGTACCCTTATTATATCCTTGTCAGACGAGGAAGTCAATGTGGCCCGGTCACAGAGCGCCGCCCCGGCGCTTGCGGGCCAGTGCCTCGATGCGCGCGATCTGGTCATCCTCGGTGACGCAGGCACCCACCGGGTGGGGTTTGCCGTGGTTCGCGCCGTGGAAGTCGCTGCCGCCGGTGACGATGAGGTCGTGTTTCTTGCAGAGCTCAGCGCACTCGGCCATATCCTCGGGGCTGTTGCGGGGGTGATGCACCTCGATGCCGTCGATGGCCCCTTCAGCCACCAACTCCCGCAGCAGAGGCATACTTTTGTACACCGTCGGGTGGGCAAACACCACCACGGCCCCAGCGGCCTTTGCCGTGGCCAGCACCTCCCGCACCGGAGGGTAAGTAGGGGAGTGGAGGCACTTGCCCCGCGGCTCCCAGCCGAACAACTCGTGATAAAGCCCGGTGTAGATGCCGTCGCACAGGCCCAGCTGCTGCAGCGCCTGCATGATGCCGCTCTTGAAGAGGACGCCGCTGTCCTGTGCATATTCCAGCGCCTGCTCGGTGCGGAACTGGGGGTATAGCGCCTCGATCTCCCGGCAGCTCTGCAGAGCGCACTCGTTGCGGCGCTGGCGCATGATGTCGCAGTGCCGGCGCAGGGCAGGGCAGTCGAGGTCGGGCCAGAAGGTCAGCAGGTGGACGCGGTGGCTGCGCTCGAAGTCGTAACCGGTCAGTTCGGCGGCGGGGATGAGCCGCACGCCGTCCTGCACCGGGTGGTCGTAGGCGTACTGGGCGCTGAGGGTGGTGTCATGGTCCGAGAGGGCCAGAGCGCTCAGCCCCAGCCGCGCTGCCATCAGGGGCAGGCGGTGGATGGGGACAGAGCCGTCAGAACAGGTGGAATGAGTATGAAGATCGCCAGCCATAAGTTAGTTTCCCTCGATCTGTGTTGATTTTACGTCCATAGTGTAGCACAAAACGGGTCGGGGGACAAGAGCGCTTCAGCCCACAGTGAGGCTGGAAGCGGTAAGCCGGTGGGTCAGGACAGCCTCGGCATCCTCGCCGCCCATGGCCAGCAGTTCGTCCACCGAGAGGGTGGTGGAGCAGAGGATGGTCTGGAAGGTGATGGTGTCGATGCCCTCAGCCCGCAGCTGGCGCAGGGTGGACAGCGAAGCGTGGAGAGAGGCCGTGAACCGCCCGACGCGGAGGGAGAGGACGTTGTTGCCCCGGATGCTGGTGTAGGAGATGCGCTGGCCGTCCTTATCGGTGACGATGAGGCCCGGGAAGACCGACTCCTGCACAGAGGCGCCCGCAGAGCCGCCGCCCGAAGAGGAGGTGTCCGCAGGGACGGGGTAGCCGGGGTCGGTGGGAAGGGTGGTGTCATTGCCCTCAGAGTCGTAACGGGTGATGGAGCCGTCGAGGCCGGTGAAGACCTGCTCGCCGTTCATGTCGCCGATAGCCGCGTTGCTCTCGCCCGCCTTGGCAACGATGGTCACTTTGCCCTCAAGGGTGATCTGGGGGGTGACAGGGGTATATTCACTGTCTGTCGTACTGCCGCCGCCGATACCTGCACCACCGGGGCCGACGTAACCTTGACCATCCTCTTCGGCAATACCGCCAGTAGCGTTCACAGTAGGAGAAGAATCCTTTGTACCGCGAATGGTAATTTGACCGTTATTGCCACCAGCATCAGTGCCGTTACCAATACCGGCAGAACCCATGCCACCGGTAGCGTTTACGGTAGTGTTTCCTTCAATGGTTATATCGCCTGTGCCGGATTGGCCATAACCATAGCCACCGCCAATGCCAGCACCGTCTTTGCCGCCCTGAGCATTTTCAATAGTGGCATTGCCAGAAATGGACACAGTACCGTTGCCGACAGCGCCACCACCGATACCGGCACTCAGCCCGCCGCCCAAAGCGCTTTCAATTTTAGAATCACCAGAGATAGTCACAGTACCGTTGCCCCATTGACCGCCGCCGATGCCTGCACCGCCGCCACCGCCGACAGCGCTTTTAATAACTGCGTCACCAGTTATCTTAATATTGGCGTCGCCCCAATTGCCGCCGCCAATGCCAGCAGAAGCATAACCACCGGTCGCTTCAATCGTGCCGCCGCTTATTTCAATGTCCGCGTTACCGGCATTGCTGCCCATGTTTCCCTGACCGCCGCCGATACCGGCGCCATCCCCACTAATAGCAGTAATCGTGCCGCCGGTGATGGTAACTTGACCGGCTTTTGCACTACCGCCGCCAATACCAGCACCAAAGTATCCACTCGTTGCGGTCAGACTGCCAGCGTTATCGTTGTCGTCCTGAATGGTCAGCTTGCCGCTGGTCACATTTCCTTCGCTGTCTACGGTCTGATTGTGCTCAAGACCGGCGTGTCTGTCGCCGCTCTTCAGCTCGTTGTCGCCATCCAGCTCAATGGTGGTGTCGCCGCTACCGGTCACGCTCACGGCGGCCTTGCTCTGTTTGCTGGTATCGATGTTCACATCCTTGAGTGTGACCTCAACCTTATCGTCCTTATCTTTGGCGTCGATGGTCACGGTGTGGGAAGAAGCGCCTTCCTCACGATTTGTGATGATGGTGTCCGGGTCATTTTCGGTGGTATTCTCGTTCTGGGTGACGTTGTTGCCGCTCTCGCCCGCCGAAATCGTAATGTCACCATCTTCGATGTACCATGTCCCTGCAAAGGCCGGGGCGGTAAGGGTGGTGAGCATTGCGGCGGTCAGGACAAGCGCCGCTGCCCTCTGAGAGGCCGGACGGGGTGAATTGTTACCCCCCCCCGTATTAAGAGGCCGACCCAGAACACGCATGGCAAGTTTACGATAAGAGAGCATACAAAAACCTCCTTTGAATGTTGAAAATAAGTGGTAAAAACAGGGGATGTCTGATTGTCCTGAATATACCACAGCTGCGGGAAAAAATCAATAAAACCTGCGCGAATCGCCCTGTTTCCTGCGTGAATGGAGAAGTTCGGACAGAGTTTGGCTCTCTCAAAGAACCTGCTTATCGCTGTGCGGCGGCTCTCGGGAGACGGGCTTGCCCTCTCAGTCTCGCTCCGCTCGCCAGCTCTCCCTTTGGGAGCAACGGCGACGACCGCCGCCAGCGGCGGAAACAGGGAGGAGCTGTTGGGGCAGCGGCCAGCAGGATGCGAGCGGCAGCGAAGCAGACGCTGGGAGCCGCAACCCGGGCAGTGTCACCGAAGGTGACTGAGAGGGCAAGGATGCTGGAGGGGAGGCTTTTGCTTTTCCGGACTGGACATGGTATACTGGAAAAGAAAAATCCGCCAACCCGGCGGGAAAAAGGAGAAACGGAAATATGAAAACGAAATTTGGCATCGTGGGCTGCGGCTTCCTCGGCAATATCGTGGCCGATGCGTGGAAGAAGGGCCTGCTGGAAGACTACGAGCTGGTGGGTGTCACCAGCCGCACCTTCGCTTCGGCAGAGAAGACGGCGGCAAGCGTGGGTCGTGCGGCCTGCGCGGACGTGGACGCTCTGTTGGCGCTTGAGCCGGAGTATATCGTGGAAGCCGCTTCGGTGGAAGCGGTGCGTGCAATGGCCGTTCCGGTGCTGCGCCGGGGCGTGAACCTCGTGGTGCTGTCCATCGGTGCATTCGCCGACCTCGCGTTTTATGAAGAGGTCAAGCAGGCAGCCCGGGAGGGCGGCGCAAAGGTGCATCTGGCCAGCGGCGCCATCGGCGGCTTCGACGTGCTGCAGACCGTCACCCTCATGGCCGAGGCCCTGAAGCTGGACGAGAAGGCCGGTATCGAGACTCACACCGGTGCGAAAGGCTTCCGCAACACCCCCGTCTGGGCCGACCATCTGCTGACCGACACCGAGAAGACTACCGTCTTCACCGGCAGCGCCAAGGAAGCCATCGCAACCTTCCCGCGCCGGGTCAACGTCGCTGTGGCCACCTCGCTGGCCACCACCGGCCCCGACATCACCGGCGTGACCATGCACTCCGTACCCGGCTGGGTGGGCGACGACCACTGCATCACTGCCGAGATCGAGGGCGTGAAGGCTGTGGTGGACATCTGCTCGTCCACCAGCGCCATCGCCGGTTGGAGCGCCGTGGCGCTTCTGCGCAACCTCGCCTCGCCGGTCTGCTTCTATTAAGATAAGGAGGGAAAGCGCTATGTTCCAGAAACTGGTCGCCATCGAGCCGGTCAGCCTCATCCCCACAGCAGAGGAAGCGCTGCATCAGTACGCCGAACAGGTCGAGCTTTACCGCGACATTCCCGCCGACGACGAAGAGATCGTTCGCCGCATCGGAGACGCCGACGCGGCGCTGTTGAGCTATACCTCCCGCATGGGCAAAAACGTCATCGAGCGCTGCCCGAACCTACGCTACATCGGGATGTGCTGCAGCCTCTACTCGGAGGAAAGCGCCAATGTGGACATCGCCTTTGCCCGGGAAAAGGGCATCAAGGTGCTGGGCATCCGGGACTACGGCGACCGCGGCGTGGTGGAGTACGTCCTCCACGAGCTGACCGGCCTGCTCCACGGCTTCGGGATGCCGATGCTCCACGACGAGCCCGTGGAAATTTACGGCCTCAAGGTGGGCATCGTGGGTCTGGGCGTTTCGGGCCGGATGATCGCCGATGCACTGGCCTTCCTCGGCGCGGATATCTCCTACTACAGCCGCAGCCATAAGCCCGACGCCGAGGCCGCAGGCATGAAGTATAAGCCGTTGGACGCTCTGCTCCGGGAGAGCGAAGTGGTCTTTACCTGTTTGAACAAGAATGTTCTGCTCCTGGGCGAGCCGGAGTTTGAGGCGCTGGGGGAGGGGAAAGTCCTTTTCAATACCTCCATCGGCCCCGGCTTTGACTCCGCCGCGCTGGAAAAGTGGCTGGATAAGCCCGGCACCCACTTCTTCTGTGATACCTACGCCGCCGCAGGCCCCGTCAGTGAGGGCTTTTTCCAGCGGCCCAATGTCCACAGCCCGGGTGTCTCGGCAGGCCGCACCAGGCAGGCTTTCGTTCTACTGAGCAAGAAGGTGCTGGCAAACATCGAGACGGCGCTGGGAGAATAAGCTGTAATTTCTCTGATGTGTTACACGCCGGGAGCGACCACCGCAACCATTGCCCCAACTGCCTGTCCAGCCTTCATGTGGACGAAGAACCCGGCGACCGTGCCTCCGACTGCGGCGGCATCATGGAGCCGGTGGCGGTCTGGGTACGCAAAGGCGGCGAGTGGGCCATCATCCACCGCTGCAAACGCTGCGGAAAGCTTAGTTCCAACCGGGTGGCGGCAGACGAACAACCCCATGAAGCTCATGAGCATTGCCATGAGGCCGCTGTGTTCTCCGCCGTTCCCGCTGGACTATATTGAGGAAATGACCGCCTTGATGGGCGGCGATGGACGGATGCGGTAAGCCGCAGCCAAAAACGAAAAGGTCGCTGTGTCGGAGAAGGCATGAAAAAGCACAAAGATAGGGGAGAGTGCTTCGATGGACTATATCAGAGTTACCAAAGAAAACATCGACAGGGAACACATCTGTTGTGCCATGTCCGGCAAACAGAGCCTTGCCAAGAAAGAATGGCTCAAGCAGCGCTTTGAGGAGGGACTTGTTTTTTACCGCAGTGCAGAGCGCGGCAAATGCTTTATCGAATACATCCCGGCAGAAAACGCATGGGTACCCATTGATGCAGCAGGCTGGCTTTATATCAACTGTCTGTGGGTCTCCGGTTCCCTGAAAGGTCACGGCTATTCCAGCGATCTGCTGGAAGAATGCCTTCGGGATGCCAAGACGCAGGGCAAAAACGGCGTTTGCATTCTGTGTGCAGAGGGACGCAAACGGGAGTTTCTCGCCGACCCCAAGTTTTTGACCCATAAGGGCTTCAAGGTCTCAGACATCTCCGATTGCGGCATCAACCTCATGTATCTGCCCCTTGCAGAGAATGCCCGGCCGCCAAAATTCAAGGACTGTGCCAAGCATCCCAAGGTGGAGGAAAACGGCTTTGTCCTCTACTATACCGACCAGTGTCCCTATACCTATTATTGGGTGCCGAAGGTGCAGGAGGCTGCAAAGGAACATGGGATCCCGTTCAAAGCCATCCACATCACAGAGAAAGAGACCGCACAGAATGTACCCGCACCTGTCACAACATACGCATTGTTCCGGGATGGCAAATTTGTGACCCAGAGCATCCAGTCGGACAAGAAATTCTTGAAATTGGCGGCAGAATAATTGAATCAAGCAAGACGCCAGACGCTCAGACGCAGTGCCGCCCATAGAATGGGGGTGTGCTGCGTTTTTATTTTGGAGGATTTTATATGGAAGAAATTGTTGTATATGTTCACGGAAAGGGCGGTTCGGCACAAGAGGCCGAGCATTATAAAGCCCTATTCCCTGACTGTGAAGTAATTGGTTTTGACTACCACGCACGATCTCCATGGGAAGCTGCGGAGGAATTTCCTGGATTTTTTGCGGCAGTGCGGAAACGCTGCGAGAAGCTCACACTGGTGGCAAATAGCATTGGTGCGTTCTTTTCGTTCGCATCATTGAATGAAAAATTGGTGGATGCCAGCTATTTTATTTCTCCGGTAGTTGCTATGGAGCAGTTGATCTGCAACATGATGCGGTGGGCTGGCGTCTCTGAAGCAGAGCTTGCAGAGAAGCTGGAAATTCCTACAACATTTGGCGAAACGCTGTCGTGGGAATATCTCTGCTATGTCCGGGAGCATCCGGTTTCATGGGAAATCCCTACCCACATTTTGTATGGTGAAAAGGATGATCTGATCTCCATGGAAACCATAAAAGCCTTTGCAAAAAAGAACAACGCAGAGCTGGCCGTTATGCCGGGGGGAGAGCACTGGTTTCATACAAAAGAGCAGATGCAATTTTTAGATAACTGGATAAAGAATAGGAGACCCTGCAAAGAAACAGAAAATAAGGACGGTCTCGCTTCTCCTGCTTATAGTTCTGGGAACCGGGCTGGTGCTGATGGCTTGCGGCACCAAAAGTCTTGCTGACAGCAGCACAGGAGGCTCGGATCCTTACGGACTGAATATTGAAAGCGTGACAGGAAAAGACAGCTACCAGATGGAACTGCAGGAGAGCGAAGTGCTTGCCCTGCCTGCAGCAGGGTCGTGCTGTTCGAATCCCTCCGGGTCACAAAGCCAGCGTGTGACTTATGTGTACGCAAAAGAAAAGCAGCAGCGTTAAAATTACGCTGCTGCTAAAAGTGGACCTAGAGGGATTCGAACCCTTGACCTCTCGGATGCGAACCGAACGCTCTCCCATGCGGACCTTAAAGAAGCCCCCAAAGGACAAAATATTTCTTTGGGAAAACGGCAAAAAATATAGGCGTAATGCGGTTTTTTGGACGAGCATTGCTTTCGAGAAAAAATTGACATTTTTGCTTCAATGCAAAAAAGTCACACTTCAGGAGAGATGCGCTTCAGATGTGATTTGAACGGGCGACCATCTGAATACTTCTTGCGGATCACGCACCGTATGGAGATGATTCGGATTATATCCCCTGCACAATAAAATTGACGAGAAACAGTTAGATTTTTTCTGGATGTTTCTTTTTTATTGCACAAATCGGCAAAAACAGTGCCGACGGTTACGCACCCAACGAAGATGAAAATGCCTAAAAAAGCTATCAAATATCGCGTTGCTCTATACAAAATATAGCAATCGGTATCCGGGGCAGTGCGATGGACAGTCCGGTTATGGTGTAACAACACTGGACGCAGTTGTAGAAAGCATCGTGTGCATGAAGTTTGAAGAAATTCTGGAGTGCTCCAAGAGCAATCTTCTGGAAGAAATGCGGCGTAAAGATTTGGATGCAGCTAAAAAAGAAACAACTCGTTGGAAAGAGAAAGTCCAGACCTAGGTTGACGAACAGGATGCATTAAAAAAGGAAATGATTCGTGTCATCCAAGGAACAAGCGGACTCGACCGCGAGATGATTCAGCAGATGGTCAATGAAAACAAGGAAGCACTGCTTACCGCACAGACCAATCTGGCAGACTCGGAAAAGAAATTGAAGGAGATCGAGGAGCAGAACCAGAAGGCTGAACGTAATTGCAGCGATCTGTTCACATGGGCAAGCACCTATAAGGGAGCCAGTTTTGAAAGGCGTCAGGCTATTTTGAAACAGTTTATCAAAGAAGTGCGTGTCGGACGTGACTATAATATCGAGATCGTTCTCAATGTACCGCTGGACGAATTTGAGGAGTTCAAGCGTCATGCAGCATCGGCTGGACGGGGCAAAAATCAGAAAAACAAGTCGCAAAATCCTCAAAAAGTTGGGCGTTGTACATCAAATGCCGGAATCGTTGTTTTAGACAAAACAGCAGGTGAAACCGTAAGCATTGTGCCTAAAAATGCTGCACACGCGATTTTGCGCTGTTAAGACGAATGATGCACGATTTTGCAAAGAAAGACAAAAAGAAACGCCGTATCGTGTTAAACGATACGGCGTTTTATGGACTCGAAGGGAGTCGAACCCTCGACCTTTCGGATGCGAACCGAACGCTCTCCCAACTGAGCTACGAGCCCATATTTAAGCCCCCAAAAACCGCTTGGGGGCGCGTGGTATATAACTCCAGATTGTTTAAGGACCGCATGGGCTCCCAACTGAGCTATAGGCCCATGTGATGACCCTGTAAGTGTAACTCTGTTCGGGAAATTTGTCAAGTATTTTGGGCAGGGCCAAAAAGCATCGCTCAGCGGTTGCCTAGCTGCCAGAAAGCAACAGAGCTGGCAGCGGCAACGTTCAGGGAATCCACGCCGTGGGACATAGGGATTTTTACGGTGTAGTCACAGGCGGCAATGGTGCTGTGGGCAAGGCCGTCACCCTCTGTGCCCAGCACGATGGCGAGCTTCGGCTCGGCGGAAAGAGCGCTGTCGTCAATGCTTACGGAGCGGTCGTTCAGAGCCATGGCAGCAGTCTTGAAGCCAAGACCGTGCAGCTGAGCAATGCCGTTTTCCGGCCAGTCGGCAGGGCAGGTGCCGATCTGCGCCCAGGGTACCTGAAACACGGTGCCCATGCTCACACGCACGGCACGGCGGCACAGCGGGTCGCAGCAGGAAGGAGTAACAAGCACGGCATCCATGTTCAGTGCAGCGGCGCTGCGGAAGATCGCGCCCACATTGGTGGAGTCCACAATGCCCTCCAGAACGGCCACCCGGCGGGCATTGCGGCAGACCTCTTCCACGCTGCGCGGCAGCGGGCGGCGGAAGGCGCACAGCACGCCGCGGGTCAGCTCGAAGCCGGTCAGGCTGGCAAGGGTCTCACGGTCGGCTGTGTACACCGGGGCATCACCGCAACGGGTCAGGATATCGGCAGCCGGGCCGGTGATCTGTTTACGCTCCATGAGCAGGGAGAGCGGTGTGTATCCGGCATCCAGCGCGCGGGCAATCACCTTGGGGCTTTCGGCAATAAAGATGCCTTTTTCCGGTTCCAGACGATTGCGCAGCTGCGCCTGCGTCAGGCGGGCATAGACATCCAGCTCCGGTGCGGAAAGGTCTGTGATCTCGACAATATTCGGCATAAGGAAGTTCTCCTTTGGAAAAGCTTTTTTCTTATTCTAACACAACCTGTGAGGGAATGCAAAGTGCGGGCCGGGCACGGGCCGTATTTTCGGCGCTGGCAGAGCGCCGGGATACACATGCCGGATATGTAAAACTGATATGGACCAAGCTGTGAAAATATATTATAATAGGGTACGAAAAGAGGGGAAAAGGTAATATGAAAACAAAACATCATGGGCAGATGTCAGAGTCCTTCCTGACGGCGGTGTTCCTTTCGCTTTCGGGCGGGCTGCAGGATGCCTATACATATCTGTTCCGCGGTAAGGTGTTTGCAAATGCACAGACCGGCAACATCGTGCTGCTGAGTGCCAACATCATGGATGGTCAGTGGGATCGGGTGCTGCACTATCTGGTTCCTCTGTGTGCTTTTACGCTGGGCGTACTGGTGGCAGAAAAGATGCGGGAGCACTTTCGCGACATGCAGCGGCTTCACTGGCGGCAGCTGGTGGTGCTGGGCGAAGTGCTTCTGCTGTTCATTGTGGGCTTTCTGCCACAGGAGCAAAACCTGCTGGCAAACGCCATCGTTTCCTTCTCCTGTGCGATGCAGGTGCAGGCGTTCCGCAAGGTGAACGGCTATGCATTTGCCAGCACCATGTGCATTGGTGACCTGCGCAGCGGTGTGGAAGCGTTCTGCATCTGGCGCAAGACCCATGAACCGAAAGCTAAGGATCGGATGATGCGTTATTTTGGCATCATTCTGCTGTTCGCGGTGGGTGCCGGTATTGGAAGCGTGGGCGCAGCGCGGCTGGCAGGAGAGACCATCTGGATCTCCTGCGGGCTGCTGCTGGTAAGCTTTGTGCTCATGTTCATCCGGGAAGAAATCGAAGAAAACCCTGCGATCGAAAAGGATCTGGCTGAGATCCGGCAGGAGACACGGGAAATCGACCGGACTCTCAAGCAGGAACTGAAGGAAGAGCGCGAGGAACTGCATGAGGAATTACACGAGAAATTGAGATAAATCACCGGACATCAAAAAAGGAGCCGCTGCGCGATGCAGCGACTCCTTTTGCTTGTCGAGAAAGGAAATTACTCAGAACGCAGGGCGGTGACGGGGTTGCACTTGGCTGCGCTGCGGGCGGGGATCAGACCGCCAAGGATCGTGAGCAGGGTAGCCAGAACGATCAGGACCAGTGCAGCCTTGGGCGGCAGCACAGCGGTGACGCTGGTGGTTCCTGCAATGGAGTGGATGAGCATGTTGCCAGGGATCAGCAGCAGCAGGCACAGGCCCACGCCGATCACGCCGGAGCACATTCCGATAATGAAGGTCTCGGCATTGAACACCTCGGAGACATTGTGCTTGGATGCACCGATGGCACGCAGAATACCAATCTCCTTGCGGCGTTCCAGCACGCTGATATAGGTGATGACACCGATCATGATGGAAGAAACCACCAGCGAGATGGCAACAAAGGCCACCAGCACATTGCTGACCATATCCACGATCTTGGTCACGGCGCTCATCAGGGTGCCGACCGTATCCGAGAATACGATCACCTTGTCCTCTTCGCCCTGCGCACGCATGGCGGCGTTGTAGGCGTTCAGGCTGTCCACGATACGGTTCTTGGCCTCAAAGCTCTTGGGGTAGATCCAGATGCTGCCGGGCTTTGCATAATCCGAATAGCCCAGTGCACCAAGAACACTGCCGTAGGAGGTGGTGCTGGACTGCAGGTTCATCTTGACCAGATCCACAAGGTCGTCGGTGCTCATGTTCACCTGCACGGCACTCTGGAACACGGTGGGGTCGATCTTCAGGGCACCTTCCACCTGACTGCTGAGCTGAGCGATGTTGTTCTGGATGGCGGACTGGATCTGCTGGCTGAACTGAGTGGTCAGCTGGGTCATCAGCTGCTGCATCACGGTGCTCATCTGGGTCTGAATGGCAGTGGTAAGTTTGGTCTGCAGAGCTTCGCCCAGCTTCTGGCTCAGCTGTTCCGAGTAGCTTTGCAGATAGCTCGTCATGATGCCCTGCAGGTTCTGCTGCAGCGAAGCGGTGAACTGCTCCTGCAGGCCGGTGGTGTCCAGCAGGTCGCCCATGGATTCGGACAGAAGCTGCTTGAACTGGTCGCTCTCCATATAGGAAGAGAAACCGATCTTATCCAGATTCAAGATGCCGTTGCTGATGATATAGCGCTTATAGCCATTCATGATCTTCTTCATCAGGCTCTGCAGCGCATCCTCCGAGACGGACAGGTCCATATCGGCAAACAACTGGCTCAGATCCAGCGCGTCCATGTCCGGCAGCTCCACATCGCTCATGTCGATGTCGCTCAGGTCCAGATCGCTCAGATCCAGCTGGAATGCGGACGGATCAAGGATGGAGGAAACGTCAAAGCTGCCATCCTGCAGATCAAATGCACCGCTCAGGTCGAACTGCAGCTTGCTTGCATCGAACTGGAAGGCATCCTTCAGCATATCGGTATCCACCGAGAACAGGGAAGAAATGTCAAGATCGGTTTCGCGCTGGTCGGCATCAAAGCGCTCGCCGGTCAGCACGTTCACTTCCGGGTCGGCAAGCTGCTGCTTTACCACTTCACTTTTGGCTGCATGGTCGATGGCGTAGTAGGTGAGTGCATGGGTATAGGCAACGCCTATGGGCAGAATGGTGGAGCTGGCATCTGCGCGGGGCTGCACCACGCCCACGATGGTCAGATCCGGACTGTTTTCCACAAGCTGCTCCACATACGCTTCATCGTCGGAGCGGTTGCGCCAGATCTGGCGTTCTTCGTCATAAACGTAATAGTCTGAGTTGGTAACGATCTTATATTTCAGGCCCACAAAGGTATCGTAGGGGTAGGTGCCGTAGCCGGTGGGAGCCTGTGTGTCCTTGTTTTTTGCGTACTCCTGCAGAAAACGCATCATCACGCTGTCGTCCTCAATGCCCAGAATATAAAGAGTGTAGTCGCTGATGCTGCCATCCGAATTCAGCACAAGAACGGCCTCGTTGTAGCTTTCCGGCCAGCGGCCTGCCTTGACATCGTACTGATCTTCGTACAGCGAAGGCTCTTCGGCCATCTCGGTAAACACGCTCTGGTTGGTCATGGAAGAGACGATGCCGGCGGCAGAGGTGGTGTTGTTCAGCGCAGAAAGGCTGCTGTCCGGGAAGATCTGGCGCACGGTGCCGTCCTTGTTCTGGCGGTAGATCAGCGGTGCGATGCCGTAGGAATACTCGATGGAAGCAGCATCCTCCGAGATGGTGCACTCGTCGCTGTCCAGATATTTTTTCAGGGCGGCAAGGTCATTGACGGAGGAATTATCCTCGGTCAGCTGGCTCAGCAGTTCACGCACCGTGACCATGCCCTCCGGGGTGGAAGAAGCGCTGGTGGCGCCCACATTGGTGTTGTCGGCAACGGCGCTGGTGTAGCTTCCCGGGTCCAGCAGGGCGGCAAGGTCTACGCCGGTGGTCGAGATCTGCAGCGGATATTCCGAAAGGGTGGAGCGTTCCATCTCCTGGATATAATTGCTCACACCGGCCGAGAGCGAAAGGATGAGCGCAATGCCGATGATGCCGATGGAACCCGCAAATGCGGTGAGCAGGGTGCGGGTCTTTTTGGTGAGCAGGTTGTTGAAGCTCAGCGCGAGAGCGGTGAGCGGCGACATGGAAGAACGGCCCAGATTTTTGTGCACCGGCGGCACCTGAGCGGAATCATCCGGCGTAAACGGTGCGGTGTCCGATTGGATCACGCCGTCCCGCAGGCGGACGATGCGGGTAGCATACTGCTCTGCAAGCTCCGGGTTATGGGTGACCATGACCACAAGGCGGTCTTTGGCCACCTCCTTCAGCAGCTCCATCACCTGAATGCTGGTGTCGCTGTCCAGTGCGCCGGTCGGCTCGTCGGCCAGCAGGATGTCGGGGTTGTTGACCAGTGCGCGGGCAATGGCCACACGCTGCATCTGGCCGCCGGACATTTCGCTGGGGTGCTTGTGCAGCTGGTCGCCCAGACCTACCTGCTCCAGCGCCTTGGTGGCCCGGTTGCGGCGCTCGGCACCGGAAATGCCGGAGATGGTCAGCGCCAGCTCCACATTGGAAAGCACTGTCTGGTGCGGAATGAGGTTATAGCTCTGGAACACAAAGCCAATGGTGTGGTTGCGGTAAGAGTCCCAGTCGCGGTCGGTATATTTTTTGGTGGAGATGCCGTTGATGATCAGATCACCGCTGTCGTAGCGGTCCAGACCGCCAATGACGTTCAGCAGGGTGGTCTTACCGGAACCGCTGGGGCCGAGAATGGCGACGAATTCGTTGTCCCGCAGGTTCAGGCTGACATCATCCAGTGCTTTCTGCACCAGATCGCCGGTCTTGTATTCTTTCTTGATGTGGTTGAGTTGGAGCATGTGTGAGCCTTTCCGGCGCATCCCCGCAGGAACGCTGCCGCTGTACATTATAATAAACTGCCCGGATACAGGACCCGCAGCAAGGCGTTATACACTTCTATTTTACCGAAACAATATGAAAAAACTGTGTATATTTCAACGTAAATTTTGACCGGACCGGTATTTTTGGCTTTTGAGGCAGAAAAACAGGAAAATAAAGGAAAAATTGACGTGGAGGTTGAATTTGCGTCGCCGCCGTGCTATTTTAATAGCGGAAGATCCTGATAAAACAGAAAAACATCGCAAAAGCAGAATTGCACTGCCAATACGACGCAAAAAATCTGCGATGAACCGCAAACACAAAATAAAATGTGTCGCGGCACAGAAAAACACGACAAAAAAATGCAACGAATGTGATTTTGATATTTTTAGACGCTTTTTCAGGATTGAACCAGCCCTCTCTGCTCTTTAAAATAAGATAAGAAAAACAAGGAATGCCTTGAAAACGTCGCAGGACCTTGTAGCAAGGGAGGAAAAATTATGGAACGTACATTTTCACCTATGATCCGTCAGTTTTCGGCAATCGACGGGTTGCAGAAAGCATATACGCTGGTATACTCAATGGATACAGGCAACGAAAACGGCTGCTGCCTGACGCTTTGCCGTACCGGGAACCGGCAGTACATGCAAAGCTGCTACATTGCAGCTGCACCAGAGTTCTGCTACCGGATCCTGCGCTATCTGTGTGAGAATGGCGTCCAGCCGGAGATCTGGCAGGATGTGGTAGAAGAACTGACCGATACAGAACAGCTCAGGCAGAAAGGCGGCGCGTTGCGTGGAGAGTGAGCACACAGCAAAAACGCTGCAGATCGCCCTTGGAAGCTACGACCGCAAGGAGCTGCGGGTGGAAAAGAACTACCTGCAGGAGCAAAGCCCTGCGTTGGAGTGCACCTGCTTCCAGAACGGCGGCCGTCTGCTGGAACAGCTGCGTCAGGGCCGTCAGTTTGATGTTGTGATCCTCTGCAGCCAGCTGGAAGATATGAGCGGGCTGGAGTTTTTAATGAATATCCGCAGCATGGATCCCAAACCGAATGTTGTTCTGTTTGATGAGGGCAGGCGGCAGAATACGAGTGCCATTTGTCTGGAATCGGGCGATGGATTCTGCTATGTGGGCCATGCCGAACTGAAGAACCTGCTGTGGGAGCTGTACCGCCTGCCGGGACGGCAGAGCCAGCGCATAGAACGCAAGTGTCAGGAACTGTACGAGGGCTGGGGCATCCAGCTGCCGGACGTGAACTGCAGCTATCTTTCCTGTGCGGTGAGCGTGGTGTACGGCACCAGCCAGAAGCTGGCCATCCGCAAGGAGATCCTGCAGGCGGTGAGCGAGCAGTTCGATGTGTCAGTCTCTGCTGTGGACAGCGGCATCCGGCGTATGATCGACCAGCTGGAAGCAAAGCCCTCGGTCAAGTGGCTGCGCTTCAAGGACGAAAGCGGATTTGCGGACGAGAAACCTACCACGGGTAAACTGATCTACACTGTCAAGAATTATCTTCAGCGTCAGAAGGACGACTGAGCATAAAACACAGGAGGCGCAAGGGTATGGAGCAGATGCGGCAGAACGAGGCGGGTGCACTGACCGCGCAGGCGATCCCGCAGAAGGATGTGGAACAGGCATGCTTCCATGCACTGGGCCTGATCGGACGCAATTGCGAATATCTGGACCAGCACCTTGCGCATGTGGGTGCCGACCAGCAGACCCGGCAGGCGGTGAACGATATCAGCGCTGCGTCGGCAAGGCTGGACCGCACTGTGAACGAAGTGATGTCGCTGCTGGATTTTCTGCGCACCGAGGAAGACCCGCGGCTCTATCCGCTGGACCTGTGCCAGCTGCTGCAGCAGGTCGCCGCACAGGCCGATATGGTGCAGGCGCAGCTTGGGGTGGAACTGACGCTGGACTATGGCGGCTGGACAGCCTGCCGGGTCATGGCGGACCGCAATGATGCAGAACTGCTGTGCCTGCATCTGCTTTCGAATGCCTTGCGGGCCTGCAGTGCAGGCGGCAAAGTGCGGCTGATGCTGCGCCGCAGCGAAAGCTTCTGGCAGCTGACGGTGATGGATAATGGCTGCGGCCTGCCGGAAGCAGGCGAGGATACATGGCTGGAGAACCGGCGCTGTTTTCTGGGCGGCGCAAAGCTGGGCCTGCTGCTCTGCCGCGAATGCTGCCGCCGTATGGGCTGGGGCCTGCGGGTGGAGCGCGCACCGGAAAAGGGCACACAGGCAGTGGTGACCATTCCGCTGTGCACCGACCGCATAACGGAGCCGACGGTAGAGCTGCATACGGGCGGCGATACGGCACAGGCACAGCAGCATCAGTACCAGCTGCGCAATATGCTGGTGCGGGAGCTGCGTACCATGCCGGAGCGCGGCGACCCGGACGAGCTGTGATGCATGCTGCATGATTGCATTATAATAATGAATAAGGACTGCTGCGGGGGAGATGCTCCTGTGCGGCAGTCCTTTTTTGTTGGCAAAGGTTAAAAAACTTTGCCGAGACACCGGTGCAGCCGCATAAAAAGCGACAAGTTCACAAAATGTTTAACTTTTTGAGCGGAAAATACTATTTTTTCTGTGTAAAATAAAGGACGCTGATTGATTGTGCCCCAAAATTGGATTATAATACATTTGTATGCGAATTGACAAAATGATTCGTTAACAAACTAATTTTTGGCAAAGAAATTGATTTTGCCGTCCACCGGGGGCTTTGCCTCCGGCATTTGTCCTTAGGAGGAAAAACAACGTGAGAGTAGGTCTTGACATCGGCAGTACCACCATCAAGTGCGTGGTGCTGGATGAACATGATGCGCTGCGATATTCTACATACGAACGGCATTACAGCCATATTCTGGAAAAGGCGCAGGAGCTGCTGCGCCGCATCGATGCCGAGCAGCTGCACGGTCAGAAGGCGCTGCTGAGCATTTCCGGTTCGGCGGGCATGGGTCTGGCCGACAGCTGCGGCGTGCCCTTTGTGCAGGAGGTGTTCTCCACCCGCGTGGCGGTCAAGCGCTTTGTGCCTGCTACCGACTGCGTGATCGAGCTGGGCGGTGAGGATGCCAAGATCCTGTTTCTGACCAACGGTACCGAGGTGCGCATGAACGGCAGCTGTGCCGGCGGCACCGGTGCCTTCATCGACCAGATGGCCACCCTGCTGAAAATGGGGGCCGACGAGATGAACAAGGCAGCAGAGAACGCACAGCGCACCTACACCATTGCGTCCCGCTGCGGCGTGTTTGCCAAGAGCGACGTGCAGCCCCTGATCAATCAGGGCGCCCGCACCGAGGACATTGCTGCCAGCATTTATAAGGCCGTGGTCAACCAGACCATTGCAGGCCTTGCACAGGGCCGTCCCATCAAGGGCAATATCCTGTATCTGGGCGGCCCGCTTACCTTCAGCAGCGTGCTGCGCAAGAGCTTTGACGAAGCGCTGAACGTGACCGGCATCTGCCCGGAGAACAGCCTGCTGTATGTGGCACTGGGCGCTGCCCTCTATGCCGACAAGGCTTTCGTTCTGTCTGAGGTGGCCGATGCGCTGGATCAGTATGCCGCCACCGCCACCTACGCCAGCGAGCCGCCGCTGTTCGCCAGCAAGGAGGAGTATGAGGCCTTCCACGCCCGCCACATGTCCCACAGCGTGCCCCGCGTGCCGTTCAGCGCGCAGTGCGGCCCGGTGCATATCGGCATCGACTCCGGCTCCACCACCGTCAAGCTGGTTGTGGTGGACGAGAAGAGCCAGATCCTTTACACCAACTATCAGCCGAACCTCGGCAACCCGCTGCCCCTGATCCGGGAGCAGCTGCTCAAAATTTACAAGGAGCACCCGGGCCTGCAGGTGGCCAGCGTGACCACCACCGGCTACGGCGAAGAGCTGGTGAAGAACGCATTCCGCTGCGATTACGGTCTGGTGGAAACGGTGGCGCACTTTACCGCTGCAAAATACTTTATGCCGGATGTGGATTTCATCATCGACATCGGCGGTCAGGACATGAAGTGCTTCAAGATCGAAGATGGTGCCATCAGCAACATCTTCCTGAACGAAGCCTGCTCCTCCGGCTGCGGCAGCTTTCTGCAGACCTTTGCACAGGCACTGGGCTACGATGTGAAGAAATTTGCAAGCCTTGGCCTGTTCGCAGACCGTCCGGTGGATCTGGGCAGCCGCTGCACCGTGTTCATGAACAGCTCGGTCAAGCAGGCCCAGAAGGACGGCGCAAGCATCGAGAACATCTCGGCTGGTCTGTCCATCAGCGTGGTCAAGAACGCACTGTACAAGGTCATCCGCGCATCCAGCCCGGAAGAGCTGGGCCGCAAGATCGTAGTGCAGGGCGGTACCTTTTATAATGAAGCCGTGCTGCGCGCCTTTGAAAAGGAGATGGGCGTGGAGGTCATCCGCCCGGACATTGCCGGCTTGATGGGCGCTTACGGTGCGGCTCTGTTCGGCCTGCGCCAGAGCCAGAAGGCCCACAAGACTGCTTCTGCCATGATGAACGAGCAGGAGCTGGAAGCCTTTGCACAGAAGGTGGTCAGCGTCAAGTGCGGCGGCTGCGGCAACCACTGCCAGCTCACTGTCAACACCTTTGCGGATGGCCGCAAGTACATCTCCGGCAACCGCTGCGACAAGCCCGTGACCGGCAAGAGCGCCGACGACAGCCTGAACCTCTACGCCTACAAGCAGCAGCTTCTGGCCGAGTATAAGCCGGTGGCCGGCAAGCGCGGCTCCATCGGCATCCCGCTGTGTCTGGGCTTCTACGAGTTGCTGCCCTTCTGGTGGGCCTTCTGGACAAAGCTTGGCTTTGCCGTGCACACCAGCCCGGTGTCCAGCCGCGGCCTGTACCTCGCCGGTCAGGCTACTATCCCCAGCGATACCGCCTGCTTCCCGGCAAAGCTGAGCCACGGCCACATCAAGGCCCTGAGCCAGATGCAGCTGGACGCTATTTTCTACCCCTGCCTGACCTACAATGTAGACGAGGGACTGGGCGACAACCACTATAACTGCCCGGTGGTGGCCTACTACCCCGAGGTTCTGGCAGGCAACTGCCCGGAGCTGGAGGGCACCAAGTTCATCTATGACTATGTGGGCATCCACCGCCCTAAGGACTTTGTGCACAAGATGGCAAAGAACATCCTGCCCAAGTACTTTGGCGGCATCTCTGAAAAAGAGGTGCAGGCCGCAGCGGATGCCGCCTATGCGGAATACGAGTCCCACATGGCAAAGATCCGCGTGAAGGGCAGCGAGATCATCGATGAAGCCCGCCGTCAGGGCAAGCGCATCATCGTGCTGGCAGGCCGCCCCTACCATGTGGACCCCGAGGTGAACCACGGCATCGACCGCCTCATCACCCGCCACGGTGCTGCCGTTGTTACCGAGGACAGCATTTCCAACCGGGTGCAGAAGTTTCCCACCAGTGTGCTGAACCAGTGGACCTACCACAGCCGCCTGTATGCCGCCGCCAAGTACTGCACCACCCAGAAGGATATGGATCTGGTGCAGCTGGTGTCCTTTGGCTGCGGCGTGGATGCCATCACCACCGACGAGACCCGCGAGATCCTGCAGGAGGGCGGCAAGCTCTACACCCAGCTCAAGATCGACGAGATCACCAATCTGGGTGCCGTGAACATCCGCCTGCGCAGTCTGTTCGCCGCTCTGGACGAGCGCGACGAGGTGGCCGCAGAAAAGGCAGAATAAAATAGAGATAGAGCAAAAAGCTTTTTAAGAAAGCAACATAGGAGGAACCTATGGAATACAATTATCCCAAATTTACTCCGGAGATGAAGAAGACCCATACCATCCTCATCCCCAACATGGCCATTACCCAGTTCCGCCTGCTGGAGTACGCCCTGCGTTACGACGGCTACAAGTGCGAGATTCTGGGCAACTGCGGCAGTGCTGTGGCACAGCTGGGCCTGAAATACGTCCACAACGACACCTGCTACCCGGCTCTGCTGGTCATTGGTCAGTTTCTGGACGCGCTGAACAGCGGTAAGTATGATCTGGACCACACCGCCCTGCTCATCACCCAGACCGGCGGTGGCTGCCGTGCCTCCAACTACATTCATCTGCTGCGCAAGGCACTGGTCAAGGCGGGCTATCCGCAGATCCCGGTGGCCAGCCTGAACTTCTCGGGTCTGGAAAAGGACAGCGGCTTCCAGATGACCCTGCCGCTGGCCCGCCGTGCGCTGGCCTGCATCTTCTACGGCGATATGCTGTGCGCTTTGCGCAATCAGGTGGCACCTTACGAGAACGAGAAGGGGGCTGCCGATAAGATGGTAGACCTGTGGGTGGAACGCTTGGGCCGCGTGTTGCTGGCAGGCAAGGGCTACACCGCCGGGGAGATGAAGCACACCTTCCCCCTCATCGCAAAGGACTTTGCTGCCATCCCCGTTACCCGGGTGCCCAAGGTCAAGGTGGGCGTTGTGGGCGAGATCTATGTCAAGTACAGCCCGCTGGGCAACAACGACCTGCAGAAGTTTCTGGAAAGTCAGGACTGTGAGGTGAACTTCCCGGGCCTGATGGGCTTTGTGCAGTACTGTGCCTTCAACATGGGCGAGGACCACGTCCTGTACGGCGGCAAGCTGGCGGTGAAGATCGGCATCGACCAGTTCCTCAACTGGCTGGACAGCATCGAGCGCGCCATGCTCAAGGCTGAGGCCGACGCAGGCTTCTACGCCCCCGGCCCCTTCAAGGAGCTGGTGGAAAAGCCCAAGGGCATCATTTCGCTGGGTGCCAAGATGGGCGAGGGCTGGCTGCTGACTGCCGAGATGATCGAGCTGGTGCAGGGCGGCTACGGCAACATCGTGTGTGCCCAGCCCTTCGGCTGCCTGCCCAACCACATCGTGGGCAAGGGTATGGTGAACAAGATCCGCGCCCTGTACCCCAGTGCCAACATCACCCCCATCGATTACGACCCCAGCGCCACCAAGGTCAATCAGGAGAACCGCATCAAGCTGATGCTGGCAGTGGCCAAGGAGCGCCTGAATGCCCCGGTGGAGGCAAAGCCTCTGACGGCAGAGGAGATCGCAGGCGGCGCACCCAAAGTCGGCGCAGCGGTCTGATGTTCTAAAGCGGAAAATACCGAAATGCAAAAAGCCCGTCCGGGCGTAAAACTCGGACGGGCTTTTATCATGCCTTGAGAAAAATCAATGCAGGAGAGATCACTTCTGATTCTTCATGTAGATGTGGTGGGGCAGACCGGCAATGTACAGCGGGGTCAGCTCGGCCTGGATCAGCGGGCGGGCATAAGCCAGGAACTCATCGGTCATCTGGGTGTGGTTGGCGTTCATCCAGCTCAGCGGCACCTTCTTTTCGAGGTTTGCAACTTCGCTGATGGGGTGCAGCTCGGTGGTGCACTGGTACGGGCTGTTGGAGATGCGCTTCAGGGCCACCATCTGGCCGGTAACGCCCTCAAAGGCAGCCTTGGCGGCAGCACCGCCCACCTGATAGGCTTCGGTGATGTCGGTACGGCTGGTCAGATGGCCTGCGCAGCGCTGCAGGGTGGAAAGCTCGATGCAGCGGGTCTTGGTGTCCAGATTGCGGGCCACCACATTTGCCAGATACCGTGCGGTACCGGTCAGGGCCTTATGACCGAAAGCATCCACTGCGTGCACATCGTCGGCCAGCTCACAGACGTAGCGGCCATCTTCCAGCTTCACGCCTTCGGAAACGGCGATCACGATGCTGGGCTTCTTCTCCTGCATCACGCGCACCTTTTCAATGAAGTGTTCCACATTGAAGGGCACTTCGGGCAGGCAGATCATGTCCACACCCTCGCAGTCGTCACTCTTTGCCAGAGCGGCGGCAGCGGTCAGCCAGCCGGCGTTGCGGCCCATGATCTCCACCACGGTGACGTACTTGGTGCCGTACACGGTGGCATCGCGGATGATCTCCTTCATCACCACGCCGATGTACTTGGCAGCAGAGCCGTAGCCGGGGGTGTGGTCGGTGACCATCAGGTCGTTGTCGATGGTCTTGGGCACGCCCATAAAGCGGATGTCGCTCTGGATGCATTCGCCGTACTCAGCCAGCTTGCCGATGGTGTCCATGGAGTCGTTGCCGCCGATGTAGAAGAAGTAGCCGATGTCCAGCTTTTCGAGGATGGCGAAGAGCTTCTTGTACACGGCCTCGTCGGTGTGCCAGTCGGGCAGCTTATAGCGGCAGCTGCCGAGGAAGCTGGACGGGGTGCGCTTGAGCAGCTCGATGTCCAGATCGTCCGTCAGCACGGTGGAAAGATCCACCACCCGCTCCTCCAGCAAACCGGCAACGCCATTGCACATACCGTAAACGATCTCTGCGCCGCGGCTCTTGCAGCTCTCAAAGACGCCCGCAAGGCTTGCATTGATGACGGAAGTAGGACCGCCAGACTGACCAACGATTGCATTTTTACCCATGATGATTTCTCCTTTTTTGTTTTTCTGTTTCGGCAATATAATATTACGTGCAGGATGCACGAAAACAGACGCGGGAAAAGGGATTACAGACGGATGTGGCGCGGGGTGCCGTTGACGTAAACGGGGGTCACCTCGTCCAGGATCAGCGGACGGGCATATTCCTCAAAGGCAGCAGTCACCTGCATCCCGTCGGGGCTGATCCAGTCCAGCGGCACCTTCTTTTCAAGGTTTGCCACCTGCTGCACATCCACCGACTCGGTGATGCACTGGTAGGGATAAGCGGAAATGCGCTTGAGCGCGATCATGCGGCCGGTCTCGCCCGCAAAGGCGGCGGCTGCTGCGGCACCGCCCACAGCGTAGGCTTCGTTCACATCCGTGCGGCTGGCCAGATGGCTGGCGCAGCGCTGCAGGGTGGAGAACTCGATGGCGCGGCTCTTGCAGTTCAGCTTGTCGTGGATGAGGTCGGACAGGTAGCGGCTGGTGCCGCTGAGCACGGCCTTGTGGCCAAAGGCATCCAGCTGGCCTGCGGTGGACACCAGATCGCACAGATAGGTGCCGTCGGCGGTCTTTACGCCCTCGCTGGCCGCAATGATCACATTGGATTTGCGGCGCTGCAGCTCGTCCACCTTGGCAAGGAACTTGTCCTGATCGAAGGGCACCTCCGGCAGCAGGATCAGATCCGGGCCTTCGCAGTCGTCGCCGCCCGCAAGGCAAGCCGCACCGGCAAGCCAGCCCGCATGTCGGCCCATGATCTCGGCCACGGTCACGCTGCGGATGTCATACACGGAGGAATCCCGGATGACTTCCTTTAAAATAGTGGCAATGTACTTGGCGGCAGAGCCGTAGCCGGGGGTGTGGTCGGTCAGGCACAGGTCGTTGTCGATGGTTTTGGGCACACCGATGAACCGCACGCTGCTGCCCACGCGCTCACCGTAGCGGGAAAGCTTTGCGATGGTGTCCATGGAGTCGTTACCGCCAATGTAGAACACCGCGCAGATGTCGTACTTGTCAAACAGGGTGAACAGTTTGATGAAGGGTGTGGAGTCCACATCCGGGTCCGGCAGCTTGTAACGGCAGCTGCCAAGGTAGCTGGAAGGCGTGCGCTTGAGCAGTTCAATGCTCATGCGGTCGTCCAGCAGGACGTTCAGCTCCAGCATTTCTTCCTTGAGCAGACCTTCGATGCCGTATTTCATGCCGTACACCTTGTCTGCACCCAGGCTGCAGGCGGCTTTGTACACGCCTGCCAGACTGGAGTTGATCACGGCGGTAGGGCCGCCGCTCTGACCAATGATCACATTCTTGGCCATGAGTACCTCCTTTTGAAAATTTCATTCTTATCATTTGTACATCGCTGCAGATTCCGGCTTCCGCGCCGCCAGAGTGGGGTTTGGTCTAAAGGCCCTGCACTGCCCGCAGACCGTGCGGCAAACAAACCGGATGCTGCAAGTGATACAAAAAAGTTTGCGGCATGTGCACACCCTTTTTGTAAAATGTGCAAAATTACCAC
>ENA-UESH01000519-UESH01000519.1-human-gut-metagenome-genome-assembly--contig:-NODE-519-length-36515-cov-9.231791_pt1 | contig 36515 bp, 34 predicted proteins | sample MGYA00243001_ERZ508002 | MGnify/ENA primary metagenome ERZ508002 (study PRJEB26167, sample SAMN06115447) | human gut metagenome | host: Homo sapiens | place: China:Anhui | collected 2015-08-07 | study... | reverse complement strand
AAATTCCCAGTCTATTTTTTGTACATACAAATTATTTTCAAGCAAAGGGATGATGATTCAAAGATAAATTTGTATCTTTGCAATTAGTTGATTGACTTATTGGAAATGAGCAGAATGGTGAACTTCAAATGTTTCTAAACCATTACCTATTCTCTTTTCATCTGATGATAACACATTGATTTACAAGTGTATTTTATTTAGTGCAACATTTGTGAAACAACAGAATACGAAAATATCTCGCACGTTTCCCAACCGCAGATTCGGCATCGGCTTGGCGATCAGCATCTCGATCTCTTTTTTCGTTAGATGTTCTTTCGGCGGTGGCGCAACTTCTTTCAGTTTATAGTTCTTAAAGGGATTCTTCTCGATCCATTCGTTACGCAGGCAATAGAGTATGAAATTTCGCAGGCAATCCAGAATGTTGATGGCACCGTTGTGGTGGCAACGGTGGGCGGTCTGCAAAAAGGTATTGAATCCGTCGAGATAGCCATAGGTCACCTCTGTCAACCGAATATCTTCTTTCTTGTACTCCAAACGTGTATATTCATGGAGGTAGCGGCAAAGACGATAATACTTGTTGGAGGTCAACTGCGTGATTCGTACGCCGACCTCTTTTTGTCGCTTCTCGCAATAAAGCATCAGCTCGGCCAGCAACATACGAACCTGCTTGCCGGGACTTTTCAGCCGCTCTTTGATTTCGATGGCATTACCCTCGAACCCTTCGGCTTGCAAGGTACGGTAGATCTCGATGACTTTCGCTCGGAAATCGTCGATGTAGGCATTTACTTCATAGGAGAGTCTGTCTCGCCCTGTCGCTCGTCCTTTGGCGGGATCCCACTTATCGACCGCCGTACGACATTGGGTATAAATCTCTTTGGCGATCCCATTGACCGAGATTCTCGCCATGATCGGCGCCGTCCCGTTCTTCATCACACGATCGCGACGCAGGAAGAACGAAACGAAGAAAGTTTTTCTGTTCAGCATTTTCAATCTGTTTTTTGTGAATCAAATACGATTGAAAAGCTCGGAAAGTTTTGTGCAAATAAGCGTTATTCAGCGTATTACGCTCATTCAAATCTACCGATAAACATTCAAATCTGCCATGTACACACTTTGGTAGATGGAGAGCGTGCCTTTTTCGGAACTACCCTGCTTCGGTAAAGATTGCGATCTCTTAATATAAGGTGTTGATAAACAGGTTAAAATACTCTTGTTTGCGGCGAACAGTCCAAAAAAAGTCCTCTTTCGAGGACTGAAAAGTGCGGATAAAGGTGCTTCCGTACGAATGTAAGCCCGATGTATATCAACGAATTGCGACGGTTTTTCGGCTTCCGTCCCCGCATCGCCTACTGTCATTTTGCACGGTCTTGCGCCCGCCTGCCCGTTCGCCTGCGCGGCCGCCGTATCTCCTTGCATGACAGTACAAAGATAGCGATTTCGGGCGAGAAATCCAAATGCCGGAAAATTTTGAGATGCAGGCGGATTTTTCTATATTTGTTCGTATGGACAGAGGGGAGATCATCATTTACCGGACGGCCGACGGCGAGACCCGTCTGGAAGTCCGCATGGAGAGCGACAGCGTATGGTTGACGCAGGCGCAGATTGCGCGATTGTTCGGAGTCGACAGAACGGTTATTGTCAGACATGTCAACAACATTTATAAGTCGTGCGAATTGGAGCGGGAAGCAACATGTGCAAAAATTGCACATGTTCAGCATGAGGGGCTACGGCAAGTGCGGCGTATGATTCCATATTATAACCTCGATATGATTTTGTCGATAGGTTATCGTGTCAACTCCAAAAACGCCACGCAGTTCCGCATCTGGGCGAACAAGGTGCTGAAAGAGTACCTTATAAAGGGGTATGCCGTCAATAACCAAGCGAAAGCCGAGCAGTTGGAGGAGTTGAAAAAGACCGTCCGCCTGCTCTCCAATGTCTTGGCTGCGAAGGAGGTTGCGAAATCCGAGGCGGTCGGGCTGCTGCGCGTGATTACGGACTATACTTATGGCCTCGATACGCTCGACCGCTACGATTATCAGCAGTTGGAGGTGTCGGCCACCACCGCCGAAGAGCCTTTTCGTGCGACCTATGAAAATGCGATGGCGGCATTGCAGGTGTTGCGCGACAAGTTCGGCGGCAGCGCATTGTTCGCCCGCGAAAAGGACGAGTCGTTCAAGAGCACGATGGGTGCGATTTACCAGACCTTCGGCGGCCGCGACCTCTACCCGAGCGTCGAGGAGAAGGCGGCCAACCTGCTCTACCTGACGGTCAAGAACCACTCGTTCAGCGACGGCAACAAACGCATCGCGGCGTTCCTGTTCCTCTGGTTCTTGGAGAACAACCGCATCCTCTACCGCCCCGACGGCTCGCGTCTCTTGGATAACAACACGTTGGTGGCCCTAACGCTGATGATCGCCGAGAGCCGCACCGAGGAGAAGGACGTGATGACGAAGGTGGTGGTGAATCTGATCAATAAGAATAATTAGAAGGATTTTGTATCTTTACATAAAATTATTGCATAATGGCAACCATGAACACGGCCGACATCGGCTTTGAAAAGGAAATATGGAAGGCAGCGGATAAGATGCGCGGCAATATCGACGCATCGGAGTACAAGTCCGTTGTGTTGGGGCTTATTTTCCTGAAATATATTTCCGATAAGTTCGAAACGAAATACCGGCAGCTTGTCGCCGAGGGCGAAGGATTTGAGGAGGACAAGGATGAATATACGGCCGAAAATATCTTCTATGTCCCGACCGAAGCCCGCTGGGAGCGGATTGCGGCCGAGGCGCACACGCCCGAAATAGGCCAGGTGATAGACAATGCGATGCGGGCGATCGAGAAGGAGAATAAGCGATTGAAAGATATTCTCCCGAAGAATTTCGCTCGGCCCGAACTCGACAAGCGCCGGTTGGGCGATGTGGTTGATCTGTTCACGAATATCCGGATGCACGAACATGGCGACTCGAAAGATATTTTGGGACGCGCCTATGAGTATTGTCTTTCGAGATTTGCCAAGGCGGAAGGAAAACTTGCCGGCGAATTCTATACGCCCGCCTGCATTGTCAAAACGCTGGTAAATGTGCTGCAACCCTACGAAGGTCGCGTGTACGATCCCTGCTGCGGTTCGGGCGGTATGTTCGTGCAGTCGGCAGAGTTTATCAAGAATCATTCCGGAAATATTAAAAATATCTCCGTTTATGGGCAGGACTCCAACCCGACGACTTGGAAGATGGCGCAGATGAATCTTGCGATCCGGGGCATCGAGGCCGACCTCGGGCAATACAATGCCGACACTTTTTTCAATGACTGCCATCCGACCCTCAAGGCCGATTTCGTGATGGCCAATCCTCCGTTCAACCTCAGCGACTGGGGCGCGGACAAATTGGCCGGCGATGTGCGCTGGAAATACGGCACGCCTCCTAATGGCAATGCCAATTTCGCATGGATTCAGCACATCATCCACCACCTCGCCCCGACGGGACGGGCGGGTGTCGTGCTGGCCAACGGTTCGCTGTCGAGCCAGAGCGGCGGCGAGGGCGAAATTCGCCGCAACCTGGTGGAAGCCGATTTGGTCGATTGCATCGTGGCCATGCCGCCGCAGTTGTTCTATACGACGCAGATTCCCGTCTCGATCTGGTTCTTCAACAAGGACAAGAAACAGAAGGGTAAAACGCTGTTTATCGACGCCCGCAATCTCGGTACGATGGTCACGCGCAAGCTGCGCGAGCTGACCGACAGCGAGGAGCCGAACGATCGGGGCGACATCCAACGCATCGCCGACACCTATCGGGCCTATGCCGAGGGACGCATGGAGGCCGAGAAGGGCTTCTGCGCAGCAGCGACGATGGAGGAGATTGCGGCGCAGGACTTTGTTCTGACGCCGGGACGCTATGTGGGTATCGCGGCGCAGGCGGAGGATTCGGAGCCCTTCGCCGAGAAGATGGCGCGGCTGACGGGCGAGCTTTCGGAGCTGTTCGAGCGGTCGCACGAGTTGGAGGCGGAAATCCGCCGGCAGTTGGAGCGTATCGGGTATAAAATGGAGTAAAAGATTATGAACAACAAAATAATATCTCAATACAACTGGAATGAATGGAGGTCGTTTCCGCATCCATTTAAAGGGGAATATCTCTATGCTCCTCTTGGATATGGGGTATATCATTTGCGCCGAAAGGATACAAAGGAGTTGGTATTATTCGGGAAAGGAAAACATGTCGCATATCGGATGAGTTCTCTATTACCTGCGCCTTGGGGTTGTGGGACACGCAACAATCTCGAAAAACGAGAATATGTTCTAAAACACATCGACAATATCGAATATCAGACTGTTGCATTCACAGATGAGACTGCTATGAATCAATGTGAACAAAAATTAAAAAATACGCATCAATACATTTTTAATTCGTAACGGATGAGCGAGTGGAAAACATATAGATTGTCGGATGTTGTACAATTTAATCCCGCAGAACGATTGTCCAAAGGAGCAATTGCCAAAAAGGTAGCTATGGAACATTTGCAACCGTTTACACGCGCTATTTCCGGTTATGAATTGGCGGTGTATTCAGGAGGCAGTAAATTTCGGAATGGTGATACGTTGATGGCTCGAATCACTCCTTGTTTGGAAAACGGGAAAACGGCCTATGTCTCGTTTCTCGACAATGGGGAAGTTGGCTTTGGCTCGACCGAATATATCGTCTTCCGGAGCATCGAAGGTGTTACGGACAGTAAATTTGTCTATTACTTTGTGACAAGTCCTTGGTTTCGGAATATCGCTATCAAATCGATGGTCGGTTCATCCGGTCGGCAGCGTGTGCAACAGTCGGTTTTGGAGAATCTGGAAGTCAATATTCCGCCGCTTGAAGAGCAGAAACGGATTGCGGTGATTTTGGGGGCGTTGGACGATAAAATCGAATTGAATCGGCGGATCAATGCGAATTTGGAAGAGCAGGCGCAGGCCCTCTTCAAATCGTGGTTCGTGGATTTCGAACCCTTCCGTGACAGCCCCTTTGTCGATTCCGAATTAGGCAAAATCCCGAAAGGGTGGAAAGTTGGAAATTTATTGGATATTGCAGAGCTATTTGATGTTAAACGAAAGCCTCTCTCTTCGCGAGAGCGTGAAAAAATGCAAAAAATCTACCCCTATTATGGAGCTACCTCCATCATGGATTTTGTAGATAATTACATATTCGATGGAATATATCTGCTGATGGGTGAAGACGGGAGTGTTGCTAACATCCAAGGTTTCCCATATTTACAATACGTTTTCGGCAAATTTTGGCCTAATAATCATGCACATGTAATGCAAGGGAAAAATGGCTATACAACAGAAATGCTCCATTGTTTATTATTAAGAAAGAATATTACATCAATAGTAACGGGTGCTGTTCAACCGAAAATAAGCCAAACCAATATGAGAAAAATATTAGTTCCTCTCCCTCCGTACAAAATATGTTCTGATTTTGTAGAATTGATTAACCCTATATATTCCGCCAGAAGAAACGCTGAAAAAGAAATATTTAATCTTTCCGCCCTGCGCGACACTCTGCTGCCCAAACTGATGGCCGGAGAAATAGCAATCGAATAATCCGAACTTACAAAACCGCTCACATGACACCTGCCGACGCCATTTCTATATTGGATGCAGAAATTGCAGATATAAAGTCCAGAATCAATAGTGTTTCATTCAATAATAATAGCTATAATTATATCGAAAGTCCGGGGAATCGTTTGAAAAGGGATGTCATAAAAACTTTGCAAAAGATTGGAAGTCGAGAAAGCACATTGCAGGCAATAGAAAACGTATCGTTCGAAAATCGCTATTCCGGTCCTTTTGCATATCGATTGTACGGGCAACGGGATGTAGAAGCTGGTTTGGAACGATGTTTTCAAGAGGGTATAAATGCAATCATAACCATTCTGCAGCAGGAACGGGAACATTTCCTCCGAATTAAACAAGACCAAGAAAAGCAAAAAGAAAGAGCCATTCAAAAAAGGAACAATCGGATACAGATTTGGACACTGATAACCTCCATTGCGGCCATTATATTATCGGCCATATCCTTGGGATTCACGATTTTCTCGTAACTTTGTAAAAAAAAGTGAATTTATGCACTTCACCGAAGCCAATTTTGAAAATGCGATAATCGAGCTGTTCCGCGAGCAACTGGGCTACAACTATGTCTATGGGCCGGAGGTCGCGCGCGATTATACGGAGCCGATCTACATGGAGCAACTGCGGGCGGCGGTGCAGGAGTTGAATCCGTCCTTGTCTGCCGCGGCGATCGAGGAGGCGATCACGAAGATCCGGACCTACGAGGGCGGTTCGTTGGTACAAAAGAACGAGCAGTTTACCGATTATCTTCAAAACGGTGTCGCGGTCAACTGTTTCGACGGCCGCGAGCAGCGTTCGGAACTCGTGCGGCTCGTCGATTACGATACGCCGTTGCGAAATTATTTTACGGTAGCGAACCAGTGGACGGTCGAGGAGCGATCGGTGAAGCGGGCGGATATCGTCGTCTTCGTCAACGGTCTGCCGCTGGTCGTGGTGGAGTTGAAATCGCCCTCGCGCGAGAATACCGACGTTTCGGAGGCCTATGCGCAGTTGCGCAATTACATGCAGGAGATTCCGTCGCTCTTCATCTACAATGCGTTCTGTGTGATGAGCGACCACGCGATTACCAAGGCCGGCACGATTACGGCGGGAGAAGACCGCTTTATGGCGTGGAAAACGGTCGACGGTTCGATGGAGGATCGGAGCTGTGCCGGGTTCGACGTGCTGTTTCGGGGGATGTTCGACAAGGTGCGGCTGGTGGAGTTGATACGCAATTTCCTGTGTTTCTCGAAGGACGGGAAGCAAAGTGCGAAGATATTGGGAGCCTATCACCAGTTCTACGCCGTGCGCAAGGCGGTACTGTCGACGATGGAAGCTGCACGGACGGATGGCAAAGGCGGCGTTTTCTGGCATACGCAAGGCAGCGGCAAGTCCTTTTCGATGGTCTTCTTCTCGAAGCTGTTGCAGCAGGCGATGTCGTCGCCGACCATTGTCGTGCTGACCGACCGCAACGATCTGGACGGGCAGCTCTATCGGCAGTTCGCCCGATGCGAAGACTTTCTGCGTCAGAAACCTGTCCAAGCCAAGAGCCGCGCTCATTTGAAAGAGCTGCTGGCCGGACGCGAGGCGAACGGCATCTTCTTTACGACGATGCAGAAATTCGAGGAGAGCGACGAACCGCTCTCCGAGCGCCGCAATATCGTGGTCATGGCCGACGAGGCACACCGCAGCCAATACGGATTGGAGGAGAAGGTGAAAATGGTGGCCATGCCCGACGGTACGACGCAGGCGAAGGTCATCGTCGGTGCGGCTCGTCTGGTGCGCAACGCGCTGCCCAATGCGACCTATATCGGCTTCACCGGAACACCCATCGCGTTGAAGGATCGATCGACCCGCGAGGTGTTCGGCGATTATATCGACGTATACGACATGACGCAGTCGGTGGAGGACGGTGCAACGCGACCAGTCTATTACGAAAGCCGTGTGATCAACCTGAAACTCGACGAGGCGACCCTGCGCCGTATCGACGACGAATACGATGCGATGGCGGCCGAGGCGGAAGCGTATGTCATCGAGAAGAGCAAGCGCGAGCTGGGGCGCATCGACTCGATTCTCGGGGCCGACGAAACCATCGGTTCGCTGTGCGAAGACATCGTAAAACACTACGAGGAGAACCGCCAGTACGAACAGACGGGGAAAGCGATGATCGTGGCCTACTCGCGGCCGATTGCGATCAAGATCTATCGCCGGCTGCTCGAAATGCGTCCGGCATGGAGCGGGAAACTGGCCGTCGTAATGACTTCGGGCAATGGCGATCCCGAGGAGTGGCGTCCGATCATCGGGAACGATGCCCGTAAAAAGGAGTTGGAAAAAGCGTTCAAGGACGACGGCGGTGCGTTGAAAATCGTGATTGTGGTCGATATGTGGCTCACCGGATTCGATGTGCCGTCGCTGGCGACGATGTACGTCTATAAGCCGATGGCCGGCCACAATCTGATGCAGGCCATTGCGCGCGTCAACCGAGTCTTCGGCGACAAACAGGGCGGACTGGTGGTGGATTATGTCGGCATCGCGTCGGCGTTGAGGAAGGCGATGAGCGACTATACGCTCCGCGACCGCAAGAATTACGGCGATCCCGACGTGTCGAAAACGGCCTATCCCGAGTTTCAGAAGAGATTGGAAGTGTGTCGTGATTTGTTGCACGGGTTCGACTATACGGCCTTTTTCGGCAAATCCGATCTGGAACGGGCCAAAGCGATCAGCGGAGGAGTCGATTTTCTGCAAGCTCCCGAACGCGAGGAACCGAAGAAGCTGTTTGTCAAGGAGGCGTTGCTGTTGCGGCAGGCGTTGTCGCTCTGTCAGAGTTTGCTGAACTACGAGCAGCGTCTCGAAGCGGCCTATTTCGAAGCCGTGCGCACGCTGTTGACGCGCATCGAAGGCAAGGGCAAGATGTCGCTGCGCGAGATCAACGCACGGATCAACGAGTTGCTCAAACAGAGCATCAAGAGCGACGGTGTAATCAACCTCTTCTCCGACGTTGAGGAGGAGTTTTCGCTGTTCGATCCGAAATTCCTCGAAGAGATCTCCCGGATGAGGGAGAGAAACTTTGCCGTCGAACTGTTGCGCAAGCTGATTGCCGAACAGGTGCGAATCTATCAACGGACCAATACGGTGCGGGCCGAGAAATTCTCCGAGATTCTGTCCCGTGCCATGAGCAATTACCTCAAAGGGTTGCTGACCAACGAGGAGGTAATTCAGGAGTTGCTGAAAATCGCCCACGAGATCGCCCACGGCAAAGAATCCGACAAAGCGCTCGATCTGAACGACGAAGAGCTGGCATTTTACGATGCGCTGACCAAACCCGAGGCCGTACGCGATTTCTATACGAACGAACAGTTGGTTGCCATTACACGGGAACTGACCGATGCGCTGCGCCGCAACAAGACGATCGACTGGAACCTCAAGGAGAGCGCCCGTGCCGGTATGCGTCGGATCGTGAAACGACTGCTCAAGAAGTATGATTATCCGCCCGAGGGACAGGAAGATGCGTTGAGTACGATCATGAAGCAGTGCGACATGTGGAGTGAAAACAGCTGACGGATTGGCCGTCGGACAAGCGTGATAACTCCGGTCTGCCGGGGAATCGTTATGTCTTGGATATTCGTCCTTCGGTCTTACGGCTTCGTTCCGTGAGTTTTCTGCTCATCGCTGTTTGCGAACCGTACCCTGTCGGTCTCTGACCGCCTTGCGGGTTTGTCGCCGTTCGGCACTCACCCCTGCTGCATGGCCTGTTCGAGCGCGCCTACGATCCGCTCCTTTTCGCTGCTGCCGTCCGTGGAGAGACGCAGAAGCGGCAGGCCGATCTTGGCGAGGATGCCGTTTTTGCGCCGGTCGCGGGCGACCTGCACCTCGTCGAAGCGGTGGTGGAGCACGCCGTCCACCTCGATCCCCAGAATCGGCGTGTTGTCCATCCGGTTGTAGAGCCGAAAGTCGAGATGCGAGCGGCGGCGGACGAAGAGGCGCTCCTCGTCGGACAGCTCGACGTTCCGTCCGACCAGATCGTACAGCCGGTAGTGTCGGTGGACGCCGATGGCGGAAAACCGATCCTCCTCGGCGAGAATTCCTCCGATGAGCCGTTCGGCGATCCGTTCGGCCGGCGATTCGCGTTTCGCATCGGAGGCGAACCGCATGGCGGTGTACTCCGTATGCAGCACGTCGAAAACCGAGCGGATCGGACTGGTGATAAAGACCGAATCGACGTCCTCGCACGTGAAACGGATGTAGCGCAGCAGATCGCCGATATCCGACCCGTGGGCGATCCGCATCCCTTCGGTCTTGACGACGACCAGATGCTCGACGGCCCGTGAGACGGCCACGTTGATCAGGTTCGGATCGTCCAGAAATGCCGTGATTTCGGAACGTACCGTGTGGAATACGATGGTATTCTTCTCCCGTCCCTGAAACTTGTGGATCGTGTCGGCCTCGACACCCGGCGGCAGGCACCGCCGCAGCTCCTGCGCATGATACCGGTAGGGAGAGATGACGCCGATCTGCTCCGGCTCCGCATGCTGCCGCTCGATCCAGTCGCAGGTGGCGTCGATCTGGCGCTGATTGTAGATCCGGCCGTTATGGGAGTAGGTTTTCGAGGCGGTCGTCGTCAGGACCGTAAAGGGATAGCCGCCCTTCGGTTCGGTCATGATGAGCAACTCGTTCCGGTAATATTTCCGGTTGCAGAAGTCGATGATGAGCGGATGGCAGCGGTAATGTTCGCGCAGCAGCGTGACGGGCAGCCGTTCCGCGAAGACCCGTTTGAAGGAGGAGAGGATGTTCTGCCGCACATAATCGTAAGCGTCGGGCACCCGATGTTTGTCGCGCAGCTCCCCGGCCTTCGCCCTGAGCTGCTCCTCCACGATATGCGGCAGCTGCCGGCTGTCGCCGATGATGACGATATTCCGACAACAGGCGCAGCAGACGGCCGCCGTGAGGATATCGACCTGCGACGACTCGTCGATGATGACATAGTCGAGCAGGTGCCCCGCGCCGATCGAAGCGCACAGCGAATGGGTCGTACTCAGCACGACCGGATAGCGTTCGACGAAGGCGCGGAAATGCGTCCGATAGTTCTGCATCGTGAACGGGGGCCGCTCCTCCTGCCGCGCTTCGTTCAGCCGTTCGTATTTGCGGTAGAGCATATCGCGGAACAGCGCTTCCGACACCTTCCCGTACGCTTCGATCAGGCTCTTCGCACGCTGCTTGTCGGACGGTGCCCCGAGCCGGGCGATGCGGGCCGAGAGCTCGGCAATATAGGTCTCGTAGAACTTGCGATCGGCATAGGCGGGCAGCAGCTCCGCATCCGCGAACAGCCGCTTCCCGGGCCACGCGCCGCACCGGAACAGCAGTCCGGCCCGCAAAGCGAGCGACGGCCTTCCGCCCTGCCACCTCTCGGTAACGAGATGCCGAAACGACAGCGCCCGCCGGCTGTCGATCGGACGGAAGAAACAGCGATCGACGCGCCGCATCCGCGCTTCGTCCAACGGTTGTTCCCACAGCAGATGACGGTATTCGCATTGGGCATAGGAGCGTTTCGTCCGCAGATCGGCCAGCTCCGCGTCGACGCGGAAAAGCTCGTCTATGGCCGCCGACAGCTCGCCCAGCCGCGTTCGCAGGGCCGCGCGCTCCTCCGCCGGTAACCGCCACGCGGCGTCGGGCATGAAATCCTGCTGTTTGTCCGCGAAAAAGGCCTGCCGTCTGGTCCGGTTCCCCAACTCGGCCATCAACGCCCCGTACTCGTATTTCGACAGTTTGTCGCGCACGTTGTCCACCGCCGCATTGTTGTTGGACACGACACCGACGGTTCTCCCCTGCATCAGCAGATTGGCGACGATGTTCAGAATCGTCTGCGTCTTTCCCGTACCGGGAGGCCCCTCGACCACACTCACCCGATTGCCCAGCGCCCGCTGCACGGCGAGTTTCTGGCTGGCGTTGCAGCCGAAGGGATAGACGAGGGCCGCGTTGTCGACGTCGCACGCCGCCGTCCGCCCGCTCAGATAGGCATACAGCGCCGTACGGGGATCCTGTGGATCGATGCGCTGCATCGTCTCGGCGAGCAGGGCGGCGATCGAACTTTTCTTCTCCCCTTCGGGAACCTCCTCTGCGGCCTCCGTATCGGTCTCCGACTCCAGAGAGGCTTTGGCTGCGAGAACCTCCGCGAAATAGGAAAGCAGCCGCTCTTTGTCTGCGGCGAGCGGCTGCGCATCGACCGCTTCGATCCGCGACTTCTCGATCGCCGGCGAACGCAAGCCCTCTCCGGCGCCCAGCCGGACATATTTCCCGTAGTCGAACAGCGTATCGTACGGCTCCTGCAACGTCCCGTCCTTGTAGATGCGTATCTGCCGGCGTGTGGCGAGCAGGGGATAGCAGACTACATGCTCCTTGCGATAGCGGAATACCCGCGCCGCGCCGTAATCGACATACACATACGCTCCGGCCGGTCGCAGCCCGACGATCTCCGACGTCTTGTCGACGTAGGCGTCGCGCCGCTTGTCGTGTACGAAAATCAGTCGGTCGGTCATCGTTCGGGTCGTTTATCGGGAATTAAAAATCCGCTTTACCCTCACAAAGATAGTCATTTTGCCGTGAAGGGCAAGCCCTCCCCTTGCCCGATCACTCTTTCAACCACTCCGCGCGTAATCGTTTAGTCAACTCCGACACCTGCTCCGAGAGGGCTTTCAACTCACGCGTATAGGCCACCAGCGTGTCGATCTGGCGAGGCAGCATGTTGCGCGAAAGGCAGGTGTTGATCGCCTTGACGACCTGATTGTAGTTGTTGCCCACGCGGGAAATCTGGGCGATGTACTCGTTCAGCCGGACGAGGTAACGCTGTTTCGTGGGGTCGGCCCTGACCACGCGGAACGTCTCGTCGAAGATTCGCCCGACGATGAAGCGGCTGCGGTTGTGCTCCAAGCCCGCCCTTCACAGCATCCGCTCGAAGCGGATATGCTGCTCCTCGGTCAGGCGGAAGGAGTATTTGCGGCTCTTGTTGTCCGATGCACGGTTCTTTCTCATCGTTCTCTCGTTTTAAAGGGTTCTGCATCGCCGGATGCCGCGGCCCCGCAGGGCGAGCACCTTTGTCGGACAAACGCTGGTTTGTCGGACAAAGGTACAGCTCGCTGTTCCCGCTACGGGAACAAAACGCCGCACAACGGATCGCTCGTTCCCCGCATCGAAAATCATACGCGGATCACTCCGACGACACTCGGTTTTCAGGATGCAATATTACGACGCTGCGGCGAGAGCGGCAAACCCTTCGGACGGCCTCCGGCGGTCAGGAGCGGCCAGCCGATTCGGGGGCCCCGAAGGCGTATTATCTTGCGGCCGGAAGCGTGAAAGCACTCCCGATCGAACGCACGTGCTCGTGTTCGCGTGGACGGATGTACGCACGTGTTCGCGCATGAGCGGATGCACGAATACGAACATCCTCGCACGACCTCTTACTGGCAAGAGCGAAAGCGAGCATCCGTCCATGCACGATTGCCGGCATCCTTTCACGGATTCGTGCAGACGATCATGTCTTCACCCGTTCACGCACCGCTTCACTCCCGATTGAATACGGCTGGATATACAATAAAATATTGTTTGCAGCGACGATACTCCGCGAACTGCTCTGACCCCGCCCCGCAGCTCCGGCCGGCCCGAACGGACATCCTCGAAAATGTCGGTGAAGGGCGGCCGGAGACGAACGGAAATCAAGCAACGCCGGTTTGATTCATACAAAAAGAGACGGAACATCGTGTTCCGTCTCTTTTATCCCTTCTTCGCAAAATAATGATTGGCTTTACTCCCAAGGAACAACGGAGAGTTCGATATTATGGAAAAATTCCTCCAAAGAGAGTTCATAATATCTGCAAAGGATGGCAACCGAATGAACCGACAATGATCGTTTTCCGCTTTCAGCACGGCTTACATTCACCCCGGTATCCATCGTCACCCGCATTTGAGACAATCCCCGGGCTATGCGCAAATCTTTAAGTTTTTGCGCAAGAGCTTTGTTGAGTTGTGTATCTATCCGAGGAACACTCATATTTATTGCAAAAAAATCATCTCCCCGAATAAAAATCGCATACCGATCGGTATTGAATCGAATTTATTTGTTATATTTGCCTAACAAACCTTGAAATTAAGTACATAAATTATGCTACCTTTGCAACTGAACAACTCGGCATAGCCGACGGACATAACTCATAAAGGGTAAACAACTCTTTATACCTTACAGCGAACTTGGAGACCTCTACGGAGGATGTTTAATGTGGTATAATGGTTGTCAGTCCCGGTTATGTCCTACCCTAATGGGTAGGGCACGGCTGGGGCGCAGGACAGCTTCGCATTAAGGGTTTCTCCAAGACCTGCTGTAAGGGGCTGACACCGCGCCCCTTTTTCTTTTCCCTGCGGGCGCATGATCCATCGCTCCGAACGTTATGCGCCGTCTCGACCCGAATACAATAAAATATACGAACTGCACCTGCCGAATCCTCGGCCGGCGGAATCGGCATGCGGGCATGATGCTTGCGCCCGCGACGTCTTTGTCTGCAACGTCTTTGTCCGCAACACCCTCGTTCGTAGTACTTTCGTCCGCAACAGTTTGGGCGCCCTTCACGCTTGTTTTCACAGCGAACGCACGCATCGTTATCCCGAACGTTATGCTCCGTCCCGCCCCGAATACAATAAAATATACTAACTGCACCTGCCGAACCGTCGGCCGGCAGAATCGGCATGCGGGCATGATGCCTTCGTCCGCGACGGTTCGGTCGCCCTTCACGCTCCGCCGATCTTACAGGCGGCGGCGCCTTGTTTCTTTTTCAAGTAAAAGTTTTAGGTTCGGCGATGTCACTGCCTTTCTCATACGGTCCCCGCGATCCGTAACTGACGAGTACTGGTACGTCGCCTCCGCCGCACCGATCGTGCGGCGGAGTGGAGGGCGGGTGCTGACGTCCCGCACGGGATGCGGCGAGGTGCGGGAATCGATAATTGCGATCCGGCGACTTTCCGCCGGAAGGTCTGGTAATCTTACAATTCGTCGCCTCCGCCGCATGGAACTGTGCGGCGGAGTGGCGGGCGGGGCAGCTCCGATATACTCCGCAAATTGCACTTAATACGATCCCTGAACAACGAACCCGATACTTAAATTACAATGAAAAAGGAAACGACACTCCCCGACGAGCTGGCCCGACTCCTCCTGCTCGAAACCGATGAAGACGTGAAGACCGAGGACGATTCCCCGAGCCTCGACTACCGGCGGGACATCCGTTCGATCCTGACGGCCCTGTACGAGCGGGCGCCCTACATCTATGCCCTCTTCAAGGCTGCGCCGAAGACGGAGTTCCGCATCGCGCTGACCGAGGACTTCTCGCGTGGCGACCTCCCCGATGAAACCTATACCATCCCCGAGTTCTGCGCCCGTTACGCCTCCTTCAAGCCCAAAGGGCAGATCTTCCTTATCAGCTTCTCGGTCTACTGCACGGAGAAGGAGCGCGAGGAGACGTACCGTAAACACGGCGAAGTGTTCTGCTCGCCCGAGGGCACGGCGCTCTGCGAGGTCGACAGCGAAGACCTCGATACGGCGGTCGAAGAAATCGTCAGCGAATTCCCGAACTACATGATGTGTCGCTGCCGCGCGGCGATTCTCGCGAACGAGCCGCTGACGATCGACGACGAGACGATCGCGCGCTATGCGCTGACGGCCGAAGACGCCGCACGGTTCCGGCGGATCGTCCGGCGCTGCAACACCGAGATCGTCGCCGAGCTGCGCGGGCAGTACGAACGTCTCGCGGCCATCGACTGTGTGCGGGAGGCGTACGGCGCATGAAGACAGGAAAAGGCCCGATCGCGCTGAGCGACGAAACGCGCGACCGCGTGTCGGAACAACTCCATGCCCGCTATGTAGCGACGATCGTCGGACGGTTGCGCGAAGTCGGCACGTTGGATCTCGCGGCGGCCGACCTGCCGATCCGCGTGGTCGACCGGCCGATCGACGAATTCCGCACGGATCCTTCGTTAGACCTCGCACGGTACGTCCGCGACGTGCTGGTCGATCGGGCGACCTATCTCGACGAGCGGTCGTTCCGCCTCGATTTCACCGAGTCGGATTTCAATCTCGACGATTATATCCTGCACGGCGATGCGGCGGAGGACGACCGGCCGATCGTCCGGCTGGCAGGGCGCGAAGGATCGATGACCGTACGCAGCGACGGCTTCCGCGCGGCACCGTATCTCGCGCTGCGCGACTGCTGCGCCCTGTCGCAGCTCGTCGAATACGCGATGCGCATCCGTTCGGGCGCAGTCGATCCCCGATCCCTGCCGCTATTTCAGTTGGAAAGCTGCCTGAGCGACCGATTCGAGCAGGATTGGAATCGAGTTGCCGAAGCGGTACGGCGTCGCCGCTGAGCGGCACCCGCGCAGCGCGGCCGCAGCCGAAGAGCGATTCGCCGCCGTCCCCGTCACGACCAGAGCGGGCGGCCCTTATCGGGCCGCCCGCTCTGGTCGTGACGGGGACGGCACGCAGCCGGCTGCGTGTTCAACGGCGGGGTAATCTTCTTTTCCTCGTGTCGATCCGTCCGAGACCTCGACGACCTGTTACTCGGCCGAAGCCGCCGATGCCAGCCGCTCGCCGAAGGCCTCCATCGCGCGGCCGATGACCGTCTCGGAGAATTTGGCGTAGTGGCGCGTCATGTTGGTGTTCGAGTGGCCGAGAATCTTGGCCAGCACGTCGATCGGCATTCCGTATTCGACGGCCATGCAGGCGAAGGTGTGGCGGGCGCAGTGGGTGGTCAGCACCTTGTCGATGCCGCACACAGCCGCGATCTCCTTCATGTAGGCATTCATCTTCTGGTTGCTCGGCGTGGGAAGCACGCGCCCGCGAGCGAGGCACGCCTCGTCCCGCTCGTAGCGGCGCAGGATTTCGAGCGAGGCCGGAAGCAGCGGGATGCGGCTCATGACGGAGGTCTTTTCGCGCGGCTTGTGGATCCACCACCGCCCCTCGTCGTCCTGCGAGAGGTGCTCGCGCCGCAGGTGGTCGGCGTCGGCGAAGGCCAGCCCCATCAGGCAGCAGAAGACGAAGACGTCGCGGATGCGGGCCAGCCGGTGGTCGAGCTCCTTGCGGGTCAGCAGTTCCAGTTCATGCGCCGTGAGGTGCTCTTTGGCCTGCACCTCGTCCTCTTTGAGTTTATAGTAGCGGAACGGATTTTTCGTGATCCACTCGTTGCGCAGGCAGTAGAGGACGAAGTTGCGCAGACAGTCCATGACGGCGACCGCCCCGTTGTGGCGGCAGCGGTGGGCGGTTTGCAGGAAGAGGTTGAAGCCGTCCAGAAACTCGTAGTTCATCCGCTCGACGGGAATGTCCTCGGCCTTGCCGCGCTGGGCGAGGTACTGTTTCAGGTAGCGCAGCAGCCGTTCGTACTTGTCGGCCGTGCGCTGCGTGATGCGCACGCCCACCTCGCCCTGCCGCCGCTTCGCGTAATCGGCGAGGCCTGCGATGAGCATCATCGTGTTGCAGGTCGGGTTGAGGTAGCGCTGCTTGATCTGCGCCGCATTGGCCGCATAGCCCTCGGCCAGCAGCTTGGTGCGGATGTCGAGTATCTGTACGCGGAACTCGTCGAGCATTTCATTGACTTTCAGCGCGAGGCGGCTCGTGCCCATCATCCGCTCCTTCTTCTGGTTCCACAGTTCGGGCCTGCCCTCGCAATGGAAGTAGAATTCCTGCCGCAGACTGCCCGTAGTGATGCGGGCGTAAATCGACGCCAGACCGTTCTTTTTCGTTCTTCCTTTCCGCATGAGGAAAAGGATGGTAAAAGTTTCCTGTCTCATAACTCGTGACGGTTTTAAGGGTTAACAAAACGTCGGCAAGGAAACTTTATTACGACGCAACACACAGTAAAACAGTGCATTGTATGCTAAAAAGGTGGCAGTTCCCTTTTCGGAAGCTGAAAATAGGCTCTGCCCACCTTTTTGCCACCTGACGATCTTCTTCGAAATGCGTTCCGGTTCTTCCCGAACAAGCTCCGAACAACCTTTGCAAAACGATGATATACAACCAATTTGCACTTGTTTGCACCGAACGGGCAACGAAAAAGGAGCCCTTCGAAAAGGCTCCTTTGTGCGGATAAAGGGACTCGAACCCCCACGCCCTGAGGCATCAGATCCTAAGTCTGACGTGGCTACCAATTACACCATATCCGCAAATATCCGAACAGGAATTGCAAAAGCCGGGAGTAAAACCGGATTTAGGCGGTGCGTGAAACGCGTCCTGTCCTTTGCAAAGTTACCGGAAAACGAGCGCAATCGTGCGGGATTGTCCGTAAAGATTGCCGGATCGGTTCCTGTCCTTTGTAAGGATAAGGAAAGCAAGCGACAAGCCGAATAAATTCGAGCATGCCCGAGCCGTATCTTATCTGCTGCAAAGATAACTAAAAAACCTTTTTCTCGAATGGATGCCCGGCGATTTTGCCGATTTTTGGTTACTTTTGCAAACTATTTCAATCGATTATGCCGTATAAACTGACACTGGTTCTTACTCCGAAGCAAGCTGCCGACGTAAAATACTATACTGAACAGGCAGCTCGCCGTGCGGGTGTCGCGGAGCAGGATGTGGCTTTGGTGCGGGTCGTCGGACGTTCGATCGACGCCCGGCAGCGGCAGCCCAAAGTGAATCTTACGCTCGAAGTTTATGCCGATTGCGAACCGCAGCCCGCACCCGTGCATTTCGACTATCCGTCGGTTGCGGGGCGTACGGAGGTCGTGATCGTCGGTTCGGGCCCTGCGGGGTTGTTTACGGCTCTGCGGCTGATCGAACGGGGATATCGCCCGGTGATTCTGGAGCGGGGACGCGATGTGTCGGCCCGCAAGCGGGACATCGCGCAGATCAACCGCAACGGTGCGGTCGATCCCGATTCGAACTATGCCTTCGGCGAGGGCGGAGCCGGAACATTCTCCGACGGCAAACTTTTCACCCGCAGCAAGAAGCGGGGAGACTACAACAAAGCGCTGCAAACGCTGGTTTTTCACGGCGCTACGTCCGAAATTCTTTACGAATCCCATCCCCATATCGGAACGGATAAACTGCCGAGGGTGATCTCCAATATCCGGCGGACGATTCTCGAAGCCGGCGGATCGTTCGTTTTCGATGCGCGGGTTACCGATGTCGAATTGCACGACGATCGCGTAAAAGGGGTGTGGGTCGGAGATACCCTTTATGAAGGAGCGGCTGTGGTTCTTGCTACGGGACATTCGGCCCGGGATATTTACGAGTTGCTGCACCGGCGGAGCGTGCGCCTGGAAGCCAAACCTTTCGCAATGGGCGTGCGGATCGAACATCCGCAGGCGCTTATCGACTCGATACAGTACCACTGCGAGTCGCGGGGAGAGTATCTGCCTGCGGCCTCCTATTCGTTGGTCAGCCAGGAGGGTGGGCGTGGCGTCTATTCGTTCTGTATGTGCCCCGGGGGATTCATCGTTCCGGCGATGACCGATGCGGCCGAATCGGTGGTGAACGGTATGTCGCCCAGCGGCCGGAACTCCGTTTTCGCCAATTCCGGTCTGGTGACCGAGGTGCGGCTTGCGGATTTCGAGCATCTGCGGGCAGAGTGGGGCGAGCTGGCCGGGCTGAAATTCCAGCAGCAGTTCGAGCGGCTGGCCCGGCAGCAGGGCGGCGAGCATCAGATCGCTCCGGCCCAGCGTGTCGCCGATTTCGTCGCGGGGTGTGCGAGCGGTTCGCTATCCCGGACTTCGTATATACCGGGCGTTGTGCCTTCCCGGCTGGATAAGTGGATGCCCGGATTTATTGCCTCTTCCCTGCGGGCGGGTATCGCCACTTTCGGGCGGCGGATGCGGGGATTCCTGACCAATGAAGCGTTGGTCGTGGGCGTCGAGTCCCGCACCTCGACCCCCGTGCGGATTCCGCGCGATGCGCAGACGCTGATGCACCCCGAGGTCGCCGGGCTTTTCCCTGCGGGCGAAGGAGCTGGGTATGCCGGCGGAATCATCTCGGCGGCGCTTGACGGCGAGCGTATTGCCGATGCCGTTGTAAATTATTTGAAAAAATAGCGTATGGATAAGAAGGAAGTGGTGGTCGTCGTTCCTGTTTATCGGCCGGAATTGACCGTCTGGGAACGGGCGTCGTTGAGGCAGACTGTTGGGGTGTTACAGGAAAATTATCCGGTCGAACTCTTGGTTCCCTGCGGTATGGATTGCTCGGCGATCCGGCGTGAGTTCTCCGGACTGCCGGTTCGGGAGGTGTCGGACGAATGGCTGGGCCGCAAGAACGGGATTGCGGGATACAACCGGATGATGCTTTCGGCCGGATTCTACGAGTTGTTCCGCGATTACGAATATCTCCTGATCTGCCATACCGACGCCTGGATTTTCCGGGACGAACTCGGCGACTGGTGCCGCAGGGGATACGACTGTGTGGCCGCTCCCTGGGTCCGCCGCAAAGTGTATGATCTGCCGATTCTGAAGCAATACCTGCGATGGAGGCTTCGCCGCGCACAGCGGGCGGGCCGGATGATCCGGCAGTCGCTCTACGGGAAGATCGGAAACGGAGGTCTTTCGCTGCGCCGCGTGGAGAGCTTCCGGGCCGCCTGCGAAAGGTACGGCGACGAGATCGAGCGGTTTTGCTCGATGGGCAACCACCTGGGCAACGAGGATGTTTTCTGGGCCGTCGTTCCCGAAGGGTTTCGTTATCCTTCGCAGGAGGAGGCGCTGCGGTTCGCGTTCGACACCAATCCCCGCTATTGCTACCGTTTGTGCGGCAGTCGCCTGCCGATGGGGTGCCATAGCTGGTCGAAGCCCCGGATGTGGCGCTTCTGGCAGCAGATTATTCCGCTGCCCGGCGCGGCGAGCGGCGCCGCAGCGGATAAGTGATCCAGTACGCCAGAGTATTGACCGTCGTATGGAAAAGGTGCTTGCCCAGCCCTTTTCGCTTCTGGTCATTGACCATCAGAACGGTTTTGTAGCAAATCTTCAGCCGGTTGTGCCGGACCCATACCGAGAGCAACCGTTCGCTCAAATACCCCATCACGCGTCCCTGCACGGGGTCGTCCTGAATCTCGATCCGCCGCTCCACCTCGAACAGAATATCGAACAGCCATGCCGAGTAAGCCTCGAACCGCTCGCGCGGCAGGACGAACATGTTGAAATGCGAGAGGCGGTTGTTGCGGAAGAACACCCGATCGAAATCCGGCAGGTAGGCCGGATATTTTTCTGCGATCACCTGCCGTGCGGTCAGCAGGTCGCTTTCGATGTGGCACTTGCAATAATCCGTGTAGAGGTTGTAGGGATAGATCTTCGGCCGGGCCATGACGATATCGCAGCGGCTGAAGAGGCGGTCGAAGTCGGGGACCGGATGCGGTGCCGAGAAGAAGGCTTCCGAGCGAACCGTCCGCAGCGAGCAGGCCGAACCGCCTTCGAAGTCGAAATAGCGGCGATAGTGGTTCAACCCGATGTAGTCTGCGTCGTGCAGGTTTTTCCAGGCCCAGTAGTGGGCCGTGAGTTCGCAGTAGTGGCGGTTGCGGTCGCTGATGTTGTCGCCCGTGTCGTCGCCGACGGCGAACGGAAGTTCCGTTTGCGAAATAGCCCGTCCGACCTGAACGGGCTGGTAGGGCGGGGTTTTGAGGCATGCGTCCTGCTTGTGGGCGCAGACCAGGATGACGGTTTTGCTCATTTTTCTAAAGGGTAAGTTTGAGAGCGCTTTCGATCACTTTGTCCATGTCGTAGTAGCGGTATTCTCCGAGTCGGCCGCCGAAGATGACTTTCCGGTCCCGGTCGGCCAACGCCTTGTAGCTTTCGTAAAGTTTCGTGTTGCGCTGGTCATTGACGGGGTAGTAGGGCTCGGCTCCATGTTCGTACGGGGCCGGGTATTCCCGGGTAATGATCGTGCGGGGCTGATCGCCGCCCGGTTCGAAATGCTTGTGTTCGATGATCCGGGTGTAGGGAATTTCGCGCTCGGTGAAATTCATTACGGCGACGCCCTGATAGTTGGGGGTGTCGAGCGTTTCGTGTTCGAAGCGCAGCGAGCGGTACTCCAGCTCTCCGAGTCTAAAATCGTAGTATTCGTCGATGCGGCCCGTGAAAACGATGCGGTCGCAGAGGCTTTCCCAGTGCGTGCGGTCGGCGAAGAAATCGGTGTCGCAGCGCACCTCGACGCCTGCGAGCAATCCGTCCACGAGTTTGTTGTAGCCGCCGATGGGGATACCCTGCCAGCGGTCGTTGAAGTAGTTGTTGTCGAAGGTGAAGCGCACCGGCAGGCGTTTGATGATGAATGCCGGCAGTTGGGTGGCGTCGCGTCCCCACTGTTTTTCGGTGTAACCTTTCACGAGCCGTTCGTAGATGTCGATGCCGACCAGCGAGATGGCCTGTTCTTCGAGGTTCCGGGGCTCCGAAATGCCTGCTTCGTGACGCTGACGGTCGATCATCTCCGCTGCCTGGGCGGGCGTGGTAACGCCCCACATGGCGTAAAAAGTGTTCATGTTGAAAGGCAGGTTGTAGAGCTTGCCCTTGTAGTTGGCCACCGGGGAGTTGATGTAGTTGTTGAATTCGACGAAGCGGTTCACGAACTCCCACACTTCGCGGTTGGAGGTGTGGAAGATGTGGGCGCCGTATTTGTGGACGCGGATGCCTTCGCGCTCCTCGCAGTAAGCGTTTCCGCCCGTGTGGGGCCGTCGGTCGATGACCAGCGCTTTCTTACCGGACCGTGCGGCCCGGTAAGCTGCGACTGCGCCGAAAAGTCCGGCTCCGACGATCAGGTAATCGTATTTCGACATGATGCAGCGGGTTTATATGTGAATCAATCGGGTGAGGCGTCGAAGCAGCCTGCCGGAGAGAGCTCCGAGGGCGAAGACCCACCGGCTGCGGGCTGCGACTTTCCGATCCCGGCGGTCGGTGAGAAACGCGGGGTCGAAGGTCGAAAGATACTCTTTGCGGGCATTGCGGGCCGCTTTCGCGGCAATATGCAGCTCCTCGTTCGTTTTCGACGCCGCGACCGCTTCGCAGCATTGTTGTAACCGGATGCGGGCTGCGACATAACGCCCTTCCGGGGTAGGTGCGGCCTGTAGGAAAAGGTCGTGTAGCTGGCGGGAAACACGGAGAATCAGCTCCGTCGGCTTGCGTTTTTTGGAGAGGCCGCTGCCGAGGACTCGGTAGTGGTAGGGCGTTTTTTCGTTGATGACGATGCGCGAAACGTGGGGAATGTATTGCAGGAGGAAGATTTCGTCTTCCCGGTGCGAGAGCCCCTCGATGAAGCGGAGCCCGTTCTCGTCGATGATCCGTTTGACCAGCAATTTATTGACGGTGAATCCCAGCATGTCGTGCCGCCGCAGGGCGACGATGGCTTCCGTGCAGGCTTGGCCCTGTACGTCCATGGCAGGCGCTGTCAGCCGCCGGTCCGATTTGCCTTCCCGGTGTTGCAGGATGCCTGTCACGGGCAGCGTATGTTCGTCCATGCCTGCTTCGACGAATTGTTGCAGGTAGTCTGCATCGACCCAGTCGTCGGGATCGCAGAAGGTCAGGTATTCGCCCCGGGCGTGTTCGATACCCGCGTTGCGGGCCGTGCTCAATCCTCCGTTGGGTTTGTGGACGACCCGGATCCGGGAGTGTTCCCTGGCATAGCGGTCGCAGATTTCGCCCGAGGAGTCCTTGCTGCCGTCGTCGATAAGCAGGATTTCGTAATCCTGGAAACTTTGCTGCAACAGGCGGTCCAGGCTGGTGCACAAGTAGGCTTCCATGTTGTAAATCGGAACGATGACGGTGATGAGCATTTGTGTCGGGGTAAAGGTTAAACTTTACAAAAATAACTCTTTTTTCCCATTTCCGGTGCAATTTGCATCCGGAAATGGGAAGTATCGCTCCAATGCGGTATTTTTAGAGGGCTGTCCGGTCGTTGCCGGATCGATTCCCGGCGAATTTAGCGGGCGAAACTGCGGGGAAGATCTTTGAACACCTTGTGCCAGAACATTATCATCCGGGGATGACGGTAGCGCTCCCGCCAGGCGAGGCGGACCGAGAGATAGGGCTCCTCGTTCCAGTGGCTGCCGGCGGCTTTGCGGATCCGCAGCAGGTGTTTGCCCGCGATCGAGAGGCGGCAGATCAGGGGCGGGTCTATGAGCCGGAAGGTTTCTTCGAGGATGCGGAGCGTTTCGATGTGCTTGCGTCCTGTGGCTATCGACTCTGCGGTGGTGTTGCTGTCATGTACCCGGTAGTAGTTGAGGGGTTCGGCAAGATAGACGACATTTCCCCCCCCCGATACGATCTGTATCCAGAACAGCCAGTCGCCGCAATAACGGTATTGGGTGTAATTGTCGCCTGCGGGGAGCGCACTGCGCCGCACCAGTGCCATTCCTGCGTTGTAGATGGTGTTCCTCGGGCAGAGAAAACGGTAGAGGAAGAAACGGCTGCCGAATCGGATCTGCTTGTGTTTGGGGTATTTGACGGGCGCCTCCTCCCGTATGGTCCGGGAGTGGGAATCGACGATATAGCTGCTGGTGAAAACTATGCTGCAATCCGGACGGGTGTCGAGAATCCGGACGCACCGTTCCAGAAAACAGGGAGAGGAAAAGTCGTCGCTTTCGGCGATCCACACGTAATCGCCCGTGGCTTTCGACAACCCCTTTTTCCACTGTTTGAAAGGTGATCCGCTGTTCCGTTCATTATAGAAAATGCCGGAAACTTTGGGGTGATTGCGGTATCGTTCGAGAATTTCACGGCTGCCGTCTGTCGAACAATCGTCGAGCAGAATCAGTTCGAAGTCCTGAAACGTTTGTTGCAGAATACTTTCGATACGCTGCTCGAGATAGGGAGCATGACAGTAGTTGGGAACAATGACCGAAACGGTGGGCATGCGAAAAATATATTATGTATTTAATCCGCTTGCAAAGATAGCGGTTTGAACTGAAATATTGCTTGTGCAGGTCATTAATCTTAAATTTATGATTTTTGCCGATCGGATTTCGGAATGTTTTTAATTTCGGCGACTTTTGGGCAGGAGTTGTGGGCGAAGGACGGCAAGGTGTGCTTCTTCTATATCGGGAGCCGCTGCCTTGCGTCGAGATAAACGGTCTTTGCATTGCTCCGTTGCGCATCCGGTTCGAATCGGGATTCCCGGTCTTTGTACCGGAGCCGTGGAGTGCAAAATAAAAAGTGACCTGTTACAGTTGTTTTCGGTAGTGGATAGGGAATTGATTTCGCTTCGCCTGTCTTCAAACGTCACGACTCGGCGGCTCGAACGGAGTTCGTCCGGGTCTCGCTGCTCCGTTTGTTCGAATGGGGTTCTCCTCCCCTTGTCCCGTTACTCCGGAGAGTCAGTAATAAAAAAAGCGACTATTACAGTCGCTCTTGGTAGTGGATAGGGGATTCGAACCCCTATGTCATGCGTGAGAGGCATGTATCCTAACCCTTAGATGAATCCACCGTTGAAATTTGGTGTTGCAAAGGTAATACGATGTTTTGAATTTACAAATTTTTTTTCGTGAAAACTGTTGTTTTTTTCTCGGGCCGTTTGTTCGTCCGTCTTTTTATGTACATTTGTAGAAGATAGGATGTACTTGGGCATAACCCGATTATATGCGGTTCTGCATGGGACATTCGTTATATCTTGTTTAGAAAAAATTTCGGATTCGTATGAAACGTGTGATTCTCCTTTTTCTTGTTTTTGCCGGATTGACTTTCGGATCGTGCCGCCGGCAGACCGTGATGCCGCAATTCGATATCGTGGTGACGGATACCGTAGCGGTACGCGGCGGAATACCCTGTCGCTTCCAGTATGCCTTTACCTCGATCGCCAATGCCGACGAAGCTCCGGCATTGCAGGCGATCCAGGAATCCAATATGCTCTATTTCTTCGGACTGGAGCATTTCCAGGGCGGGGTGCAGGAGGCTGTCGATTGGTCTATCGGGCAGTTCATGGACGAGTATATCGGTACCCTGGATGAGTCGGTACCCCAGTGGGAAACCGAAATGGAGATGGCGGTCGAGTCCGAGGCCCGTGTGGTGGATACGTTGCTGGTCTATACGATTTCGAGTTCGAACTATACGGGCGGTGCGCACGGTATGTACAGCATCAATTGCCATAATTATTCCATTGCGGGTGGTTATGAGCTGGCTTTGTCCGACTTGTTCGATGCGGCACGACAGGAGGCTTTGATCGGGTTGATCCGCAACAAGCTTTACGAACAGTTCGGTGTCACGGGGGACGAAGGTCTGGTGGCGCAGGGATTTTTTCCCGAATACATTTCCACGACCGAGAATTTCGAAGTGACCGAGGACGGCATTACGTTTTACTATAATCCTTACGACATCGGATGCTATGCCCTGGGCGGTGTCGAGGTGCATATCACGCGCGAGGAGATGCAGGGGTTGTGACAGGATGTGGGCGTGCGGCTCTCCGGCGGTAGTCGTCGGATGAAACCGGTATAAAAAATGGAGGCGACAAGATATCTTGTCGCCTCCTCCCATCAAAAATTAACCCTAAAATTATCCCTTTCCAAGAATGTCCGAAAGATAGCAATCGAGATAATACAGATCTGCATCGTCGCCGATCACTTCGTTCTTCATCAGTTCTTCGTCGGAGATAGACCTTGATGTATCCGTTTTGTCGTTTTCAATCATAGGAGGCCCTTTTAGTATTTCTTCTTTCGTTACATTAAAGAAACGGTGGCCTCCGGGCTTTATTGCATACGGATTAAGATAAAATAAGTTCTTTTTCCCTAATCATGCGCCGCAGGTTGATAAGTGCATAGCGCATGCGTCCCAGCGCTGTGTTGATGCTTACGCCGGTTTGCTCGGCGATCTCCTTGAAACTCATACCGGAGTAGTAGCGCATCATCACCACCTCGCGCTGCTCCTCCGGAAGCAGTTCGATCAGGTTGCGCACGTCGCTTTCGATTTGCGAGGAGATCAATTCATCTTCGATCGTCTTTTCCGCGAAACGCAGCGATCCCAGTACGTTGTAGCCGCTTTCGCTTTCATTGACCTGCTTGTTCTGCTTGCAGGCGCGGAAGTGGTCGATCACCTGGTTGTGCGCGATACGCAGAACCCACGAAAGGAACTTGCCGTTGTCGGTGTAGCGGCCTTCGTCGATGACGCGTATGACTTTGATGAATGTTTCCTGGAAGATGTCGTCCGCTACGTCGTTGTCCTTGACCATCATGTAAATATAGTCCCGAACCCGACGCTTGTGGCGCTCGATCAATTTGGAAATGGCACTCTGATCACCCGAACGATAATTATTAAGCAAGTGCTGGTCGCTTAATACTTGAATGTTCATACTCTTTTCTCCTGAATTAGTTATTAAGAGTAGAATGTTTCGATAGGCAATCTTTTAAGTTGTTAAGTTTCTGTTTTTTGATGCGCCGGATACCCGTTTCGACATCTTTTGTGTCGGAAAGGTAGAAATAATTATCCCAAAAAACAAACTTTTTAGATTTCTATTTTTTCGGCAGGGTATCGATGAATTAACAATAACTATGCCAAAAATAAAATCTATCAGATATTTTTATCTTTCTCCGAGTCCGAAGATGAAAGTTTTTCAGTTTCGATCGGTTCTACATGAATGGAAATGAGCGTATTGGGGCCGAATCGCTCTTTGAGCCGGCGTTCGATATCGACGGTCAGTTGATGGGAGCGGAGCACGCTCATCCGAGGATCGACGCGGATATGGGCTTCGATGGCGACGGTGGCTCCGATACGGCGTGTGCGCAGATGGTGCGGTTCGGTCACCTCCTTCGAGTGAGTCAGGATGTTCAGTATCTCCTGCTCGGTTGCGGCGGGAAGGGCATGTTCGAGCAGTTCTCCGAGGCCGCTTCGCAGCAGGTCGAACGCGATCTTGAAGATGAAGACCGAAACGACGAGGGCCGCCAGCGGATCGGCGATGCGCCACTTGTCGCCCAGAAAATAGGCGAGCCCGATACCTGTCATGGTGCCGATCGACGAAAGTGCGTCGCTGCGGTGGTGCCAGGCGTTGGCTACGACGCTCGGACTGTCCGTCTGACGTCCCACACGAACGGTATAGCGATACAGGACCTCTTTGGCGACGATCGAAATTGCGGCGGCGATCAGGGCGATCGCGCCCGGTCGTCCGATTATTTCTCCGGTCAATACCAGACGGATATTGTGGATGCTGTCGGCCAGAATGCCTCCGCCGACGGCGATCAGGGCCAGGCTGATGAGGATGGAGGCCAGGGTTTCGTACTTGCCGTGTCCGTAGTTGTGGCCGGCGTCTTCGGGTTTGGAGGAGATCCGGGCGAAGATCAGCACGATGACATCGGTCGCCAGGTCCGATATCGAGTGCACGGCATCGGCGATCATGGCTCCGCTTCGGCCGAGGATGCCGGCCGCGAGTTTCAGGAGGGAGAGGGCGATATTGACGACCATTCCGATCCAGGTTACCCGGTAAATTTTTCGGGTGCGTTCCGTGGGTTGATTCATGTCCGGTTGCTGTTTGCTCCGGGCGGTGTCGCACCCGGATGTAGGTTATCCTTGCATTTTCCGCTCCACGACAGGATGTCGAGCCGGATAATCTCTGTCCGGTGGAAAGACTTTTCGACATATTGCCTGCCGATTGTCTTATACTCCGGGGAATATTTGCCGATCAAATGGTCCAGGGCCCTCCGACGTTCCTCCGCTGTGAGCCCCGTGCGGGCCCGGCAGTCGAGCAGGATGCTTTCGTAGAAGGTCGTAAACCGCGCGGGCAGCACCTGCGTTTTGCCGACGATGCAGAAAGTGACGCGGTCGCACTCCCGGAGGCAGTGCAGCTTGCGTCCTTCGGGGGCGCAGTGGATGTAGATCGCGTCGGCTTCGTCCCAGACATAGTTCAGGGGCACTCCGTAGCCGCCGCCTTCGGGACGCTGCATGCAGAGTATGCCGTATTCGCCCCGCCGCAACAGCTCCGTCGCCTCCGGTTGGTCGAGCAGGCGGTCCTGCCGGCGGATTGAATCGTTCTGATAGTTCATGACCTGTTTCCTGCAAAAACGAAGACGGACACTTCTCTGAATGGCATCCGTCTTCGTTGTGATGATTCGGTATCGACAGCGGTTTAGTAGCTGCGGGCGAAAAGTACGCGGCGGTGCGACGGTTTGCCGCTGAATACGCATTTGCCCTCCTCCTCGACCGCATCCATCGGGATACAGCGGATCGTGGCTTTCGTAGCGTCCTTGATCGCCACTTCGGTTTCGACCGTCCCGTCCCAGTGGGCCGAGATGAAGCCGCCCTTGTTCTCCAGCACATCGACGAATTCGTCCCACGTGTCCACTTTGGTAATCATCGAATTGCGGTAGTCGAGCGCCTTGCGGAAAATATTCTGCTGGATTTCGTCCATCAGGGATGCCACCCGGTCGGTGAGTCCCTCCTGGGGAACGGTTTCCTTTTCGAGCGTATCGCGCCGGACCAGTTCGATCGTGCCGTTCTCCAAGTCGCGGGGGCCGAGAGCCAGACGTACGGGGACGCCCTTGAGCTCGTATTCGGCGAACTTGAAGCCCGAGCGGACGTTGTCGCGGTCGTCGATCTTCACGGAGAGTCCCTTCGACTTGAGCTCTTCGGCGATGGTGCGAAGACGTTCTACGATCTGCCGCATCTGCTCCTCTCCTTTATAAATAGGTATCAGGACGACCTGAATCGGGGCGAGTTTCGGAGGCAGCACCAGGCCGTTGTTATCCGAGTGAGCCATGATGAGCGCTCCCATCAGACGGGTCGAAACACCCCAGGAAGTGGCCCATACGTATTCGAGTTTGCCCTCCTTGTTGATGTATTGTACGTCGAATGCCTTGGCGAAGTTTTGGCCCAGGAAGTGCGACGTGCCGCTCTGGAGGGCCTTGCCGTCCTGCATCAGCGCTTCGATCGTGAGGGTATCGACCGCACCGGCGAACCGTTCGTTCGGCGATTTGTGACCGACGATTACCGGTACGCCCATCCACTCCTCGACGAATTTTTGGTAAACGTGGATCATCCGGGTAGCCTCCTCGATGGCCTCCTCCTTCGTGGCATGGGCCGTGTGGCCCTCCTGCCAGAGAAATTCCGCCGTGCGCAGGAACAGGCGGGTACGCATCTCCCAGCGTACGACGTTCGCCCACTGGTTGCAGAGGATCGGCAGGTCGCGGTAGGACTGGATCCAGCCCTTGTAAGTGTTCCAGATGATCGTTTCCGAGGTGGGACGGACGATCAGCTCCTCTTCGAGTTTGGCATCGGGATCGACCACGACGCCCTTGCCCTCGGGATCGTTTTTCAGGCGGTAGTGGGTGACCACGGCGCACTCCTTGGCAAAGCCTTCCACGTGGTCGGCCTCTTTCGAGAAGAACGACTTGGGGATGAAGAGCGGGAAATAGGCGTTCTGGTGCCCCGTGTCCTTAAACATCTTGTCCAGGGCCGCCTGCATTTTCTCCCAGATGGCATAGCCGTAAGGCTTGATTACCATGCAGCCGCGTACGGCCGAATTTTCGGCCAGACCAGCCTTGACCACCAGGTCGTTGTACCATTGCGAGTAGTTGTCCTCGGCTTTGGTTACGTCTTTAAGTTCCTTTGCCATATCTTATTTATTTTTTAACTTCCGGGAATCGTGTCACCGGCTTCGGAGCCGGCGTATGTCGGTTAGTCGGCAAAATTAACGATTTATGCAGAAATTCGCAACTGCGCTCCGATAAATCTTGAATTTACCCGCTGCGAGGGGCCGCTTTGCCCCGTCGGTCGAAGGTGCCGATGGCTCGTTTTGCGTTTTTGAAGTCGGTGCGTTTTCTTCTCTGGCCCGAAATCCGGTCTGTCCCGGATAAAAAACGACAGGACTTCCGGTACGGGAGGTTCTGCCGTTGCGATATGTCGTGCGAAACTAAAAGCGGAAACTGAGGCTCAGGGCCGCGAAGTGGCGCTTGAGTTTGGTATTGTAGATGCCGCTGCCGTTTATGCCGCTCGGAGATTCGAAGTAGTAGAGGTTGTAGTCCGTCTGCTCGGTCGAGGAATAGTTGTAGGCCAGGTCCAGTGCAACGCCCGGAGAGAGTAAAAATCCCAAGCCGGCCGAATAGTAGAGCATCTGCTTGGTCATGGGGGCCGCTGAAACTTGCTCTTCGTCCTGCAGCATGGACCCCATGTAGCCGAAACCGCCCCGGATCGCCAGGAACGGCAGCGGTTTGAACTCCGCGCCTATGCGGACGATATTGGCGCCTTTGTACCAGGAGCGGAACGTGTCGTTATAGATTTCGTTATCGCCGCCCGCGGGATTGTTTTTCATCCGCATCCCGTTGTACCAGTCGCGCTCGTAATCCACGGAGATCAGACCCCGGTTGCCGAAGGCGTAGGAGATGCCGAACATCAGGCGGGCCGGCGTGGTGAACTCCCAGTTGTAACCGCCCGTATCTTCCAGTACGGGAGAGAGGGCGTCCGTATATTGGTTGCCGTCCGGACCTGGTTTGAGACCGTCGGGGTCGTTCGGGTTATTGACATGCACCCCGGAATCGGTGTAGGCCTGATAGGTACGGTCGATCCAGTAATAGGTCGGGGTGTGGAAAGCGAAGCCGATTCGCAGATTCTGAATGGGCCGGTAGATCATGCCGAGCTTGAAATTGACCCCTGCGCCGTCCAGGATGACTTCCTGGTTGAAGTTCGAATAGAGCAGTTGGTAGTCCAGGTTCGGATCGGTGCCGTTGCCGGGATAGACGTAATCTTCTCCGTAATAGTAGGTTTTGCGTTGATACAGGGACTGAATGCCGAACGTGGCCCCGATATAGAACTTGTTGTTCAGGTTGAATCCTGCCGAAATGTCGTATTCGCCTATCGAGCCATTGCTTACGACGGTCGTGTAGTTGCCGATATCGACGTTGTTGCCGATCCAGGTCGGCTGCCACCTGCTGCCGATTTGATCCGTGAATCCGGCCTTGTAGCCGAGGATCGAACCCCAGAGCCGGGGGTTGAAGTTGCTCCAGTTGAAGCCGCCGGTGATCTGATCCCTGTTGATACCGCTGTATTGCAGCATGTCGGAGAAAACGTCGGCGATCGAGCTGACATTGCCCTGTGTATAATAGGAGTATTGGTAGTTGAGGTCCTGCAGGCGGTTGTAGCCGAACCCGATATTGACGCTCACGAGCGGTCCCGATCCTTCGTAAACATTGGCCGTAAAGCCGAAGTTGCCGATCGAAAACCGGTTTTTACTGTTGGAGTTGAATGCCGGAGCGTTGTTTTCCGCCCGTGCGAAACTCATCAGAGGCGTGATCGAAATTTCGTTGTGCCGGTACATGCCCAGGCCCGCCGGGTTGATCGCCATGGACGTAAGATCCGCTCCGAGGGAGGTGAAGGCGCCTGCCATGGCCATCGACCGCGCCGTTCCGAGGCTGAAGGTCGTTTGCGAGAGTTCGAAGAGGTCGGACGGGGTGACGATGTCACGGTCCATCAATAAACCTCCGGAGCTTTGAGCCGACGCCGGGGCGGTTGCGAACAAGGCCGCTGAAAGCAGCGCCAAAATTCCGAGATGTTTCATAACAAAAATCGTTGAGTTGTTTTTTCGTTTCCGGCGTTCGGGACAGCAGGGGCGGAAACGATCGCCGCTGCCGGTCGAAACCGGTCGTTGCGTTCATATTCGTTTGCCGCCTGCGTGTGCATCCTGTGCGCCGTCCGTCGAAATTTGCCGGGGTGATCGTTTAACGGCCGTAAGAGTTACGTCCGCTGCTGTTTCCGCCGCGGACCCCTCCGCCTCCGCCCACGAAGCTGCCGCTCGAACCTCTGTTCGGTTGCGAGGGGGCCGGGGTGTAAGTCCCTCTGTTCGTTGTCGAACTGCTTCCCCGGTAGGAGCTGCTGCTGCCTCCGAACGAAGGATTGCGGTAGGTCGAGCTGCCTCGATTGACTGACGATGAGCCGCCTCGGAAGCTGGAGCTGGAATTGCTGTTGGTCCTGCCGCCCCGGAAGCTGCCGCTGCCGACCGTAGTGCCGTTTCTGTAGCCGTTGTTCAAACTACCCTGGCCGCGCCCTCCGAAACTGGTCGATCCGATGTTCGATCCCGCTCCCGATCCGTACCGGTAGGTAGAGCGGTGTACGACGTTGGGCCGATGGTGCGGCGGGTACGGGTGGTGGTGATGGCCGCCTCCCCAGCCGGGATAATAACCCCAGTAAGGGTAATAGCCTCCCCAGTAAGGATAACCCCAATAGGGGTTGTAGCTGTAATAAGGCCAGCCAAAACCGGGGTATGCCCAGGGATAGGGATTGTAACCCCAACTGAAATACCAGTCATTGTAAAGACCTGCGCTCCATCCGAAGCTCACTATGCTGGGAGAACCCCATGTGCCGAACATCGAAGTAATGTATTTGGGTTCGACCCACACTTCGTCGCCCATGACGATGATGTTGTAAACGGCCGGGTCGTAGGCCGAAACGAATTGGTAGGTGCCGTTGTAACGAAGGTTGAAATAGCTCGTCGGCATCTGATAGGTCGGGGAGCTGAATCCCCGCAAACGACGGGCATAGGCGCTTTCGTACGTGTCGGCCAGCACGCCCTGGTAGGAGTCGTCCGATGCGTAGTATGCGGCTTCCGCCTGCCGGGCCTCTATTTCGGCGCGATGGGCTTCCGCTTCGGCCTTGCGAGCTTCGGCTATCGCCTGTTTTTCCTGGGCGATGCGGGTGACATCGTGTTCCGCGTACATGTCGTCGATGTTGTAGGTGCCGGATTGGTAGAGTGCCGGCGAACAGCTTGCCGCGAAGAGCGACACGAGCAGAGCACCTATTTTGAAATTTCGGTTTTTCATCGTGTTTCGGAGTTACTGTGTGGTTATATTTTCAACGAAAATCGTACCGGTTTTATTGCCGGCGGGTCAATACCTCACAAAAATAGCAATAAAATCGGGAAATACGTTGGGAGGGTGAAAATAGAAATTCGAATCTTTTTTTGTCCCGAAAATGCTTTTTTTGCGAAAAATAGCTATATTTGCACTCCGAATTACCGGCCGAAGGGTTGGTGATGGACCGGGAGAGATGCCGGAGTGGTCGATCGGGCCGCACTCGAAATGCGGTGTACGGGCAACTGTACCGGGGGTTCGAATCCCTCTCTCTCCGCAATAAATGTTGGAAATCAGCAAATTACAAAACAAACACCCAATTTTACACCCAAGAATGTAAAATTGGGTGTTTTTGTATTATTTAAGAAAACTGCCGAGCGACTATGCATTGATCAGTGATTCTTTCCATTTACAATTACCTTATGAAGTCATGAAACAAAATCATACACAACACCATGCCGCTACACTCCGATGCGAGCTGAGCCTCAACGAAAGGTAGCATGAACATGACGATAATTGTGGCGCATAGCCAATAGATATAGTTCTTATTTTCGAATTTCATTATCCATCTATTTGCAAATCAAGATTTATAATTTCGCTTGATTTCGTCAATCGACTTGCCGCCGATACCAAAGTTCTCATCCGGCAATTCCTTAATGGTTACGGTGAAGAACTGCGCCGGAATATGGATTATTTCGGCGGCTGTCGCTGTCAGCCGCTCAATAAGTTCTTTCTTTTGTTCGGCGGTCAATGCTCCGCTTTCAACTGATATGTATGGCATTGTAAAAGTGTTTTGGCATTACAAAACGTCTATTCGATTGGAAGATTGTGTTGCTTCAAGAAACTAAGTTTGTCCCAGTAGCCCCTCTGATATACAATAAGATTGTTTTTGATATGGAAGAAGCCGCAACCACGCAACCCCAATGGGTCTTTCCATTCCAATATAGCCCATTCTCCATCTTCAAAAATATTTTCAACAATACAAACCATTTTAGCCGTTGCGAACTCCCCGGCAAACATCCGGCGTATGGCTTCTTTTCCAGCCACGGGAGCGTTCGCCACCTGATGGTTTACGGCATCGTCCGCATATAGCGCGGCGATTCCCTCCACGTCGGACGCGTTGAAACAATCAATCCATTTCTCCAGTACTTCTTTCGGTGTCATTTGATGTTACATTTTTATAATGTCAAAACCATCTCAAATTGTTTACCGGCGAGGCAAACACCTTTGGACGCGAGAAATGCGTCCAAAGAAGGAGTTGGAGATTCGACATTGATTACTTTTACTATTTCAGATTCAGTCATCTCAATCATTTGTTTTAGCAAGGAAGATGCGACGCCTTTTCTGCGGAAAGTCGGATCAACAGCTATCTGGGTAATGTCACCGGACTTTGGAGAGAAAACACAGTATCCTGACAAAACAGAATCAACCATAGCTCCCAACGTCACCAAATCATCACCTGCTCTCTTAATAGATTCAATGTCATTCTGCCAGGATGGGGTAAAATCATGGAATGATTGGGCTGACAAAATATCTTCAGACTTCAGCGCGACGATGGAGCATTTGGCAGGTTTGTCAGATAGATGGTTAACAACCAGTTGCTTCTTTTGAGTGAAGAAATTAAATTCTCGTAAAATCTCGAAACCGAGACTTTCATATATTTTTAACGCTCTTTTATTATGTTGAAGCACCTCAAGCAAATAATTCTCTATACCGGCATTTTTCAGGAATGGCATAGAGTGCGTAAATATTCTTTTGGCAAGTCCTTGCCCTCTGAACTCTTTTCTTGTACCTGTTCCCGTATCGTATGCAGTAAGTTTGCCATTATAGTATTTACCAATACCATTAAACGTGAACGCCACGATATTGTCATCATAGAATGCACCGAATGATAAAGCCGGATTGAAGCCTCGCCGTTTCAGCATTGACTTCAATTCTGTCTTATCCACGCTGATTTCGTAATCCGAGAAAGCTGACTTGAAAGCCGTATATATTTGCTCGAATGAAATGCCTTCGAGGTTTTTTATTTCAATCATGGGTTACTTGCTATCGGATTCGTTACCATTAATTTAATTTGAACAGGATTGAAGCCATGTTCTGACCGAGATTGCGCATATTGGCAATTCCTTCATTATCTTTAAGAACATCGCCAATTTCTCGCCCATAAACCATGTTCCAGTATGTGGAACCAGCAACTATCATCTCCTTGTTTAAGAAAAAATGATTCATTGTATCGACCGCCGTCATACCTCCGGCACGACGAACGGCGGCAACTGCCACGCCCAGTTTGTGTTTCAATATTCCCGGATTGACAGCAGCGACAACGCCACCTCTGTCCAACAATGCTTTCATTCGAGAGGAAACATCTGCTGAATAAACCGGCGAACCGAGAATTATCCCGTCAGCTCCAACTATTTTGCTAAATACCTCGGCAAAACCGTCTTTGCGGAATACACAATTACCTTTACCTTTACAGGCAAAACAAGCACGGCATGGCTCTATATCGACATCGGCCAATTGGATAAACTCGGTTTCAATACCTCTCTTATTCAGTTCCTCAAATATCGTGCGGATTATGATAGCTGTATTACCATCTTTCCGTGAGCTGCCGTTAATTCCAATTACTTTCATAGTCCTTTGTATTGTTCCATTTCAATGCAATTCCAAGTTTCGCCCAAGCAAGAATAGCTTTCTGTTGTTGGAACAATCACGCGCCTGAATCCGGCAGACTTATAGCAATGGATGGCTGACGGATTATTTTCAAAGACACCGAGTGATACTTTCGTAGCACCAAGCGTCTCAAAAGCATATTTGACTGCCATTGAAACAAGAGTTTTACCAAAACCTTGACCACGTTTTGAATCATCGACAATGACGAATCCCAAGCGTTGTTCCGATGAATCATCTGCCGGAGTGCGCAGGGTGATATATCCCACAATGTTATTGCCATTCAACATTGTCAGGGCGCGTTGACTTTGTCCGTCAATATACCGCTCGTGATAGATATTCATATCTTCTGGTGTGACCGGGTAACACTCATATCTGTCAGCGCACCATTGGCGCATAAGATATTCGTTTTTTAGCCAAGTAGTAATTACATTGGCATCTGTGGGCTGATATGGTCTAAGACTAAGGCGCATCATTATAGAATTGTTTTCAACTCTTCATTGCAAAACATT
>ENA-UESH01000509-UESH01000509.1-human-gut-metagenome-genome-assembly--contig:-NODE-509-length-37117-cov-9.409206_pt1 | contig 37117 bp, 37 predicted proteins | sample MGYA00243001_ERZ508002 | MGnify/ENA primary metagenome ERZ508002 (study PRJEB26167, sample SAMN06115447) | human gut metagenome | host: Homo sapiens | place: China:Anhui | collected 2015-08-07 | study... | reverse complement strand
ATAGCAAATGGTACTTCAAGCACTAAGACAAAGGCTCTTGCGGAGGAAGTTGAGTTCAAAATGAGCCAGCTTGGCATTGAACCTAACAGAACAGAGGGCTATCAGGGTGCAACTTGGGTCGTACTTGATTACGGTGATATCATAGTTCATGTTTTCTATAAGGAAACAAGAGATCATTACAATCTTGAAAGACTATGGTCTGACGGCAAGGATATCGACGTAAAGCAGTTCTTACCAGACGAGCCACAGGATTAATTTTGACAATTATAATTTAACAAAGGATTGATAAAGATGAAAGAATACAATTTTTCGGCCATAGAAAGCAAATGGCAGAAATACTGGGACGAGCATAAGACCTTTGAAGCAAGCAATGACTTTTCGAAGAAGAAATTTTACGGACTTGTAGAGTTTCCTTATCCGTCAGGTCATGGAATGCACGTTGGACATATCAAGGCATATTCTGGTCTAGAAGTTGTAAGCCGTAAAAGACGTATGCAGGGCTATAATGTTCTTTTTCCTATAGGCTTTGACGCTTACGGTCTGCCTACAGAGAACACAGCTATCAAAACAGGTGTTCACCCAAGAAAGGTAACAGACGACAATATCAAGAAGTTCACGGGGCAGCTCAAAAGAGTAGGTTTTTCATTCGATTGGTCAAGAGTTATTGATACGACCGATGAAAACTACTATAAGTGGACACAGTGGATATTCCTTAAAATGTTTGAGAATGGTCTTGTATTCAGAGATAAGACTCTCGTAAATTATTGCCCAAGCTGTAAGGTCGTTCTTTCAAATGAGGACTCACAGGGCGGTCACTGCGATGTTTGCCACAGCGAGATAGTTCAGAAAACTAAAGAAGTATGGTATCTGAGGATCACAGAATACGCTGATAAGCTTCTTCAGGGACTTGAAGAAGTTGACTATCTGCCTAACATCAAACTCCAGCAGCAGAATTGGATAGGAAAATCAACAGGTGCATTTGTAAACTTCAAGATCAAAGAGCAGGATGAGCAGCTCAAGATCTACACTACACGTCCTGACACACTTTACGGCGTTACATTCATGGTAATCGCTCCTGAACATCCTATCATCCAGAAATACAGAAATAGTATTGCAAACATTGCTGACCTTGACGCTTATAAAACAGAGTGTGCAAAGAAGAGCGAATTTGAGAGAACTCAGCTCGTTAAGGATAAAACAGGCGTTAAGATAGACGGTCTGACAGCTATCAATCCTATCACAGGCAAAGAGATACCTATCTACATCTCAGACTATGTTATGATGGGATACGGCACAGGCGCTATCATGGCTGTGCCTGCTCACGATACAAGGGACTATGATTTTGCAAAGAAGTTCGGCATTGACATAATCGAAGTCATCAAGGGCGGCGACATTTCTAAGGAAGCCTACACAGGCGACGGCGAAATGGTCAACTCAGGTGAGCTTAACGGCATAACAAACAAGAAAGAAGCTATCGAAAAGATGCTTACTGTTCTTGAAAAAATGGGCTGCGGTGAAAAGGGCGTTCAGTATAAGATGAAAGACTGGGCTTTCAATCGTCAGAGATATTGGGGCGAGCCTATCCCGATAGTACATTGCCCTCACTGCGGAATGGTCGCTGTGCCATATGATGAGCTTCCACTTAAATTGCCACCGGTAGAGAACTTTGAGCCTGGTACAGACGGCGAAAGCCCTCTGGCTAAGATAGACTCTTTCGTACACTGCAAATGTCCTAAGTGTGGCTGTGACGCAAAGAGAGAAACAGATACAATGCCACAGTGGGCTGGTTCTTCATGGTACTTCCTGCGTTATTGCGATCCTAACAACAATGATGAGTTTGCTTCACAGGAAGCACTGAAATATTGGATGCCTGTTGATTGGTATAACGGTGGTATGGAGCACGTTACACGTCATATGATCTATTCACGTTTCTGGCATAAGTTTCTCTATGACCTCGGTCTTGTACCAACTTCAGAGCCTTATGCAAAAAGAACAGCTCAGGGTCTTATCCTTGGACCTGACGGTGAGAAGATGAGTAAGTCAAGAGGAAACGTTGTTGACCCTAACGATGTTGTTGACGAATACGGTGCAGATGTTCTCAGACTTTATGTTCTGTTCATGGGTGACTATGAAAAGGCAGCTCCATGGAGCGAGAGCAGTGTTAAGGGCTGTAAGAGATTTGTGGACAGAATTTGGGCTTTGCAGGATAAGGTAGTTGACAGCGACGAGTACAGCGACAAGCTGAGATCGCTCATGCACAAGACTATCAAGAAGGTATCCGATGATATTGAGTCAATGAAGTTCAATACTGCTATTGCCGCAATGATGACGCTTCTTAATGAGATATATAACGTTGGCTCTATCACAAAGAAAGAGTTCAGAGATCTTCTTATCATACTCAATCCTTTTGCACCTCATGTTACAGAAGAACTTTATCAGATGATCGGTTGCGAGGGAGTTCTTGACGAGCAGGAGTGGGTAACATATGATGAAGCACTCTGCAAGGACGATACTATCGAGATCGTTTGTCAGATAAATGGCAAGGTAAAATCCAAGCTCACAATACCTACAGACGCAGCTAAGGACGACGTTATAGCACTTGCTAAGGCTGACGAAGCTATCGTCAAGGCAACGGAAGGCAAAAATATAGTCAAGGAAATCTATGTTCCTAACAAGCTTGTAAATCTGGTTGTGAAGTAAGCGAAAATTTCCTCAGAAAAATCAAAAAAAGAGCCAGAAAGCTATTGACTTTTTGGTGGAAATATAGTATAATTAAATTTGTAATTATATCGGTTTTATAAATTCCGCAGATTAAAGACAGAGCGGTCCGAAAGAGTAGGACTGGGGGAACGTAAAGCGTTTCAGTTTGCTTTTGCAGACACCTTCACTATCACCGTTGATTTTCGGAAATTCCGATAGAATTGCCTCTGTCACAGGTGGCAAAGGGAGGGAATAATTTTGGCAGAAATCCGTGTTGGAAAGAACGAAACTTTGGATACAGCACTTAAGCGTTTCAAGAGATCATGTGCAAGAGACGGCGTTATCGCAGAGGTTCGTAAAAGAGAACACTACGAAAAGCCTTCGGTAAAGCGTAAGAAGAAGTCCGAAGCTGCTCGTAAGCGTAAATACTAATATGTAATTAAAGGCGGGCATTTTTATGTCCGCTTTTTATTTTATACTACAGGAGTTTTTTTATGTTCAAACCAACTTATGTTTTTGACAAGGTAGGAGAGATAACCCCCGATTTTCTTGCTAAAAAGCATATCAAGGGGCTGCTCCTCGATCTTGATAATACGCTGACAACACATAACAATCCCATTCCCCCACAGTCGAGTCTTGATTGGCTTGCTAAGATGAAAGCGGCAGGGATAAAGCTTATGATCGTTTCAAACAATCATGCTCCAAGGGTAAAGCCTTTTGCAGAGCAGTTGGAGCTTGACTTTGTACCTGAAGGCAAAAAACCGCTGACCTTTGGATATACCAAAGCTATAGCTAAGCTCGGGCTTAATAAGAAAAATGTTGCGGCTGTTGGCGACCAGATATTCACAGACGTGCTTGGCTCAAATCTGAAAGGTATACGCTCCATATTCGTGTTCCCAATAGAGCCTGAAACGAGCCTGCCGTTTAGATTTAAAAGAGCCTGTGAAAAGCCGTTTTTACCAAAGCTCAAATAGCATAAAACGAAAGGAATGATACTAATGTCGGCAAAATTTGGACCTGCGGGAAACAGCGAGGCTTTTTCCATTAAATATAAAACAACACTTCAAGCTCCGGGATATCTCGAAGCAATGGGGCTTGACCACTATGAATATCAGTGTGGCAGGGGAGTTAAGGTCTCCGATAAAATAGCTTTTGCCTTGAAAGATAAGGCTAAAGAGCACAATGTCACGCTTTCGCTCCATGCGCCGTATTTTATTTCGCTTTCAAGCCTTGAAGCTGAAAAGCGTGACAACAGCATAAATTATATTCTGCAATCCTGTGACGCTGCAAGCAGAATGGGTGCTGATAGAATAGTTATCCATTCAGGAAGCTGTGCGAAAATAAGCAGAGAGGACGCTTTGGAACTTGCTAAAGATACTCTCACAAGGGCTAGAAAAGCAGCCGTTGAGCAGGGCTTTGAACATATCGTTTTTTGCCCTGAAACTATGGGTAAGGTAAATCAGCTTGGTAACTTAACAGAAGTGCTGGAGCTTTGCAAGCTTGATGATACGTTCCTGCCGACAATAGATTTCGGACATCTCAACGCAAGGGAGTTCGGCTATATAAAAGGTAAGGCAGAGTATGAAAAAATGCTTGATGAAGTGGAAAATGCTATTGGTCACGACAGGCTTAAAATATTTCACAGCCATTTTTCTAAGATAATGTTTACAAATCCAGGCGGCGAGAAAAAGCACCTGACTTTTGACGATAATCAAGGCTTTGGACCTGACTATGAGCCGCTTATGGAGATAGTCGCAAAGAAAGATCTTTCACCTATATTCGTCTGTGAAAGTGCAGGCACTCAGGACAAGGACGCACTGACAATGAAGAATTATTATTTGTCGGTGAAATAAAGATAGGAGAGTATTGATATGAAAAAAATACTTGTTATACATGGTCCTAACCTCAATCTTCTGGGCGAGCGTGAGCCTGGAGTTTACGGTACAGATACATTCGAGAGTATAAACAACGAGATAATCGAGCATGCAATGAAATATGAGTTTCACTGCGACGTTTATCAGTCAAACCATGAGGGTGAAATAATCGATAAGCTTCACCTTGCTAGAAAAAATTATGACGGCGTTATACTTAACGCAGGCGCTTATACACACTATAGCTATGCTATCAGAGACGCCGTCGCCGCAATAAAGATTCCTGTCGTTGAGGTACATCTGAGCAATATACACTCCCGTGACGAATTCAGACACACTTCTGTTATCGCACCTGTATGCGTGGGTCAGATAAGCGGGTTCGGAAAGTATTCATACTACATGGCTGTTGACGCTTTGTATTACAAATGGAAAAATGAAAGCGGTGCAGACAATGACTGATCTTGAAAAACTTTGTTCACGAATAACAGAAGCGGCAGATTGTGCTGTTATCACTGACGATGTGAACAGAAGATATTTCACCGCAATGAAATCAAGTGCAGGAACACTAGTGGTTTTTCCAGAAAAAGCGTATTTTATCATAGATTTCAGATATATTGAAAAGGCAAAGAAAACTGTCACAGCTTGCGAGGTCATTTTGCAGGACAAGCTCTATGAGCAGATAAACAGCCTTATTAAAAAGCATGGTGCAAAAACAGTTTCTGTTAATGCCGATACCTGCACACTTTCCGAGCTTATCGCATATCAGCAAAAGCTTAATGCTGAGGTCATCGCAGACACAAAGCTTGCGGAAATAATAAGAGAGATCAGAACAGTTAAATCCCAAGAGCAGATAGAAAAGATAATCAAAGCACAGCGTATCGCTGAAAAGGGTTTTGCACATATGCTTGACTTTATCAGGGTCGGCAAAACTGAAAAAGAAATTCAGCTTGAGCTTGACTATTATATGCTTAAAAATGGTGCTGAAGCTCTGTCTTTTGACACTATTGCACTTTCAGGCTCTAATACTTCGCTTCCACATGGTGTACCATCTGACAAAAAAGTTGAGAGCGGTGAGTTCGTGCTTATGGATTTCGGAGCAACTTATGATGGCTGGCACAGCGATATGACTAGAACTGTATGCGTAGGCAAACCTAGTGACAAGATGAAGTCTGTATACGAAACTGTTCTTACTGCACAGCTTTCAGCTCTTGACGCAGTAAAGGCAGGTATGTCAGGAAAAGCACTTGACAAAATAGCAAGGGATATCATAACTAAAGCAGGCTATGGAGATAATTTCGGCCATTCTCTCGGACATGGTGTGGGAGTTGAGATACATGAAAGCCCTTATGCTTCGCCTAGCAGGGAAGATATATTGCCTGAAAATTCGATCGTAACAGTAGAGCCAGGTATTTATCTTGAGAGCAAGTTTGGTGTGAGAATAGAAGATTTTGTTGTTGTTACAGAAAACGGCTGTATCAATATGACAAAAGCCCCTAAAGAGCTTATTTGCTTGTAACTTTTTTTGATTTTTTGGTAAAAAAGTTTTCAAAAGCTATTGCAATAAACAAATAAATATGGTAAAATAAATATAGAGGTATGCGGACATTTTAAACTGTGTACACATTAATTAAGAATGTTTATGGAGGTACTAAATAATGGTAACTGCTGGTGATTTCAGAAACGGCGTGACTTTTGAAGAGGACGGCAACGTAATGCAGATCGTTGAGTTTCAGCACGTTAAACCTGGTAAGGGTGCAGCGTTCGTCAGAGCAAAGGTTAGAAATGTAATTTCAGGTTCTGTTGTTGAAAAGACATACAATCCAACAGCTAAATTCCCAACAGCATATGTTGAGAGAAAGGATATGGAGTATTCTTACAATGACGGCGATCTTTATTATTTCATGGATCCAGAGAGCTATGAGCTTGTTCCAGTAAACAAGGCTGAGCTTTCAGATAACTTTAAGTTCGTAAAGGAAAACATGGTATGTAAGATCCTTTCTTACAAGGGTACAGTATTCGGCGTAGAGCCTCCATACTTTGTTGATCTTGAAGTAACAGAGACAGAGCCTGGTATCAAGGGCGATACAGCTACAAATGCTACAAAGCCTGCAACTGTTGAAACTGGTGCTGAGATCAGAGTTCCTCTGTTCATCAACACAGGCGACAGAATAAGAATCGATACTCGTACATGTGAGTACATGGAAAGAGCATAAGTTTTAACCTTTACGGTTTTTTTAGAAACGGAGGGAATATTATGGAGCTGTCAAAAAAGGTTGCATATTTAAAGGGACTTATGGAAGGTCTAAAGATTGACGATTCCACAAACGAGGGAAAGATATTGACAATTATGGCTGATATTCTTGATGAGATGTCTGCTACAGTTGAAGATATTGCCGAAGAAGTTGACGAAACAATGACCCCGATTTCGTCAACCCGAAAGAGAAGCTCTACGATAAATTCCCGCTGACGGTCCACCAGATGGACATCATCATCGGGGTGCTGTTCGCCCTCATCGTCCTGTTTCTGGTGCTGGGATTCACCCATACCAGCTTTTTCGGGCTGTTCGGCGGCTAAGCCCCCGCAGCCGCCCCCCTGCAGCAGACAACAAAAAAACCAGAGCCTCCGCACAAGGGCAGGAGGCTCTGGTTTTGTTTTTGGGGATGGTCCCGGGTTCAGAGCAGGTGCTTACAGCAGGACGTACTTCAGGATGAAGAGAACGGTCAGCACATACATGAGGGGGCTGATCTTCTTCTCCTTGGCCTTGCCGGTGACCACATTGACGATGGTCCAGGAGATGACACCGATGGCGATGCCCTCAGAGATGCTGTAGGCAGTGGGCATAGCCAGGATGGTCAGGAAGGCGGGAATGCCCTCGCTGGGGTCGGAGAAGTCGATCTTGATGGCAGAACCCATCATGTAGAAGCCCACGATGATGAGGGCCGGAGCCGTTGCAAAGGAAGGAATGGTCAGGAACAGGGGGCTGAATACCACGGCCAGCAGGAAGAGGATACCGGTGGTCATGGAGGTCAGGCCGGTGCGGCCGCCCTCGGTGACGCCGGAAGCGCTCTCGACGAAGGTGGTGGTGGTGGAAGTACCCAGCACAGCGCCGGCGCAGGTGGCGATGGAGTCGGCCATCAGAGCGCCCTTGATGCGGGGCAGCTTGCCCTCCTCGTCCAGCATATCGGCCTTGGAAGCAACACCGATGAGGGTACCCAGGGTGTCGAACAGATCAACGAAGAGGAAGGAGAACATGACGGCGAAGAAGTTCAGGATGCCCACGCCGGAGAAATCGGTCTTGAACACCTGACCAAAGGTCTTGCCCAGAGCGGAGAAGTCGAAGCTGACGAAGCTGGTGGGGATGACGGTGTACATACCGGCGTCGGGGTTCGGCACATAGATGCCGGTCAGCTCGCAGACGATGCCCAGCACCCAGGTGATGAGGATGCCGTAGAGGATGCCACCCTTGACCTTCTTCACCAGCAGGATGGCGGTGATGGCCACGCCCAGCAGTGCGAGGATGGCGCCCACGCCCACAGAGGAGAAGGTCTCGCCCTTGAAGTGCTGGTAGGTGACGAGGGTGGAGTCGCTGTTGACGATGAGCTTTGCGTTCTGCAGGCCGACAAAGGCAACGAACAGGCCGATGCCCACGCTGACTGCGCTCTTGAGGGTCATGGGAATGGCGTTGAAGATGCCCTCACGGACGTTGGTCAGGCTCAGCACGATGAAGATGATGCCCTCGACAAAGACGGCCATCAGGGCCAGCTGCCAGCTGTAGCCCATCGTGAGGACGACGGTATAGGCAAAGTAGGCGTTCAGACCCATGCCGGGAGCCAGCGCGAAGGGGTAGTTGGCCAGCAGAGCCATCAGGGCAGTGCCGACGAAGGATGCCAGAGAGGTGGCGATCAGGACGGCATTTGCATCCATGCCGGAAGCGGAAAGGATGCTGGGGTTGACCGCAAGGATGTAGGCCATCGTCATGAAGGTGGTGATGCCTGCCATGACCTCGGTCTTGACGTCGGTGTGGTTTTCTTTCAGGTGAAAGATTTTTTCGAACATGAAAGTTCCTCCTGTTTGTGTGTGAAACTCCTGCCGCCCGCAAGCGGCCGGGAAAGAACAAAGACTATTGTAGCACTCCCGCCGGATACTTGTCCACCGAAAAAATACAAAAAATCCACAATTTCGCAAGATTCGACGAATGAGTATGACTTTTCGGATGGAGCTTTTGTGAAGCGTACATGAAAAAATCAATCATTGTATTGACAAAACGCAAAACGAGTTGACATTAAAAAATTTCGGTGCTATACTGTAAAGAAAGAAGTCAGTTTAATGGAGCATTGCGCCGGACGACGCACTTTCGGGGTGTGACGAAAGAAAACAGCATAGTGCTTCAGGAATGGACTCTGAAAACAGAATCGTTGTTGGCAAACCTGATGTGAGTCAGGGACGCAAAGCTAGGAGCTTTCTGCTTTTATTTCCTGCAAGCAGAAGGTAGTTCGGCTGCAATAGTTTTCCCCGCAAGGGGTGGCTGTTGCAGTCTTTTTTTGTGTCTATGGCTTTTTCGGGCTATTGAAGGAAAGGAAAATAATGACAGTTAAGGAATGTTACAGCCAGATGGGCGGAGACTATAACAATGTCCTGAGCCGTTTTTACGATGAGGCAATGATAAAGCGCCTGCTGGGCAGGTTTATCGACCACACCAGCTTTCGTGCGCTGGAACAGGCGATGACCGAGGGTGACACGCAGGCGGCGTTCAATGCGGCGCATACCCTCCGGGGCGTTTGTCAGAGCCTGTCGTTTACCCAGCTATGCGGCACGCTGGATTCCATCACCGAGGCGCTGCGGGGCGGCAATATCGCTGCTGCCGCAGCCGACATGGACAAGGCAAAGCGGGAGTATGACGTGACGCTCAGTGCCATCCGTGCCTGCATGGAAAACTGAATCTGAAACAGGAAAAGCCCGGGAAGCTGTGATGACACGGCCTCCCGGGCTTTTTATACATTATAGCAGTTTGCATTTTTAATGCACAAGCAACATCCGCAAACTGCATATCGCAAAGATGCCGTTTTGACCGGCACTATTTTTGAAAATTGCGACAAAAGAAAAAGAAATGAAAAAAGAGGTTGACAAATCCAGAAACCTATGATAAACTAAGCAAGTCGTCCGGCAATGGACACAAAAAGAATATGGGCGTGTTCCCGAGTGGCCAATGGGGACAGACTGTAAATCTGCTGCTTTTCAGCTTCGGTGGTTCGAATCCACCCGCGCCCACCAAACAAGAAAAATCCGAACCTGTTTCCGATTGGAGAAGGGTTCGGATTTTTCGTTTTCTTCGGGTACGATAGCAATCCGCATATTTGATTTGTTGGCAACAACTGCGAATTGCATATCGCAAATATGCTGTTTGAATGTTGCGCTAATTTCTTGACTTGCGATAGAAGATCGAGGGCATAAAAATACCCCCATACTAGGTGTCCAGTATTGGGGGTACATATCACAGCATTGTGGGTGTTTTTCTATTGGATGAATATCAGGAAATATCTGTCATTATTTCCGGCTTGCCAGCAGAGCCTCGATCTTCTTGATGGGGTCGATGATGCTGGAAACGGACATGTCATGGTTCAGAGCCACGACGAAGTATGCGGCGTACTTGGAGACGTCAACATCGACGTACCAGTCACGGGTCAGCAGCTCAGGCATACGGTAGGTCAGGTTGGTGCCGGTGACATAGTCCAGAATGCCGTCGGTCACAGCCTTATCGAACTTCTCGAGGCCGCTGGTGAAGAGCGGGAAGGTGGCGTTGGCGATGATGCGCTTTGCGCCGCGCTCTTTCAGGTTGGTGGCAACTTCCAGCATACTCTCGCCGGAAGCGATGATGTCGTCAGCGACAAAGACGGTCTTGCCCTCGACGGAATCGCCCAGATACTCGTGAGCGACGATGGGGTTGCGGCCATTGACCACGCGGGTGTAATCGCGGCGCTTGTAGAACATACCCAGGTTGCAGCCCAGCACGCTGGAGAAGTACATGTTGCGGCTCATAGCACCCTCGTCGGGGCTGACCACGATGAACTTGTCCTTGTCGAAGCTGATCTCGGGGTTCTTCTTGAGCAGGTTCTTCAGGACCTGATAGGTGGGCATCGCATTGTCGAAGCTCATCAGAGGCACAGCGTTCATCAGGCGGGGGTCATGTGCATCGAAGGTGATGATGTTCTTGACGCCCATAGCCTGCAGCTCCTGCAGAGCCACAGCGCAGTCCAGGCTCTCGCGGGACACGCGGCGGTGCTGACGGCCACCGTACAGGCTGGGCATGATGACAGACACACGGTGTGCCTTACCGGCCACGGCCTGGATGAGGCGTTTCAGGTTGGCGAAGTGGTCATCCGGCGACAGGTGGTTCTCATAGTTGAACAGCTTGTAGGTCACGCTGTAGTTGCCGGGATCAACAACGATGAAAATATCGTCGCCGCGCACCGACTCCTTGACCAGACCCTTGGCGTCGCCGCTCTGGAAGCGGGGGCAGGCGCTCTCGATGATAAAGCTATCGGTCTGGTAGCCGGCCTCGCTGGCCCAGCGCACCAGATGCTTATCGATGAGGTTGGTCAGCTCCTCGGCACCCGGGCAGGCGATGAGGCGCAGGTCGGCGACCTGAGGCTGGTGGAAGCAATCCTTAGGGGTAATGACAGACATAATTATAGCTCCTTAAAGTTTCTTTTATCAGTTGATAAAATCAGACGTTGAAGTGCATATCCGTTATTTATTCTATCACATTTTCGGCGTTTCGACACTAGAAACTTGCATCCAACCTGCATTTTCTGCGCCTTGCACATCTCTTTGTCGAAAAAGAGCCGGAGACTATGTGTTTTTTACAAAAACCATACATTCTCCAGCTCAAAAGTCATTCTTTTAAGTTTTTGCTCTTACAGGGCAGCGACAGCAGCCTTCAGCTCTTCGACGCGGTCGGTGTTCTCCCACTTCACGCCCAGGTCCTCGCGGCCCATGTGGCCATAAGCAGCCAGCTTGCGGTAGATGGGCTTGCGCAGGTCGAGGTCGCGGATGATGGCAGCGGGGGTCAGGTCGAAGACCTTCTCCACAGCCTGCTCGATCTTCTCGTCGGCCACGACGCCGGTGCCGAAGGTGTCCACCATGATGGAGACGGGCTTTGCCACACCGATGGCGTAAGCCACCTGCACCTCGCACTGCTTGGCCAGACCAGCGGCCACGATGTTCTTGGCCACCCAGCGGGTCGCATAAGCGGCGCTGCGGTCTACCTTGCTGGGGTCCTTGCCGGAGAAAGCACCGCCGCCGTGGCGTGCGTAGCCGCCGTAGGTATCGACGATGATCTTACGGCCGGTCAGGCCGGTGTCGCCCTGAGGGCCGCCCACGACGAAGCGACCGGTGGGGTTGATATAATACTTGGTGTTCTCGTCCAGCAGCTCGGCGGGAATGGTGGCCTTGATGACCTTCTCCATCACGTCGGCGCGCAGCTGCTCCATGCTGACGGCATCGCTGTGCTGGCTGGAAATGACCACAGCGTCCACGCGGACGGGCTTGCCGTCCACGTACTCGACAGTGACCTGGCTCTTGCCGTCCGGACGCAGATAGTCCAGCTCGCCGCTCTTGCGGACTTCGGTCAGCTTCTTGGCCAGCTTGTGGGCCAGGCTGATGGGCATGGGCATCAGCTCGGGGGTCTCGTCGCAGGCATAACCGAACATCATGCCCTGGTCGCCGGCGCCGCCGACCTCATCGTTGGTGCCGAGAGCGATGTCGGGGCTCTGACCGTCGATGTTGGAGATGACGGCGCAGGTGTCGGCATCGAATCCGAACTTTGCGCGGGTATAGCCGATGTCAGCCACGACCTCGCGGACGATCTTCTGGAAATCGACATAGCAGTTGGTGGTGATCTCGCCCATGATGTGGACAAGACCGGTAGATGCGCAGGTCTCGCAGGCCACGCGGGCATTGGGGTCGTGGGTCAGGATCTCGTCGAGGATGGCGTCGGAGATCTGGTCGCAGATCTTGTCGGGATGGCCCTCGGTGACGGACTCAGAAGTAAACAGACGGTGCTTTGCCATTTTTGTACCTCCTTGGCGTTGGTGTGTGTGTATCAATATTGACAGCTTCCTACTCGTTCATCAAGTTTATGCAATTAAAAACGCTCAGAACCGAAGCTCTGAGCGTTGCACTCTTATCTTTCGGTTTCCCGCAGGATTTGGCACCTTATGCTCACGCACAGGTTGTCGGGCTTCACAGGGCCTGTCCCCTCAGCCGCTCTTGATAAGTCGGTATTCAGTTTGTCCGGGTAATATCTTATCATTGCTTCGTCGAAATGTCAAGAAGAGTCGCACTCTTTTTTGACATTTCGCGCAGATCGATAAGGCTCAATAACCCTTTGCCTGCTCGCCGTTCAGGATCTTAACGGCGCGGGAGGTACCCAGACGGTCTGCACCGAGGGCGAGGAACTTTTCCATATCCTCGACGGTGGAGATGCCGCCGGCGGCCTTGACCTTGCAGCGGCCAGCCACGCCCTTGACCATCAGCTCCACGTCGTGGAAGTTTGCGCCTGCGGTGGAGAAGCCGGTGCTGGTCTTGATGTAGTCAGCGCCTGCCTCGCAGACGATGTCGCACATCTTGCGCTTCTCGTCGTCGGTCAGCAGGCAGGTCTCGATGATGACCTTCAGGACCTTATCGCCCACAGCCTGCTTGACGGCGCGGATGTCCTCGCGGACGGCGTCGTACTCGCCGTTCTTCAGGCGGCCGATGTTGATGACCATATCCACCTCGGCAGCGCCGTTCTCGATGGCAGTCTTGGCCTCAAAAGCCTTGGAAGCGGTGTCCATTGCGCCCAGAGGGAAACCGACCACGCAGCAGACCGGGATGCGGCCCGCCATGTACTCGACGGCCTGCTTCACATAGCAGGTGTTGATGCAGACGGAAGCCGTGTGGTTGGCGATGGCCTCGTCGCACAGGGTCTGGATCTGGGGCCAGGTAGCCTCAGGCTTGAGCAGGGTGTGATCGACGTGGGACAGGATCTCTTCACGATTCATACTTTTTTCCTCCTGAATCGAAGTTGTTTTGAAAACAGCTTCTTAATTCTTGGTGGCACGGTGTACCTTCGCCATGCCGACAGCGCTCAGGGCAATGGCCGTTGCAGACACCGTTGCGCCGATGATGCCCAGCACAAGGCCGGAGACCAGAAATGCAAAACCTTTCAGACCACGTTTCATAATACCGTACCTCCTGAAATTGTTATAATAGCAACCTCTCCGTCACGCCTGACGGCGTGCCACCTCCCCTAACGAGGGGAGGCCTTGGCATTTCGTAAAGCTTTATCTCTTCGCCAGAGGCTCCCCTCGGCAGGGGAGCTGTCGAGCGTGAGCGAGACTGAGAGGTTATTTCTTCTTAAAAACGATGAGCTTGCTGAACACATAATTCAGCACGACCACCACCACGTTGGAGAAGATCTTGACGGCGAGACCCCAAAGCGCCTGGGCATCGTAGAAGCTGGTGACAAAGATGGCCGTCGGACCGTCGGCACCGCCAATGATGGCAATGGCGGCAGAGCCGTCGGAGATGGAGGGAGCGGGCGCTGCGCCGCCGGTGGCCATGTGCAGCACCGTATCCGGGCCAAACCAGCCAGCCAACAGGCTCAGCGCACCGTCCATAAAGCTCTCCACCAGCGCTGCGCCCTGTGCGGCCAGCAGGTTGCCGAAGATCATCATGATGGCGGCATCCAATACCAGTGTACCCAGACGGCAGGTAACGAATGCACCAAATTCTTTCAGCGCTTCTCTGCCCTGCGTCCGGCTGGCGAAGACGAACGCCCGGTTGGTGACATAGGCAAACAGGATGCAGATGACATTGTCCAGCACATTGCCCCAGCTGTTGGCGGCTTCGTAGCCGAACAGGCGGCTGAACAGCGCATACAGTACGATGTTCAGCAATGTGGTCAGCACACCGAAAACAAGATAAGCCAGCACCTCGCGGTGCTTGATAAACCAGTTTTTCATTGACGTTAAAACCTTCCGTCGCCAGCAGGGCACTACCGTTTCCGAAATAAAGAAACTTTGCTCATCCAGTATATGCCTGACCGGCACGCCAGTGGCTCTCCCTCTGGGAGAGCTGTCGCGTCAGCGACTGAGAGGGCTATACAAAAACAGCCCCGCCGCCGTTTTCCCGGCAACGGGGCTGTAGTTCGCATTGTGTCTGATGAGACTATGCTGCGGGCTGATTACTCAGCGTCGTCGTTCAGCAGAGCCTTCATGGACAGGCTGATGCGCTTCTTGTCGAAGTCAACATCCAGCAGCTTCACGTCGACCATATCGCCGACCTTCAGTGCGTCGGAGACCTTCTCAACGCGGTCATTGCTGATCTCACTGATGTGGACCAGACCGTCAACACCCGGCAGGATGCGGACGAATGCACCGAACTTGGTCAGGGACACGACCGGAGCATGGAAGGTGCTGCCGATGGGGTAGTTGTTCTTCAGCTGCTCCCAGGGGTTGTCCTCAGCCTTCTTGTAGCCCAGAGAGACCTTGTGGTTCTCGGTGTCGATATCCTTCACATACACCTCGATGGTGTCGCCAACGGAGACGACCTCAGAGGGATGCTTGATGCGGTTCCAGCTCAGCTCGCTGATGTGGCACAGGCCATCCACACCGCCGATGTCAACGAATGCACCGTAAGAGGTCAGGCTCTTGACGACGCCGGTGTAGGTCTTGCCGACCTCGACGCTTGCCCAGAACTCCTCACGCTTAGCCTTGTTCTGCTCAGCGGTGACCTTGTTGATGCTGCCGACGATCTTGCGGCCGGAGCACTCGGTGACGACCAGCTGAACGTGCTGGCCGACCAGAGCAGTGTAGTCCTCGTCGCGGCGCATAGTGGCCTGAGAACGGGGGACGAACACCTTGACGCCCTTGACGTTGACGACAACGCCGCCCTTGTTGAACTCGGTGACGTCGCCCTCGACGACCTCGCCGGACTCAGCTGCCTTGGCGATCTCTTCCATGCCCTTGCGAGATGCGAGCTTCTTGCGGGAGAGCTGGATGACGCCATCCTGATCCATAACCTTCTCGACGATGAGGTCCAGCTCATCGCCAACTTTCACCAGGTCCTCGACCTTGGCGGAGGAATCATCGGTCAGCTCGCTCAGCTTGACAAAGCCGGTCTGCTTAGCTCCGATATCCACCTGGATCTCGTTGGCAGAGATGCTGGTCACGATTCCTTTCACAATACTGCCTGCATGAACACGCTTTTCCTCGGATGCGTTCAGCATCTCCTCAAAGCTCATGCTGTCATTGATTTCTGCGCTCATACTGTTAAGTACCTCCTCAATAATAGACGATGGCGTTGAAGCCCCGGCTGTCACGCCCGCCACTTTAACATCTGCAAACCATTCCGGCCGAAGTTCGCTCGCTGTCTCGACCGTTACGGCACGCGTGTGTTTTGCGGCGACCTGTACCAGCTTTTGGGTATTGGAAGAATGATGACCGCCAATGACAACAATGATGTCGCATTGTTGGCTGAGGTCTTCCGCTTCCTGTTGCCTCGCCCACGTCGCATTACATATTGTATCAAAAATTCGGGCGTTTGTATAGGCTTTTTTGAGAAACTCCGAACTTTCTTGCCATTTTGTTACCTGAAATGTGGTCTGTGCAACTGCAAAAATGGGCTTTTGGGGGTCAGAAGGCCCTTTCCACGCCTTCAGCTGGGCCAAATCGCTGAAAACGAATACCTCTCCCCGGGTATGTCCGACGATGCCCTGCACCTCCGGATGGGACGCATCACCGGCCACCACGAGCACTGCACCGGCGGCTTCGGCCTCGGAAGCGATCTTCTGTATCTTCTTCACGAAGGGGCAGGTGGCATCGTGATAAGTGCAGCCCCGGGCGTCCAGCTCGTCGTAAATACTGCGGGGGACACCGTGGCTGCGGATGACCACCTCGTAGCCCGTAGGGACATCAGCGGGGGTGTCTGCTACCAGTGCGCCCCGGCGCTCAAGGTCTTCCACGGTCTGGGGGTTGTGGATGAGGGGGCCGAGGGTGGCCACCTTGCGGCCCTCATCCAACAGACCGTAGGTCAACTTGACCGCGCGGTCCACGCCGAAGCAGAAACCCGCAGTCTTTGCAAGTCTGATTTCCATTGCTTGTCCTTCCTATTCTAGCGTCCTTGCCCTCTCAGTCTCGCTTTGCTCGACAGATCCGGGTTGCGGCTCCCAGCGTCTGCTTCGCTGTCGCTCGCATCCTGCTGGCCGCGGCCCCAGCCTCGCCTCCCTCGATCCGCCACTGGCGGCGGTCGGTTCGGCTGCCCCCAAAGGGAGAACCTTAAAGCGCAGCGGGAAAGCGCAATCTCTCCCTTTGGGAGAGGTTGCATCGTTTGCGATGATGGAGAGGGCAAGCCGCCTTACAATTCACTCCACGCATCCAGAACGGCCTGCTTATTTTCCCGCAGCTTCTTTATGTCGCGGCGGCCTTCCATCGCAAACTGTGCAGCGGGCATGGGCTCGCCGAAGATGACACGCACCTTGCAGAACAGCTTCATCTTACCATCAGGGGTGTCGTAGTAGATACGGCAAGGCACGACGTCCACATTTGCTGCCGCCGCGATGACGAAGAGGCCGCTCTTGAGGGGAAGGAACTTTCCCTCCTGCTCCCGCGTACCCTCCGGAAAGAGCAGCAGTGTGCCGCCCTCCTGACACTTTTTCACGGTGTCGTCGATGACGCTGACCTCTTCTTTCGTGCCGCGGACACAGACTGCACCGGCGCACCGGAAGAACCACGACAGGAATGCGTTTATCTCGAACAGCTCTTTCTTGGCAAACACTGTCATCCGCTGACCCCAGAACCGGGTGATGACGACGAACACCGGGTCGATGGCGGAGATATGGTTGGGGGCAATGATGCAGCCCTTCGTGCCGATTTTTTTCAAGTTCTCCCTGCCCTCACACCGGACGCGGAAGCCGATGTGGAACACCAGCCATGCCAGCGGGACCAGAATATAATATAGTATCATCCGACCTTCTCCGTGATAATTTTCTTCATGGCCTCAAAGCTCTGCTCAAAATTCAGCTCCGAAGTGTCCAGCAGCACGGCATCGTCTGCCTGCTTGAGGGGGGCTGCGGCGCGGTGGGTGTCCTGATAGTCGCGCTGCTTGACGTCGGCCAGCACATCTTCGTAGGGGGTATCGATGCCCTTCTGCTGGTACTCCTTCCAGCGGCGGGTGGCGCGGGCCTCCGGGCTGGCGGTGAGGAAGATCTTCACAGTCGCATTGGGCAGCACCACGGTGCCGATGTCGCGGCCATCCATCAGGATGTTCTGCGTCTTGGCCATGTCCCGCTGCATCTCCAGCAGGAAGGCGCGCACCGCCGGATTTGCACCCACGGCAGAAGCCGCCATTCCCACCTCTTCGGTGCGGATGGCCGTGCTGACGTCCTCGCCATTCAGATAGATATGCTGTTCGCCCTCGATAAAAGCAAACTCGAGGGTGATATTGGGCAGCAGCGCATCGACTGCCTCGTTGTCCTTCGGGTCTTTGCCCGCGCGGAGGGCATAAAGGCCGATGGTACGGAACATCGCACCGGTGTCCACATAAATGTAGCCGAAGTCCGCAGCCAGACGCCGCGCCAGCGTAGATTTGCCTGCGCCCGCAGGCCCGTCGATCGCAACAGAAATCATTTTTATATCTCCTTTTATATGAATCTGAAATTTCCAGCCGCTTAAACCTCTCCGTCACGGCTGACGCCGTTCCACCGCTGGCGGCAGTCGTTGTTGCCCTAACGAGGGGGCCGTCTGCGAAGCAGACTGAGAGGTCATTCCAGATGATTCGCAAAACTCTGTGCCGTGCAGAATGCGATCTGCAGATTGTAGCCGCCAGTATAGGCGTCCACATCCAGCACCTCGCCTGCAAAGTAGAGGCCGAGGGCCTTTTTGCTCTGCATGGTCTTGGGGTCGACCTCCCGCACCGACACGCCGCCCGACGTGATGACCGCGTGGGCCAGGTCGCCCCGGGCGTCGATGGACACCCGCCAGTGCTTCATCAGCTGTACCAGTTCCCGCTTCTGCTCCCGGGTGATCTGGTTTGCCCTGGTGGCCGGGTCGATGCCCCAGCGGGCCACCATGACCGGCTGCATACTGGACGGCAGCAGCTTCACCAGTGCGCCCTGCGCCGCGTGGTTCGCCAGAAGGGCAAAGTCCCGGGTGATGCGGTCATAAAGCTGTTCCTCACTGAGGGCAGGCTTCAAATCAATAAAAGCTTCGTACTTGTGCTTTTTCATGTCGCCCAGATGGCTCGACGCGCTGAGGGTCAGCGGCCCGCTGATGCCGAAGTGGGTGAACAGCATCTCGCCCTGCTCCTCGAAGATAGGTTTGCCGTCCTCGTGGAGGGTGAGCGTCACGTTCTTGAGGGCGAGGCCCATCATCTTCTTGCAGTCGGCGTCATGGCTCACGAGGCTGACAAGGCTGGGGACAGGCTCCACGAGGGTGTGGCCCGCCTGCTGGGCCAGCTTGTAGCCGTCGCCGGTGGAGCCGGTGGTGGGGTAGCTCAGGCCGCCCGTTGCCACCAGCACGGCGTCCGCTTTGTACTCCCGGCCCGAAGTTCCCCGCACTCCTACGCAGCGATAGGCCGGGCCGGTTTTTTTCTTTTTCGGGTGGCGCGGATCTTCCGGCGCGGCAGGCGCTTTTTCCGGCTGGGCCAGCGGCTCCAGCAGCAGCTTTTTTGCCCCGTCGTGGACGATGTCCGCTCCGTCTGCGTACCGCAGAAGGGCCTGCCGGATCTCTTCGGCCTTGTCGGACACCGGGAATACCCGGCGTCCGCGCTCCACTTTCAGCTCCACACCGAGAGACTCAAACAGTTCCATCGTCTTGGCCGGTGGGAAAGCCCCCAGCGACGAGAACAGAAAGCGGGGGTTCGTCCGCACATGGTGCAGAAATTCCTCTGCGGTGCAGTCGTTGGTCACATTGCAGCGGCCCTTGCCGGTAACGAGAATTTTCTGAGCCGGCTTTTCCATATGTTCCAGCACCGTCACCTCATGCCCCTGCCGCAGGGCCGCGCCCGCCGCCATCAGGCCGGCAGCACCGCCGCCTACCACTAAGACCTTCATGTTTCGTTTCCTCCGCTTTTTCTTCTGTCTTCACACTTATTCTAGTTTATCATACCAGAATCGACCGCCAAAAGCAATGTGAAAAAAGCAGGTACAGCGTTCTGCTGCACCTGCCCGGAAAATTTTGCTTATTTCATGGCCTTGATGGGGTCGAGATACTTTTCGCCCTCCATGACTTCCAAGTGGATGTGGCTCTCCTCGGCACACTCACAGCTCACGCTGCCCACCTTGCCGATGGTCTGCCCGGCCGAGACGGTGTCGCCCTTCTTCACCTTGGCATCCGTCGTACCGCAGACCCGCCAGATCCTGCCGGAAGCATCTTCGATGGCGACCACAGGCCCCCACTTGTCGTCCGTTCCGGTCTCCACCACCTTGCCTGCCGCCGGGGCGGTCACTTCCGCGCCCCTGCTGGCGGCGTAGTCCACACCGTTGTGGGTGCGCCAGTCACCCAGCGTCTTGCTGTAGACCAGCTCATCGCCGCTGTAGCTGTTTAAGACGCGCCCCGAGACAGGCTGCGTGGAGGCAGGCGCAGCCGAACTGCTGGCAGGCAAGGACTCGGTTTGCAGCGCGGAGGGTTCGCGCACCGAACCAGAGCCAGACTGCGCACCAGAAGAGGACGCAGCCCCACCGGACGAGCTGTCGGCTTTTGGCACATTGGCCACGCTGTTTGCTGCGGGTGCGTTCTGCTGCTGCCATTCGGCTTCCTCCTCTCCGGCAACGCCGGGCGATGTGTTGATGCCCTCGTCGATGCCGGGGGCGGTGCTGGACGGGCTTCGCACCGCGTCCAGATCTTGCTTCAGCTCATTGCGCACCGTGCGCACAGCCCACACCCCGGCCGCTGCCGCCGCCAGCAGGCAGGCGGTGAGCACCAGCGCAAAGGCTTTGTCCCGCAAAAACTTTCTGAATTGCTCCATCGTTCGTTACTCCAATCCATGTTTGTGTACGGAATCGTTTCTTTGGTGGTAGTTTGGAGCGGTGGAGCGGGGTTTATTCATCAGGACGCAAAAAGGCCCCGGATGACCGGGGCCTAACGGGTTCATGGTTCAGTGTGCGGGTATTGCTGCGGCTGAGACTCAACCCTTATTATATTCCGGATTCGTTACGGCAGTGGTCTGGAAGAGCTCGATCATGTACTTCTTACCGCCAACCTCGCCGGTCGCAACGGCAACATAAGATTTGTCACCCACAGTCCAATTAGGCTCACCATTATCCCACTCCGTGTCAGGAGCATTGATGGGGCCTATGGAAGTCATCAGCTGACCTGCATAGTAAATGTTCTTATTGCTACTTGCAGACAGCGCTACGCTAATATCGGCAAAGCCACACTCATACAGCGGCGAACCATCACCAACATTTGCTTGAGTAAACTTCGCTGCCCAAGCCCCCAGCTTCAGCCTTGCAGCTTTATCTTTCATAATGGCGTTGTACACATCATCGAAGTCCTTGGCATCTCCAAAATCGATGCCCTTGCCGACCTCATCCACGGTCTTCACCAGTGCGTTTACCTGTTCCTGCAATTCTTTATTGCCCTTTTCGAAGGTAGTATCCACACCATAGACCTTCGCCCAGTCATTCAGCGCATCGAGCATTTTCACGGTAGCCACACTATTGCTGTTGTTGCAGCCCGTCAGGACGGACAGTGCCAGCACGCCCGCGAGGGCTGCGGCGAGAACCTTTTTGAACAGTTTCATTCGAAACCCCTCCTCAATAAAAATAAGCTCTGTGTGCTGCTGCCGCAAACATCGTCTGCCGCATCACCACACAAATTTTACCCCCCCCCGCATTCTGTCAACCTTTTCCTCGATTTTTGGCAAATCGCACAGTTATCATGATCCAAAGCAGGCATTCTGACAAAAAGAGCCGCCGTGCAAACGCTCTGCACGGCGGCTCCGGAAAATTTGATTTAATTGTTGCGGCTGCGGCTGTTCATGCCCAGCAGGCGGACGACATACAGGAAGATGTTGACGAAGTCCAGATACAGGGTCAGTGCGCCGTAGATGGAAGCCTTCTCGGCCAGCTCTGCGTCGCCTGCATAGTAGGCGTAGATCTGGCGGAGCTTCTGGGTATCATAGGCGGTGAGCAGCATGAACACCACCAGGCCGATGCCGCAGTAGAGCACCGAGGTGCCGAAGCCAAAGCCGAAGAGCGCACCCACGAGGCTGGTGACGATCATGGCCACCAGAGCCATCATGAGGCGGGGACCCCAGCCGGTGAGGTCTTTATGGGTGGTGGTTCCGTACACAGCCATGAGGCCGAAATAGACCGCCGTGGCGAGGAAAGCCATGACCAGCGTGCCTACCGAGAACATCAGGAAGTAGTAGCTCAGGACCATGCCGTTTAAGATGGCGTATCCGAAGAACGCAGCTCTTGCTCCGTCGATGGACATCTTCTGCACCCGGGCGCTGAGCATGAACACCAGCGCCAGCTCACCGATGGTGAGCAGGAAGTAAAGGGAATCGACCAGGTAGATAAGGGGCGTGGTCGCCGTGATATAGGCCATTGCGAAGGTGACGAGCAGGCCGCCGGCCATCCAGCGGTAGGTGCGGGTCATATAGTCCGATGCGCTCATCGAAGGCTCCGCATAGCCGCGGTCATAGTTGTTGTAATCCATAAGGAATCCTCCATTCAAAATCAGGGCATCGGTCTCGGCCTTGCCCCGGTCTACGAAATATAGTATACTGCATAGAAATGAACGATTCATGAAAAAGGCTGTGATATTTGATGTCTCTTGGACTTTATCTGCATATTCCTTACTGTTTTTCCAAATGCCGGTACTGTGATTTTTACTCCGCCCCCGGCCAGCGCGGCGTCCCCCGGGCCTATGTGGACGCCCTTTTGCGGGAACTCTCCCGGTTTGCGCCGGACGCGCCCCTGCGGCCGGACACCCTTTATTTCGGCGGTGGAACGCCCAGTCTGCTGGACCCGGCAGACGCCGCCCGGCTCATCGCCGCCGCACAGCCCCTGCCCGGGGCCGAGATCACGCTGGAAGCCAACCCTGAGACCGTGACCGAAGACTCTCTCCGGGCATTCCGGGAGGCGGGCGTCAACCGCATTTCCTTCGGCGTCCAGTCGGCCCGGGACAGCCAGCTCAAGACGCTGGGCCGCCCCCACACGGCAAAGCAGGCGCGGGCCGCTTTCGCCGCCGCACGCCGTGCCGGGTTCGAGAACATCAGCGGAGACATCATGCTGGCCCTGCCCCATTATACGCAGGCAGAGTTCGACGAGACGCTGGAGCTTATCGAGGATGGCGGCGCGGCCCACATTTCCGCCTACCTCTTGAAGATCGAGCCCGACTCCGCCTTTGGCCGCACGCCGCCCGAGGGTCTGCCCACCTCCGACGAGGCGGCAGATTTTTACCTCTACGCCGTCGAGCAGCTGGAACATCATGGCTACCGGCAATATGAGATCTCCAACTTCGCCCGCCCGGGCTATGAGGGAAAGCACAATCTCATCTACTGGGACTGCGGCGACTATCTGGGCATCGGCCCTGCTGCCCACTCCTGCATGGGCAGCAAGCGGTTCTACTACCCCGCCGACACCGAAGCCTTTCTGCAGGACGAGGCCGCGCCCGTCATGGACGGCGGCTGCGGTGCGGAGGATTATCTCATCCTGCAGCTGCGTCTGCGCAAAGGTCTGAGCCTCGACGAATACAAAAAACGCTATGGCAGGGAGTTCTCCACCGCACAGCTGGCCTTTGTGAAAAACTGCGTGAAGAGCGGCTACGCCAACTTTGACGGCCACACCCTCGCCCTCACGCCCGCCGGGCTCATCGTACAGAACAGCATCCTTGCCGAGCTGCTGTGAGCCTCAGTGAACAGCAAAGCTCATCGCCGCCAGCACAAAAACACCGATGATGCTGGTAATGCGGCTCACCCTCTGCATCGCGTAATACCATTCGGTTGGCTCACCGCCGTACACTTCCAGCCCGTGGCGGAGGTTCCAGAACAGCAGCGGGAACCGGACATCCAGCACAAGGAGCACCACCAGCGCCCCTATCGGCAGCAGGAACGCCACGCTGCCCCGGGTCTCCCGCCGCCCCCCGACGGCCACATTATAGAGCCAGTTACAGCTGGGCCAGAGGTCGGATCTCTGGTATTCGCCGTTGACGATGACGTTCACCTCGTCGGCAAGGCCCCCATCGTCTTCCCGCCACAGGATGGCGTCGCCGGGGTCGCCCAGCGCGGTCCCGGTAAAAATGACCACTCCGTCCTGCTCAATTTTTACGCCCGGGTCGCTCATGCCCTCGGCTTTCGATTCGAGCCGATAGTGCCGCGTCTCTCCGTCCATCGTGAACTCCACTTCCGCACCGTTTTCCGTCTGAGCAACCTGCATGGTGTAGGCGGCATACGCATCCTTGCCCGAAAAGCTGCCGTCGGCCTGCCGGTACAAAAAGGCATCCCGCAGCCAGACCCCTGGGCGGAGGGCGGCCCAGAGATAGAGCACAGCGAGAAGCAGCGCGGTAAGAACGCAGAGCAGGCAGCTCGTCTTTTTCTCCATGGTCAGGCTCCTTTCGTTTCAGCCCAGTTCGATCACTTTCCACCCCAGCTCCCGGATGGCTTCTTTATCATGGGTCGCCAGCAGGGTAGGCTTTGTGCCGCAGCGTGCCTTGAGCATGGCTGCGGCTTTTTTCATGGCGGCGGGGTCCATGCCGGTGAAGGGCTCATCTAACAGAAGCGTGTCGCTCTCGGCCCAGAGAGCGCGCAGCAAAGCGGTGCGGCGCTTCTGTCCGCCGGAGAGCTTCCGGGCAGGCAGGGCCAGGGCCTCGTCATCCAGTCCTAATTGTATAAGGTCATCTCGTATCTGCTCTTTGTATTGTGTTTTGACCTTGTACTGTTCTGCGGTCAGCACCAGCGCCACATTCTCTTCGGCGGTCAGCTGGGGGCAGAGCCTGTCTTCCTGAAAGACTGCGCCCACACGCCCCACGCCCTCCACGCTGCCGGAGGTGGGCGCTTCCAGCCCCATCAGGATGCGGAGCAGGGTCGTCTTGCCCCAGCCGCTTGGCGCCCAGAGCACCGCCGGGTCGTCCACAGTAAGCGAGAGGTTTTCGAAGAGGATTTTCTCTCCGAATCGTTTAGACAGTCTCTTTATTTCCAGTTTGTTGTTGGTTTCACTCATTTTTCAGCCCCCTCTTCGCCCAGAACAGCCGCTACCGCTTTATCCAGCAGAGCGAGGAACAGCTTTTCGAATACGGCGCTCAGCAGGATAATGACGAAGGTCCAGGCAAACAGCTCTCCGGTGGAAAGGGTAATTTTTGCCCGGTAAAGCGCGTCGCCGATGCTGCCGTCCGGCAGGCCGATGACCTCTGCTGCTACGCCGCTCTTCCAGCAGATGCCCAGCGCCACGCTGCATCCCTGCCGGAACGCGGGCAGCACCGCCGGGAGCCAGACCGCCCGCAGACGCCGCCCCAGAGGCAGACGGAACACCTGCGCCATTTCGAGAAGCTGGCGGTCAGCACTCCCGATGCCGGTGCGCACTGCGCTGTAGAGGACGGGCAGCACCATCAGAAAGCTGATAAGGACGGACAGCGACGAGCCGCTGACCCACACCAGCGCCAGAATGATGAAGCTCGCCACCGGAGTAGCCTTGACCAGCTGCATCACGGGGGCGAGAAGGGCGTCCACCCACTCCCACTTTTCGGCGGCTACCGCCAGCACCGCGCTGGACAGCGCGCCCAGCCCGAAGCCCAACAGGATGCGCCCGGCGCTGAAACCGATGCGCTGCCAGAACTCGGCCTGCGGCAGCAGCTCCACCAGCGTACCGATGGCCTGCACCGGCGAGACAAGAAAGACTTCCTGCCCGATGGCCACAGCCGCCGCCTGCCAGACGCCCAGCCAGAACACCGACGCCGCTAAGATTTGAATGCGGCGTTTTTTTGTTTTATCCATGTATTTCTTTGCTCCTGTTCGTTTTCTCGCTTTCAGAATATCACATCATGTATGAGAATACAATCCTTCATCTTTTCTTCTCTTGACATGAAGGTCATAAAACACTACACTGGAATAAAGTAATCCTTATTCTACGTGCCTCCGCGCACAGCTGGGAGAGATGACCATGCACGATTCCGCTCAGGCCCTCCGGGGCAAAAAGCTCCTTCTGGTGGGGTTCACCCTGTTCTCGATGTTCTTCGGGGCAGGCAACCTCATCTTCCCGCCCTTCCTCGGCGCACAGGCCGGGACGGCGCTCTGGCCCGCTTTTGTGGGCTTTGCCGTCAGCGCCATCGGCCTGCCCATCGCGGGCGTGGCAGCGGTGGCCCGGGCGGGCGGTCTGCCTGCGCTGGCCGGGCGGGTCCATCCCCGCTTCGCACAGGTGTTCGCTGTGCTGGTCTATCTGTCCATCGGTCCCTGCCTCGCAATCCCCCGCACGGCCAGCACCTCGTTTGAGATGCTGACGCCGCTGGTGGGGCGGAGCACACCGGGACAGTTCATCTACTCCCTCGTGTTCTTTGCTGCGGCGTACTTCGTGGCCCTCAAGCCCGAAAAGCTGACCCAGCGGCTGGGCCGCATCCTCTGCCCTGCCCTGCTGGTGCTCATCGTGGTGCTGTTCGCGGGCTGCATCCTCCGCCCGGCCGCGCCCGGCTACGGCACGCCTGCCGAGGCTTACGCCGCCCTCCCCGCCGCACAGGGCGTGCTGGACGGCTATCAGACCATGGACGCGCTGGCAGCGCTCAATTTCGGCGCGGTCATCGCGCTGAACCTTCAGGCGGTGGGCATCACGGAGGAGTCCGCCGTCCGGCGCGGCACCATCCGGGCCGGGCTCATCGCGGGCGGGATGCTGCTGGTGGTCTACGCCATGCTGACCCACATCGGCGGCATCTCGGGGGCGGCCTTCCCCGGCAGCGGCACCGGTGCCGCCGTCCTGACTGCACTGGCCGACGGCCTGTTTGGCCGGGTGGGACAGGTGCTTCTGGCCGCCATCTTCGTCATCGCCTGCTTCAACACCTGTGTCGGCCTCATCGCCAGCGTAGGCGAATACTTCCACGAGCTTCTGCCCCAGCTGCCCTACCCCGCCATTGCGGCTTTCTTCGCGCTGGTGAGTATGCTGCTGGCGAACATCGGCCTTGCGGACATCCTGAGCCTTTCCGTCCCGGTGCTGAACGCCATCTACCCCATCGCCATCATCCTCATCGTGGTGGAGTTCCTGCCCGGACGGTTCCAGCGGACATCGGTCTGGCGGCTGAGTATCCTCTTCACGGCCATCCAGAGCATCCCTGCCGCCCTGCCCTTCGGCCCCCTCTCCACCTTGATGAACGCTCTGCCCCTGAGCAGCCTCGGCTTTGGCTGGCTGCTGCCGGCTCTCATCGGCATCGGCGCGGGCCTTCTGACATAAGAAAGGGGCTGCTGCACTTTCGGCTAAAACGATGTGCAGCAGCCCCTTCTTTGTTTCAAAGCTTACTTTGCGGAATTGCGGATAGCCGCCATGACCTTGCGCAGGACGGACGGCTCGGTGTAGTAGAAGTTATCGTCCGGCAGCTTGCCGCCCACGGCGGCGGGAGAGGCATCGTAGAGCACCTGCAGGTAAGCAGAGATGTCTTTCTTCATCTCCTGACCGTTGCGGTAAACGATGTTGCACTTGGGCAGGGCCTTCTTGGCGATAGCGGCCTTGGCCACCACGCCGACTTCCTCACAGAGGGCGGCGGTGCCGTCGATGTCCTCGTTCGCCGCCTTGACGCTCTTCTGGTAGTCGGTCAGGAAAGCTGCGATGACGTCGGGGTTCTGCTTTGCGTACTCGGTGCGCACCACGGTGACGCCGGTGATGAGCTGGGTGTCACAGACCCTGTTCCATTCCCTGGTCAGGTCGAGGACGACGCGGAGGTCGCTGTCCTTCATCTGGGCAGCGGTGACGTAGGGCTGAGGCAGGACGGCGATGGCATCCTTCCTGGCAGCGGCCATCTGGGCCGTGACCTCGGAAGCCTCGCTGTAGTATTCGATCTTCACGTCCTTGTCGGGGTCGAGGCCGTTCTTCTTGAGCAGATAGCGCAGGACGTACTCGGGCGTCGTGCCTTTGCCGGTGGAAAGGATGGTGCGGCCCTTGAGGTCGGCAAAGCTGTGGACGGTATTGCCCTTCTCCACGACGTAGAGGACGCCCAGCGTGTTGACGGCCATGACCTGGATGCCGCCGTTCGTCTTCTGGTAGAGGGTCGCGGCAAGGTTGGCCGGGATAGCGGCCATGTCGAGTTCGCCCTTGATGAGCTTCGGCACGATCTCATCGGCAGCGCCGTAGAGCTGCAGGTCATAGTCGAGGGAAGCAGTGCCGTCCTTCTCCATGCTCAGCAGGTTGACGAGGCCCATGGTGGTGGGGCCTTTCAGGCCGGCGATGCGCACTTTTTTGCTCGTCTTGGCCGATGCGCCGCAGGCCAGCACGCTGACCATCAGTACCAGCGACAGCAGCAGAGATGTCAGTTTTTTCATAGGATTTCGTTCCTCACTTTCATTGGGAGAAATTTTCCCGCAAAAAATTTGCAAAACCATTTGCTTTACGCCCTCAAGTTTACTATAATAAGAGAAAAAATACCGTTGCACATGCAACGGAATCGCAGAAGGGCGGTGAGGGCCCGGGGAAAACCTCACGGAATGGGTATGGAAAATTATCTTCCGCTGTTACAATCCACCTCTCTGTTCGCCGGGCTGGAAGCCGAAGCGCTCCGGGTCCTGCTGGGCGAAGTGGGAGCCGTATTGCGCACCTACAGCCGGGGCGAGACCCTCGTACTGGCCGGACAGTCGAACCGCCGGGTAGGCGTGGTGCTCTCCGGCGCCATCGAGGCCTACCATCCCGCCGCCAGCGGGGCGCGTCTGCCCATCAGCCAGATGGGGCCGGGCGGTGTGTTCGGCGACGTGCTGGGCGGCTCGAGCCTTTCCAGCCCGGTAACGGTGATGGCCTCGGCCCCCTGCGAGGTGCTGCTGGTGCCTTACGAGAAGCTTCTGCTGCCCGGGGCCGACCCGGCCCGCCAGCGGGTGCTGCAGAACCTTGTGCGCACCATCAGCGACAAATACTTCCTGCTCTCCCGCCGGGTAGACCTGCTGCTGCTCAAGAGCCTGCGGGCCAAGGTGTGCGCCTACCTGCTCAGCGAGGCCGAGGTTCACCACAGCCTCACCTTCACCATCCCCTACTCCCGCATCCAGCTGGCCGACTACCTCAACTGCGACCGCAGCGCCCTCTCCCGGGAGCTGAGCCTGATGCAGCGGGACGGCCTGCTCGAGACCTATAAGAGCAGCTTCAAGCTGCTAGAACCGGACGCGCTGCGGCACATGGTGCTGTAACAGCCTCTCCCTTTGGGAGAGCCTTATATAGAAGGAGAACTTCATCATGTCCAAACCGATTTTATGGATCGTCATTCCCTGCTACAATGAAGAACAGGTACTGCCCATCACAGCCCCCCTGTTCCTGAAAAAGATAAACGACCTCTCCGCAGCGGGCCTTGTCAGCGAGAAGAGCCGGGTGCTCTTCGTCAACGACGGCTCCCGCGACGCCACCTGGTCCCTCATCCAGAAGTTCGCCTCTGAGGATGAGCACTTCATCGGCATCTCCCAGAGCCGGAACCGCGGCCACCAGAACGCCGTGCTGGCCGGGCTGATGGAGGCGCTCCACAGCGGCAGCTGCGACATCACCATTTCCATCGACTGCGACGGTCAGGACGACATCAACGCCATGGACGAGATGGTCAAAAAGTATCTGGACGGCGCCGAGGTAGTCTACGGCGTGCGCAGCCGCCGGGACACCGACACCTTCTTCAAGCGGTTCACCGCCGAGGGCTTCTACCATGTGATGAACGCGCTGGGCGCAGACATCGTATTCAACCACGCCGACTACCGGCTCATCAGCACCCGGGTGCTGGAAAGCTTCGCCGACTACCGCGAGGTGAACATTTTCCTGCGGGGCATGGTGCCGCTGGTGGGCTACCCCAGCGACACCGTCTACTACGAGCGCCACGAGCGTCTGGCCGGCGAGAGCCACTATCCCCTCAGCAAGATGCTGGCCCTCGCCTTCGACGGCATCACCAGCCTGTCGAACAAGCCCATCCGCCTCATCACCGGCGCAGGCATCGTGGTCAGCCTCATCAGCTTCATCGGCGTCATCTGGGCCATCGTGCAGGCTGTTCTGGGCAGCGCCGTGGCGGGCTGGGCCTCCACCATCTGCATCGTCTGCTTCATGGGCGGCGTCCAGCTGGTGTGTCTGGGCGTCATCGGCGAATACGTCGGCAAAATCTATATGGAGACCAAGGCCCGCCCCCGCTACATCATCAGCGAGCGCACATGGGCTCCCTACGAAAGGAAGTATCACGGATGAGCAAACAGAGCTGGAAAGGCAGCACCCTCCTGAACCCGGAGCCGCCGGTGCTGGTCTCCTGCGGCGGGCTGGACAAGCCCAACCTCATCACCATCGGCTGGACCGGCACCATCTGCACCCAGCCCAGCATGGTATCCATCAGCGTCCGCCCCGAGCGATACAGCCACCACCTCATCAGGGAGAGCGGCCAGTTTGCCATCAACCTGCCCACCGAGGCACTGGTGAAGTCGGTGGACTGGTGCGGCGTCAGGAGCGGCCGAGACTTCGATAAATTCGCAGCCTGCAAACTCCATTCTGCCCCCGGCTCGGTGCTGACGGACTGCCCCATCCTCGAAGAAAGCCCCGTCAACCTCGAGTGCAAGGTCACGCAGGTCATCCCGCTGGGCAGCCACGACCTCTTCCTCGCCGAAGTAGTCGCCTGCGACATAGACGAGAGCCTGCTGGACGAGAACGGTAAGCTCTGCCTCGACAAGGCCAAACTCATCGTCTACAGCCACGGCGAATATCTGGCTCTGGGCAAAAAGCTGGGGACCTTCGGCTACAGCGTGCGGAAGAAAAAGCCGACGCGGAAGCCCCGCAGATAATACTATGAAAAATGGGAAGCACAAAAGCGCTTCCCATTTTTTTATTTCTCATCGAGCAGATCACTCAGACATCTGACCGTCCGGCCATGATAGCCTGTGACCGTCTCGGCATGGAGCAGACTGCTCAGCACACTTTCCTCCACGCACTCGGCCACCGCCCGGAACAGCGGATTGATGGCGTCGTCGTGGAGCATACCCATCGGCAGGATGGCCTTTTCGGAGTAGTGCGGCACCCGGTTGGCGGTGGTGAAGGCAATGACGATCTCGCCGGAGCCGTTGCCGCAGAAAGAGCCGGTGCGGGACAGGCCCACCAGCGCCCGGTGGCAGAGCCGCCGCAGCTGGCGCTCACTCAAGGGGATGTCCGTCGCCAGCACTGTGATGATGGAGCCCTTGTCCTCGTGGGGCGGGATGTGGGCGTCCAGCAGGCTCTGGATGGGGGTGCCTGCCACTACGAGGTCATCGAAGACGGCGTGGTTGGAGAGCACCAGCGCACCAATGGTGTACTGTTTTCCGTCCAGCTCCACCACACGGGAGGCCGAGCCGATGCCACCCTTCAGGCCGTGGCAGCGCATTCCCCGGCCCGCGCCCACAGCGCCCTCGGCGAAATCAGCGCGGCAGTCGGCCAGTGCGGCCCTCACGTTTTCTTCTGTGACGTGGAGGCCCCGGATGTCGTTGAGGCCGCTGTCGTTGCACTCGCAGACCACCGGGTTGACGCTGCCGGTAGTCTCGCAGATGTCGGGGTTCTTATCCAGCATATACTTCACCAGCGCTGTCTCCACAGTACCTACGCTGAGGGTATTGGTGAAGAGGATGGGCGTTTCCAGCGTCCCCAGCTCGTCGATCTGGACAAGGCCGGTGGTCTTGCCGAAGCCGTTGATGACATGGCTGGCCGCCATCACTTTATCGTGGAAAATATCGCCCTGATGGGGCAGCAGCGCGGTCACGCCGGTCTGGACCTCGCCGTCCGCCAGTGTGCAGTGGCCCACCGTCACGCCCGGCACATCGCTTATCTTGTCCAGCGGCCCGCAGGGCAGTTTGCCTACCCGGATGCCCCGGCTCTTCCATTTTGCTTCGATTCCCATAAGTATTCTCCTTGCAAAAATGCCCCCTCCTCACCAGACGGAGAGGGCTGATTTTATTCTTCCTCGTGCTCCACCTTGCTGATAGCGCCCAGGTCGTAGGGCGTATTCTGGTAGACGTAGTAGTTCAGCCAGTTCTCATACAGCAGGTGTGCGTGAGCACGCCAGCGGAAGAGAGGCGGCTGCTCGGGGTCGTCGTTGGGGTAATAGTTCTTTGGCACCGCGATGGGCAGGCCCTTGCCGACATCCCGCTTGTACTCGGCGTCCAGTGTGTACTTGTCGTACTCCGGGTGGCCGGTGACGAAGATCTGCCGTCCATTCTCGGTACTCATCAGGAAGGGGCCGGCCTCTTCGCTCTCGGCGAGGATGCGCAGAGCCTTGCAGTTCAGCACGTCCTCCCGGCTGATGCCGGTGTGGCGGCTGTGGGGGGCGTAGAACACCTCATCGAAGCCGCGCACCAGCGGGTTCGAGGGACGGGTAACTTTATGCTCGAAGACGCCGAACATCTTCTGGTCGAGAAGCTGCTTGCGGATGCCATAGTGATAATAAAGTCCCGCCTGTGCGCCCCAGCAGACATGAAGGGTGGAGTAGACGTTCGTCTCACTGAAGTCCATGATCTCGCACAGCTCCTGCCAGTAGTCCACCTGTTCAAAGTCTATTTTCTCCACAGGCGCACCGGTGATGATCATGCCGTCGTAGCGGTTGTTCTTCACCTCGTCGAAGGTCTTATAAAACGCCTCGAGGTGGGCCGCAGAGACGTGGGTCGCCGCATGGCTGGCCGTCTGCAGCAGGGTCATGTGGACCTGAATGGGTGTATTGGCCAGCAGGCGGGCGATCTGGGTCTCAGTGGCGATCTTGGTCGGCATGAGGTTCAGGATGAGGATCTCCAGTGGGCGGATATGCTGGGAGAGCGCCCGTTCTCGGTGCATGACGAAGACGTTTTCCTCGTAGAGGGCATCGTAGGCGGGAAGAGTCTTGGGGATGATCAGCGGCATAGCATCGTTGCTCCTTTTGACGGTTTTAGCGGGAAGTTTTTATCTGCATCCAGAGACGCTTTTTTCACGGGAAGGGGCCGAAACCGGCAGATGGCGCTGACCGTGTTTCTTAGATCTTATCCAGCGCCTGTGCAATATCGGCGATGAGGTCTTCGCTGCTCTCGAGGCCGCAGCTCATCCGCACCAGCTCAGCAGGCACACCGGCAGCGGCCAGCTGCTCGTCGTTCATCTGGCGATGGGTGCTGGAAGCCGGGTTCAGGCAGCAGGTGCGGGCATCGGCAACGTGGGTCTCAATGGCGGCAAGCTTCAACTCCTTCATAAAGGTGCTGGCGGCTTCGCGGCCGCCGGCCAGGCCAAAGGAAACGACGCCGCAGCTGCCGTTCGGCAGATACTTCTTAGCCAGTGCATGGTAGGGGCTGGACTCGAGGCCGCAGTAGTTGACATAGGCCACTTTCGGGTGAGCCTCAAGGAACTTTGCGACGGCCATGCCGTTGGCGCAGTGGCGCTGCATCCGGACGTGGAGGCTCTCAAGGCCGAGGTTCAGCATATAGGCGTTCATGGGAGACTGCATCGAGCCGAAGTCGCGCATGAGCTGTGCGGTGGCCTTGGTGATGAAAGCACCCTCTTTGCCGAAGCGCTCCGCGTAGGTGATGCCATGATAGCTCTCATCAGGGGTACACAGGCCGGGGAACTTCTCGGCGTGGGCCATCCAGTCGAACTTGCCGCTGTCCACGATAGCACCGCCCAGCACAGCGCCATGGCCGTCCATGTACTTGGTGGTGGAGTGGGTCACGATGTCAGCGCCCCACTCGAAGGGGCGGCAGTTGACCGGCGTGGGGAAAGTGTTGTCCACGATGAGCGGTACGCCGTGGGCGTGTGCGGCCTTGGCGAATTTTTCAATGTCCAGCACCGTGAGGGCAGGGTTGGCGATGGTCTCACCAAACACGACCTTGGTGTTGGGCTGGAAGGCGGCATCCAGCTCTTCCTCGCTGCACAGCGGGTCCACGAAGGTGGCAGTAATGCCCATCTTCTTCATGGTGACGGAGATGAGGTTGAAGGTGCCGCCGTAGATGGTGCTGGACGCCACGATGTGGTCGCCTGCCTCACAGATATTGAACAGCGCAAAGAAGTTGGCGGCCTGACCGCTGGACGTCAGCATGGCGGCGGTGCCGCCTTCCAGCTCGCAGATCTTTTTCGCCACCATATCGCAGGTGGGGTTCTGCAGGCGGGAGTAGAAGTAGCCGTCGGCCTCGAGGTCGAACAGCTTGCCCATGTCCTCGCTGGTAGCGTACTTGAACGTAGTGGATTGGATGATGGGGATCTGGCGGGGTTCGCCGTTGCCGGGGGTGTAGCCGCCCTGCACGCAGATGGTATCACGGTTCATTGCAACATACTCCTTTACTGGGTTTGTCTGTATAGCACAATTCCCCGCAGGAGCATGAGCCTCCTGCGGGGAATCGATTCGTTAAATTTTATTCCCTGCAGGAAGCAGAAACTTACTTTCTCAGCCGCTTATCGCTCCTGTTCGCCCAGAAGGTGCCGACGGTCTGGAACACCTGCACCATGAGCACCAGCAGCACGACGCAGACGATCATGATGTTAGTCTGGTAGCGGTAGTAGCCGTAGGACAGAGCGATTTTGCCCAGACCGCCGCCGCCGATGACGCCGGACATGGCCGAGTAGCCGAGAATGGTCGTCAGGGCAGTGGTCATGCTGGAAATGAGGCCGGGCAGACACTCAGGGATCATGACCTTGGTGATGATCTGGAAGGGAGTCGCGCCCATGCTCTGGGCAGCTTCCACGACGCCCTCGTCCAGCTCGCGCAGACTGGTCTCCACCAGACGGGCCACGAAGGGGAAGGCCGCGACCACCAGCGGAACGATGGTGGCCTTGGTGCCGACGGTGGTGCCCACAATGGCACGGGTCAGCGGGAAGACGCAGATCATCAAAATCAGGAACGGCACGCTGCGCAGAATGTTGATGACGATGTTCAGGATGTGCATCAGCCAGCCCGGCAGGGGCAGAACGCCGTCCTTATCGCCAGCCACCAGCAGAACGCCCAGCGGCAGGCCCAGAACCAGAGAAAATGCCGTGGAGAGGACGGTCACGTAGAACGTCTCCCAAATGGCGAAGCCATAATCTGCAAAGCTCATTCTCCGGTCACCTCCTCAACGGTCACACCATTCTGGCTGCGCATATAGGCCGCAGCCTGCTTTGCCTGTTCGGTATCGCGGGGAAGTTTGAGCAGCATGGAGCCGTAGCACTGGCCGCTCAGATCGCGGGTGTCGGCGCTGAGCACAGACACGAGGATGCCCTTCTCCGCAGCGAGGCTCGCCACCAGCGGCTTTGCGGCAGACGAACCATTGAACGTAACACGGACCACATGATCGTCGGGCGCAAAGCTCGAGAGGTCGCGGGCTGCGCTGCCGCCGTTGGGGGCGACGAGGCGTCTGGCCGCAGCCGTCTTGGGATTCGCGAAGATCTCGCGCACCTCGCCCTGCTCCACGACCACGCCGCCGTCCAGAATGGCGACGGAGTCGCAGATCTCTTCCACGACGCTCATCTGGTGGGTGATGACCACCACGGTGATGCCCAGCTTCTTGTTGATGTCCTTGATGAGGGTCAGGATGGCGTGGGTCGTGTTGGGGTCCAGCGCGCTGGTGGCCTCATCGCAGAGCAGGACTTTGGGGTTGGTGGCCAGCGCACGGGCAATGGCGATGCGCTGTTTCTGGCCGCCGGAGAGCTGGGCCGGGTAGGCGTTGGCCTTATCGGGCAGGCCCACCATTTCCAGCAGCTCCCTGGCGCGCTTTTCGGCATCGGCCTTCTTCACGCCCGCAAGCTCCATCGGGAAGCAGATGTTCTTCAGGCAGCTGCGCTGCATCAGCAGATTGAACTGCTGGAAGATCATGGTGATGTCGCGGCGGCGCTCACGCAGGGCTGCGGGAGACAGGGTCTCCATCGCGGTGCCGTCGATGACGACACTGCCCTCGGTAGGGCGCTCCAGCAGATTGATGCAGCGCACCAGCGTGGATTTGCCCGCGCCCGACATACCGATGATGCCGTAGATGGAGCCATCGGGGATGGTCAGGTCGATGTCCTTCAGCGCGTTCACCGCGCCGTCCTTCATCTGGAAGGTCTTGGAAAGGTGTTTGATCTCGATCACGATTTACTCCTTAGTTAATGGGGCTGAACCTCTCAGTCTCGCATTCGCTCGACAGCTCCCCTACCGAGGGGAGCCTCTGGCGAAGAGATAAAGCTTTACGAAATGCCAAGGCCTCTCCTCGATAGGAGAGGTGGCATTGCGAAGCAATGACGGAGAGGTTAACCCACGATGGGTGCCAGGCTGTCCTGCTTGCCGCCGTAGATGCCCATAGGCTCGACGTGGATGCCGGCGACGGTCACCAGATGGGTACCCTTCTCCTCGTTGAAGTTATCCAGATACGGCTGATGCTGGAAGTAGTTGGTGTCGCACTGGCCGTCCTCGACGATGGTGTTGGGGATCACATAGTCGTCGTACTCCTGAATGTCCAGAGTGATGCCCTTGGCGGCCAGAATGTCCTTGCAGACCTCCAGGACCTCGCAGTGGGGAGCGGGAGTAGCAGCGCAGCTGACAGTCTCGCCGTTCAGTGCATCGTAGTCGATGGAAGCGTCATAGCCATCGGTCGGGGTCTCGACGACGGAGACGACAGCGCCCTTGTAGTTCTCATCCATGAAGTCCTTGACCTGCTGGCTCTGCAGAGCGGCGACGAGGGCCTTGATCTTGGGCTCGTTCTCGTTGCCCTCCTTGCAGACCAGAACATTGACGTAAGCAGAAGAGCCGTCCTCCATTGCCAGAGCGTCGGTCATGGGGTCCAGACCAGCGGAGATGGCGTAGTTGGAGTTGATGACAGCGTAGTCCTCGTCCTGCAGGACGTTGGGGACCTGAGCAGCCTCGACCTCATCGACGGTGACGTTCAGGGGGTTCTCCTCGATGTCATTCTTGGTGGCGGTCAGGCCGGCGTCAGCCTTCAGTTTGAAGAAGCCGTTCTTCTCCAGCAGGGTCAGAGCGCGGGCCTCGTTGGTGGTGTCGTTGGGGACAGCGACCTTCACCTTGTCCAGCTTTGCCACAGCGGAAGCAGCCTCAGAAGAAGCGGCAGCAGAGCTTGCGGTGGAAGAAGAGCCGCCGCAGGCGGTCAGGGCAGCAGCAGCGGCTGCGACACCGGTAACTTTCAGAAAATCACGACGAGTAATCATAGTTTTTCCCTCTCTATTATTGGATAAATATAATGTACAGCGGCGGCGCGGCACAGTCCGCGCCAGCCTTGAACGGAAGCATCAAAAAAAGCCCCCGTCCCTGCCAGCCATGCGCTGCACAAGGACGGAGGCCTGAAACTTCCGTGGTACCACCTTGGTTCACAGCATCCTCGCGGACACTGCCTCAAAACTGCGGCAGAATTTTTTCTGCTTACAGCCGGACGCTTTAACGGGCGCACCCGTCGCGGACTAGTGCTCTTGCTCTTCCTCCGCGCCGCTC
>ENA-UESH01000507-UESH01000507.1-human-gut-metagenome-genome-assembly--contig:-NODE-507-length-37126-cov-63.018894_pt1 | contig 37126 bp, 30 predicted proteins | sample MGYA00243001_ERZ508002 | MGnify/ENA primary metagenome ERZ508002 (study PRJEB26167, sample SAMN06115447) | human gut metagenome | host: Homo sapiens | place: China:Anhui | collected 2015-08-07... | reverse complement strand
TTTACTGAAAGCTGCTACTAACGACTCATAAATCTACCCTTAATCGTGTATTGGATGATAGTTGCGGATTTTAGGATATATTGAAGGCTATAAAAGAATATGCGCCTGGAAAGAAATATGGATTAATTATCGGCTGCCATGGAATGGGATGGTTGCCAGTAATTCATACAAAATCCAATGAAACTCAAGAGATATTTCATTATAATGTAAGTAATGGCCCAATGACAAGATATTTCGGTGGATTAACACAGGAATATCAAATAGAAACGTCTGTCTTGGCTCAAGCAATTTTAGAGTCCGGAATTACTATGGAATATATACTATTTGATGATTGCTATATGTCTTCAATCGAGGTTGCATATGATTTAAAAGATGTCACGAAATATTTAATAGCTAGTCCCACTGAAGTAATGGCATATGGATTCCCATATCATGAATGTGGGAAATATCTTATAGGAAATGTTGATTATAAGGGAGTTATTCAAGCATTTTATGAGTTTTATAGTCAATATACATATCCATATGGTACAGCAGCCGTTACGAATTGTCAAGAATTAGAACAATTGGCAAATATTGTGAAAAGAATTAATATCGAAAATCAAAATAATAATATATCAGCAAATAGTATCCAGGTAATGGATGGATATACTCCGGCTATTTTCTTTGATTTTGAAGACTATATTAATAAGATTTGTAATGATATTGTGCTTCTTGATGAATTTTCAAATCAATTGAGGAAAACAATATTATTCAAATGTCATACTCCACAATACTATTCTGCTTTTAAAGGAATATTGCCCATTAATCATTATTCTGGTATTACTACTTCTGATCCTAGTAGTAATAGACTTTCAAATCCAAAAATATATACACGATGGTATAATGCCACCCATTAATTTGTATGAATTGGGATTCGATAAAGTCTATATTAAAATTATCAATTCCTCTAATTATATCTCAATTAGGCTTGTTTTTTGTCCAACTGTCAGATACTGTAATGGTTGGACAAATAGGTTCTCGTAACTTGGCTGCAATTTCTTTTGGTGGGAATGTTTATTTTTTTATTTTTATATTTGGAATTGGCATCGTAAGTGTAGGCGTTATCCATGATGGTGTTTCCACCACTATTCACCGTGAGGTTCTGCAATCTGCGACGCTGTGGGTCGTAAGTGTAGAAGGTCTCAGCACCGTTGCAATACTTCAAGTATGTGCGCTGCTCAAACTTGTCATAGCCTATCTTGCTCACATAATCGTAGCCGTATGACTTATAGCCATGAACCTTTTCAAGCTGACCACCGAGGTTGTAAGAATAGGTTATTTTCTCCTCATCAGGATAAATCATCTCTAACAGTCGGTTGTGGCTGTCATAAGTCCGTTGCGTCACATAAGTTGCAATCGCCTGGTTAGGCACAATCATCGTGCGGCGGGTCTTCGTAACCTCGCCCATCTTGCCATAGAAGTATTCGATGGCACCAGTTCCGTCCTCACGGAGCATCAATCTACCGATACGGTTCTGAGAGGCGTTGCGACCACCATAGTAATACTTCACGTTGTTCTCCGGGTGGTCAGGATAGTTGATACCCGTCAGACGCAGATAGTCGTAATCGTAGGTGATGAACTTGCCTTCCTTTGCAAGGTTGGCAGTCTGCTTGGTCAGCACATTGCCGAGTGCATCGTAAGTGCAACTGGTGATGCCGCTTGCAGGATGGTTCACCTCCGTGCAACGGTCGCCCATGTCATAAGTGGAAGTCATCACGTTGCCTCCGTGTCGGTGACACGAACAAGACGCTGTATGTCGAAGTATGGAAAATGTTTCAAAGATGTAAAAGGGAATTATCCTCTGATAAGCCCAGCTAAATTTTAAGGCGGTTTATAGCCTTGCTTAAATGATGATATATACATATTGATCTTATTTAAAATTCTTCTTTTACATAGTCATAAGGTCCATAGATAATTCTCACTGCATAAGGATTTCCATAAACCTTAACCAAATTATTCTCATATTTTATAATGTCTGTATGAATACCTGTTCCATACTTGGCAAAATCAAGAGTAGTCCAACGACCATCCCATAAAGGGGACATGCCTCCACCATGTGTCGGGTATCCATTTGAATCCTTATCTTCAAATAGAGTGTATTTGCTTAGTATATTGTCTGCTACATTCTTTTCTTTTTCTATTGCATCAGTCAAACTACTTGCATTTATGATGAAGATGCAAGCATTAAGATAGCTGTCAAGTCCATCTGATTGAAATAAAAAGTGTACAGCGGCAAAATCACGCCCTGCATACTTGACATCCTTGAATGATAATGTTGTTGAAGAAGGATTGTACTCAGGACTTCCAAATTTGTTCCTAAGCATCGTCTCTGCTTTGTCATGCGAAATACCGAAAGGAATGCCACCTATTGTTTTTACTTGCTCTTTTAATAATTTATCAGCAATAGGTTGGTAAAGAGAATCCATAAGGGCCTTTTCTTCCGTAGTTGCAAAGCGATATTCTCTTTGCTTCTTTTCAAGTTCACTTTCTTGCGCAAATATCCCTATGGACATGACAAACAAGAAAAGCATCATAATAGTCCGTCTCATATTCTATATCTTTAATTTATACCAACAATTTGCGTTTACTATCATATCTTCATCTATTTCAACCAAGGCTTTTGGCAGACTTCTTGCAGAGTATATGACATCCATGAAAGTGTCGTTTATGAAGAAATTGCCGAATAGACTGTCGCAATATTTACACCCGAAAGACATATATGAATCATTCACGGTCTTACTGTATCTTGGTTTTATTTCTCCAAGGGCAATATCCATTTTGCGATGTTCATCTACGAATTTTCTTATACCTTTTACGAGTGTTTGATTGAAAATGTCTATTCCACCTTCTGTTTCAATGCCATTTTCAGATATAGTTTTGTAAACGAAATAGGCATCATTAGTTCTACCACACTTCCAACAATCTATTTTATAAAAGCGCACATCAACATATTTTACTTTCATCGTTTCTGCGTATCTGATTTTTCCTTGTATTAGTGAAGACACGAAATCAGACAACAAAAGAGTCTTTTTCTCTTCCCAAACTTGGCTTAAATGTATTTGAACACCTTCACTATTGTCTTCAACAGGAAAGCAAGGATATTTGCTCAGAGAAAAGCGATTGTACATTCCTGAAAGCACAAGCCAACATCCACATACCCGCTCTTTACGCATTGTTGTATATGTTTCCTCTATATTACGTGGATTTTTGCAAACATTAAATGCAACTTTGTAGTTTTGGTAATCCACAACTATATCAGCTTTCCATTTATCGGTCTTTACTTTCTTATGGAAAGATACCCCCATATCATTGCAAACAGAAAGGATGTTTTTTATAATATCCTCTTTTTCCATATCTATTTCATTTATGTAAATTCCATGCCACTCTGAAAATGAAGAGAGTGGCATGGAATTTTTACTTCGTCTTTACTCCAATTCTATAACTCCATTGTCACCACCCGACGATGAACTTCCACCAGACGTAGAACCACCGCTTGAAGAAGAGCCTTTCCAGATGAAGAACCGCCACCGCTTGGTGTGCTGCTACTCCCCGAATCTACAGCCGAGCTACCCGAAGTAGAAGGAGCGGAAGCCTTTTGGTTAAGCACCTCACGCTTGTAATGGGTAATCTCGGTATTTGCATAATCAATGAAGGCGGTGTAATCCTTTTCGCCATAAACGAGGGCAAGGGCATTTACCATCTTCACCAATGCACGATAGGCATCATCACTTGCTGTGCGAGCTGCTTTCAAAGCTCCAACTGTCACACCCATTTTCTCATTGGTACGCTGCAAGGTAAGCATTCTTACTCGTTCGTTAGCTTCTTTCAGATTTGTAACAAATGCTGTCAAGCCTAACTTTGCAACTTGTGCGGAATACTTGTCTTCAAGGTCTGTAATGAAATTAACCAAAAAACCAGTCTCCTTATCGAGTTGGCCAGCGGTGTTAATCTTGTAGTCCTTGATGTGCTGTGCGAGAACCTTTGCTGCCTGTGCCATGTCAGCGATAGGCATAGCAAGGAATGCTTCAACGGCTTTCTTGTAGCCAGCATAGAGAGCGTCACGGTCGATGTCAGCCTTGGCAATATCATCAGTCAAGAGACTTTTCTGTTAAATTTTCAAGGCTTCGTCCTCTGCTGCAACGGCAACCTTGAAATTACTGACAAGTTCTGAAGCCTTGCCCTTGACGGCTGTATCGGCTTCTGCACGTGCAAGAATGTTACTTACAAACGTGAAATGCGCACCGTTATTCATGCGCTGAATGTTGATGTCGTAAATCTCTTTCATGATGTTAAGGATTTAAATTTGACAAATCGTTTTGTGCATCGTTGGATTTCTCCAGTTGCGATTGCTAAGATATAAAAATAAACGAGAAAACCGCAACCTTATTGCAAAAAAATGACAACAGGATGATAAAAAGATGGTTTTTGCCCATAAAAATAGCTTTTGATTCTGATTTCTTGTAATTCTTAACACAAAAAGTTGAAAGAAACAGCAATCAACAGATGTTTTCACATTTTGTGGACAGAAGAAACTTGAATCAAAACTACTAACGGCTCTTAAAAGTAACCATTGATTGCAATCAGCAGCCCCAATGACACATAAAAATAGGTCTTGACTGCAATCAATGGCTTTAACGAACCTAAAAGTGCCTGTTGATTACAATCTACACCTCCAACGAACATCGAAAGCAGAATTATTTTCTAATCAATACCTCCACCAAGCCCCAAAATTGCTATTGATTGTAATCAACACTTTCTTTTTGTTCTTGATAAAATAAATAAAATAGGCAAGTTTTAGATGGAATGTTAAAAACGTAGAATAGAGCAATTTTTAGGCATATTCTACGTTTAATATCAGAATAGGTTTAATAAACAAATTAGGATATGAAGTATTTTCTGCAAAAATCAGTCTTACTACTGTTGGTAGTCTTGGCTTTTTGTGCGTGTGACAACAGCAATGACAATAGTGAAGTTATTCAGCCAAATCCACAGTCATGGAAAACTGTCGTCAATTATACTGGCGAAGTAGAGTTTGTGGTGGAAGCGCCACAAATTCGTGAGGATATAGAGCAGGATTTGAAGGCAAACCCTCCTTTTGGAGGAAGCAAGAAATATCAGTTTATCATAAAAAGCCACTCGACGCTTTCTCCTTTATATATGCTATATGCGGTGAATCCTGAGGACGATAAGTCTGCTGACGAATATACACTGAACATCGCTGGTAAAGTGGAGAGTAAGGATAATTATAGATTGTTCTCTGCCGCTTCTGTACATGGTTGGTATAAGATGGATATTGTGCCTGTCGACACAAAGGATGGCAAGCCTGTTGCAACATACGATGTGTTTATGCATCAAAATATTCCTGCTTCTTTGGTTCATAGCAAGATGTATTTCTGTGAAGACCTTACGGAGAAATATCGCCAGAAGTTCCCTAATGAAGACATTCATGCCGTGGTTCGCCGTTTGGTTCTTTCTTATGTCAGTGGGGGTGATAATATAAATGAATAGGAACATATCTGAACAGAAGATTTTATGTAAAAAAGTTCTAATTTCTATGTTTCTCTTCTTGCAAATTATGGGATATTAAGAAAAATATCGTATCTTTGTCCCCGAATTGAGGCGTTCTTTGCATATTGCAAGGTTGTGAAAGAAAAAGAATATAGCTCGTTTCTAAATCGTTAGCAGTTACATTCTCTAAAGTACTTAACTCGTTGACATTCAATCAATAAAAGATTTTATTGTGACTCCGATTGTGGCAATTATCCTTGTTGGTCAGATTGCAATGGTTGAAATACCTGGTTTGCAGCAGTTCTTCAATGTTGAGGGATTGAAACTGATAGACTGGGTGATAATCATCATTGGTTCTTCATTCGTACTTTGGGTACGTGAAATCTGGCATCTGTTGACAAAATAATAATACTTCAAGATGGGACTGCATAAAGATTTTTGTGTGGTTCCATCTTTTTTTAAAACAATGAATGTACCATAAAATAGGATAAGAAAATGAGAAAAAGAAAATCAAGCACTGGAATTTCTGGGCTTTCGTTCTCTTGGAAAAGGGCTTTAGGTATAACTCAGGCAAAACAAAAAATAGCTCGCCAAACTGGCATTCCTACGACTAAAGCTAGTATAGAGAGGAAAATCGGAAAAATGATATTAAAGTCGATATTCGGGAAATAGCACGTAATATTTACAAGTAATATCTACAAGATATCAAGTGCATGAAAAAATCTGCCATATCTTCCAGGATTGCTGTACAGTGCTCATTATCAACATTATAAAGGCTGGAAGATATGGCTGAGAAGGGATTATCTGCCAGCCTATCTGCCAGCCTGAACGGGCTATCTGCCAGCCTCAACTGCTTATCTTCCAGCCGGAACGGGCTATCTGCCAGCCTACTGCCCTACCTTCTTCACAAGATAGCGCGTGCAGGTTTCGCACTTGCGGCGGTGCATGCCTGGCATGTTGGCGAGCTTGCGACCGAAAGCGATGAGGGTGTTGGCTTTTAGGGAGGAACCGACCTTCTGCTTAATGACGTCGAAGATTTCGGCGGTGGAGAGCCACTCGGCAGCGGGGTCGAGCGGGTCGGTGGCGACGGAGAAGCAGAGGCTGAAGTATTGGTCGGCGGGTTCCTGTATCTCGTAACGTCGGTTCCAGAGCATTATCTGCTCGGTCTCTGCCTTGTCGAACCAGCTGCGGCGACCGTTGCGTAGGAGCTGCAGTGCCTGGGCGAAAAGTTGACGGTGGTCGGGCACGCGACTGGTGTCGATGGGCGCGGTTAGCTCGATGCCGATGAAACGGCGATTGCCCGAGGGGTCGGCGAGGATGTCGGTCATGTTGCTGGTGGCGATGAACGATGCTTTGCGAGGTAGTTCCTCGATGTGGGTGCCGAACGGGCGTTTCACTTTTACCGACGGCAGCTGAATGATGTTCTTCAGAAAGCCTTGCTGCACACGTGGCGAGATCTGGTTGAACTCGTCGAGATTTATGAGCAGTTGCTGCGACATGGCGAACATCACCTGGCGACGATCGGAAAGGGCAAGGCTATCGGTGTAGCCCCACTTCAGAGCATCGGGCAGCAGGCGACGGCAGAACGTGCTTTTGTTGTAGCCTTGTGGCGAGATGAGCAGTGGTGCAACGCTGTTGCCGTAGAGTCGGGAGGATTGGTTTTGCCACTGGCTCACCATGGCGAGCAGCCACGTGGTGAACCACTCGCGCCATAGCGGTGTGTCGGTTGGCACGGTGCGGGCGAGGTCGCCGATGTGGTCGTGTCCGTCCCATACGCCTTCGCACTCGGCGAGGTAGTCGCCGACGGGGTCGTACTGGCGAACGTAGTCGGAGTCGATATAGTTGCGTATGTCGTTCTGACTCACCTCGATGCCTTCGCGCTGCACCTCAAGAATGATGCGTCGGCGCGTGCGCAAATCGAGTGGTTCGAAGCTGGTGACTGGACTGTCGACGGGGCGATACTCGGTGCAGTTCATAACGGTGTTATAGCGAAAGGCGTAGTGCGTGGTGAGGAAGTCGATCATGCGGTCGATTGGGCTTGGTGCGGTTGTTTCGTTTTTCATGGTTATTGGTGTTTTGTGTTGTTGTTATAATTCTCACGCTGCGACAACTTTATTGCCACGCTACGGCAACATGGTTTGCACGCTACGGCAACATGATTGTTGTGCTACGGCAACATGGTTATCGCAGAGCGAGAATAATGGGAAAAGGGTAAAAAAAACTACAGAAAGTCGACCTCTTCTTTCGAGTTATCAAAGACTACGTTCGTGTAATCGTACTGTGCGAAGAGCTGCTTTATCCACTCTTGCTGCTCGGGCACGAGCTTGGACTTTCCATAATGATAGCGATAGTACATACTTGTTCCGCCGAAGTATTTCCTCATCAGTAGGCGCAAGTTTGAGGCATCGCGTAGTTTCACATCTTCAAACAGCTGCTTAAATCCTGATGCCAAGCGCACCATACGCACTGGTTTGAAGTGATCGCACGAACCGTCTGCTCGCAGGGCAGTGGGAAAAATCGCATTACCCTGCGTGCGTGAGGAGTCGAGTGCGACGGACGAGCGAAAGTGTATGCACTCGTTGCAGCGTTTGCAGTTGGAATTGAAGCAATAAGACCAGTTGTTTGGGATGTTGCTGCGCTTGATAGCAGCGTCATTGATGTTTGTGTTTTCCATTGTACTTTGTTTTTTTAGTTTATAGTGTTTCTAAAATTGCTTGCAAAGGTATAATATTGCGCAAGCGTTGTCAAGTTTTTTCAGAAAAAAGTTTTTTCGAGACTGGAAGATAGAAGGTCTTGGATGGAAGAAAGGCTGGAAGATAACTCGTTTTTAAAGTTATCTTCCAGCCTTTATTTTACTGAGAATAAATGACTTACAACAAAACTGGCAGATATGGAGGATTTTTTCGCGTATTGAGGTATAATGTAGGAGGCTACGGCATTCCGCCAACTCAAAACCTATCTTCTGGCTGCGTGGGTATGGCAGGATGCCATACCCTCCTACATAAGTTTCAAAACTCACATCTCAACACCTCAACATCTCAACACCTCAACATTACTTGATCTTGTCGAAGCCCTCACCGAAGACACCTTGGCAGAATGTCTGCGAAACGACGGCGTCGGGGTCGATCGCCTTGATTACGGCGAACACCTCCTGCGACTCGTACTTACGCGTGAGGACGATGAGGAGGTCGACATCTTTCTTGCTGTACCAGCCCTTACCCTCGATGAGCGTTACGCCGCGGCGCACGTCGGTGTTGATAGCGTCGGCTATCTCCTGATACTTCTTCGAGATGATGAGGAACTGCACCGTCTGGCGTGAGCCATTGATGACATAGTCGCAGACGATGGTGGCTACGAGCGTGAAGGCTACACCGTAGACGATGGTCTCGGTGCTGCGGAAGAGCAGGTAGGATGAGCAGATGATGGTGCAGTCGACAAACTGCATGGCGCGTCCGAAGCTCATGTTGAAGTACTTGTTGAGCAGCACGGTAATGATGTCGGTGCCACCGGTAGAGCCATTATGCGAGAAGACCAGACCCAAGCCTGCACCGCCCATCGCACCGCCAATGAGCACGTGCATGAACTTGTCCTCGCCTGCCGTGATGATTGGGTGAGCCTCGAAGAACGGCTGAAGCACACCGACGAAGAATAGCAGGATGCCCACGCCGGTTAAGGTGCGTATGATGAACTGTAGGTTCAGTGCCTTGAGGGCAATGAGCAGCAACGTACAGTTGATTACGGCAAGCGAAATCCATGTAGGTATCTCGGTTGCATAGAAAACAAGTGCTGCAATACCAGACGCACCACCCATAACGACTTTCTCGGGCAAGATGAACGCTGTGTAACCAACAGAATACGAAAGGATGCCGAGCATGATAAAAACGAGGTCCTTCATGTTACTCTTGGTGCGCGACTTCATCACCGTTGTTTTAGCTTCTCCCATAATTAGCAATTTTAAAAGAACAAAGCCATAGCCCCCAAGGGCGTATTGCCTACTTTTGGGCTATGGCTTTGAGCATTAGAGTATTTGATTTTAAAGTTTTATTTACACCTTATTACTTAGCGTAAGCTACCGAACGTGTCTCGCGGATGACTGTGATCTTCACCTGTCCTGGGTAAGTCATCTCGGTCTGAATCTTATTGGCAATCTCGCCTGAGAGTTTCTCTGTCTCCTTGTCGTCCATCTTGTCGGCACCCACGATTACGCGGAGCTCGCGACCAGCCTGGATGGCGTATGTCTTTGTTACGCCTGGGTAAGACATAGCGATTGCCTCAAGGTCGTTGAGACGCTTGATGTAAGCCTCTACAATTTCGCGACGTGCACCAGGACGTGCACCCGAGATAGCGTCGCACACCTGTACGATCGGAGCGAGCAGCGTGTTCATCTCCATCTCGTCGTGGTGGGCACCGATAGCGTTGCAGATATCGGGCTTCTCCTTATACTTCTCGGCGATCTTTGCGCCGTAGAGTGCGTGCGGCAACTCGCTCTCCTCGTCGGGCACCTTACCGATATCGTGGAGCAAGCCAGCGCGCTTTGCCTTCTTCGGGTTCAATCCGAGCTCGGCAGCCATAACAGCACAGAGGTTGGCTGTCTCGCGAGCGTGCTGCAAGAGGTTCTGACCGTAAGACGAACGATACTTCATCTTGCCGACGATGCGGATAAGCTCCGGATGCAAGCCGTGGATGCCGAGGTCGATGGCTGTGCGCTTACCTGTCTCGATTATCTCGTTGTCGAGCTGCTTCTTCACCTTTGCCACTACCTCCTCGATGCGTGCCGGGTGGATACGTCCGTCGGCTACGAGCTGATGGAGGGCAAGGCGACAAACCTCGCGACGAACGGGGTCGAACGCTGAGATGACGATTGCCTCTGGTGTGTCGTCTACCACGATTTCTACGCCGGTAGCTGCCTCAAGAGCGCGGATGTTGCGACCCTCGCGACCGATGATGCGACCCTTCACCTCGTCGTTGTCGATGTGGAACACCGACACGGAGTTCTCGATGGCGGTCTCGGTTGCTACGCGCTGTATGGTCTGGATGACGATTTTCTTTGCCTGTGTGTTGGCGTTGAGCTTAGCCTCGTCCATAATCTCGTTGATGTACGATGCGGCATCGGTGCGAGCCTCGTCCTTAAGGCTCTCTACGAGGCGGTTCTTAGCCTCCTCTGCGCTAAGACCAGAGAGTTCTTCGAGCTTCTCGCGCTCCTTGGTCTGCATTTTGTCGAGTTCGTCCTGCTTGATGGCGAGGAGTTTCTTCTCGTTGTCGATGCGCTGCTGAGACTGCTCTACCTCCTGCTTGCGACGTCCGAGTTCTTCCTGACGCTGGTTGAGCGATATCTCGCGCTGCTTCAAGCGGTTCTCGCTCTGCTGTATCTTCTGGTTGCGCTGCTGCACTTCCTTCTCCAGCTCCGACTTCTTGTTGAGGAACTTCTCCTTCACCTCGAGGAGTTTCTTCTCCTTCACTACTTCTGCCTCCTTATTGGCGGCTTCTACCATTTCATTATATTTTCCCTTTATCACGTAACGGAAAATAGAATAGCCTACAACGCCACCTGCTATAAGTGCCACTAAGGCTGTAATGAATATCTCCATTTTTTAAGTTATTATTTGTTAGTTATTATTTGTTAATGTTTATTTGCAGTTTGCGATGGTAAAGATACAATCTCAAGACGCAACGCTACACACCTTATTATATATGGTGGGCACCTCAACATCTCAACACCTCAACATCTCAGCACCTCTTCTATCTCCGAGGTGAGTTTTTTGATGATGTCGTCATACGGCTCGGTGTTGTTACGCGACTTCTCCATCTCGTAACGCAACGCTATCTCGATGAGTGCCATATAAAGGATTTCCTTGTCGTTCTTAGGACCTTTATATCGCTCGGCATAGGTGTTCATAGTCTTCGTTATCAGACTGGCGGCATCGCGGTAGAGCGGTTCGTCTTGCGGACGGATGTTCACCGGCATGTCTGTGTCGTAGACGTGGAGCCTTATGCGTAGTTTCTCTGTTGATTGTTCAGCCATCGTGAAGTTATTTTTAAGGCGCAAGAATGGTTATTCTTGTTTCTCGTTGACGAGCGTTATGCACTTATCCACATCGCGTATGAGTTTTGCAAGACGCTTCTGCGCCGACTGCATGTCACCATCGGTGATCTCAACCATTCGTGCCAATTTTAGACTTTCGTAGTCGTTGCGCTGTTGCTGCAGCTGAGCCTCGAGCTTCGCAATACGTTCTTGCTGCTCTGCCACCTGACGACACAAGTCTTCGTTCTGCTTCGTTACACTCTGGTACTGCAGAATCATTTGCCTGACACGCGTCGCAAACTGGTTGATAGTTTTCGATTCAGCTTCCATATACAGCGTTTTGACTATTGGCGTATATTTACTACGCCACAAAATTATATTATTTTTACGAATATGGCAAAACTATTACGAGTTTTTTAATCTGACGAAACGTGTTTTACGCCAGAACATACCACATTACTTCTTCTGTCCGTCGTCTGCGCCAGCCTTCGGCTCCTTCTTGGCAAGCATCACCACCTGGAACACAAAGTCGGTAATCCACTTCTGCGAGAAGCCCAAACGCTGGTCGTACTGACGTATAGCCACAACAGCCTTCATCACGGCAGCATCGCTATAATCGTTCTTTGTGAAGATGTCAGCCACGGTTTTCTCGGTCATCTTATAGATGGCGTTCTTAAAGAACGAGGGCAAGCGAAGCTTGAACTTCATAAGGTTGCCCATGAGCATCATAATGTCCTGTGTGAAGTTCTGGAACTGGATGAGATACACCTGCACATCCTGCAGTTTGCGGCAGTTCTTGCGGATACTTGCATCCACTTCCTTAAAGAAGTTGTCGTCAACGCCGTATATGTCGCGCAGCATCTTGCGACATGCACTCTTCTCACCAACACCGAGTTTGTTATTCACTGTCGGAACGTGGAGCGTCGACTTGAACACACGCAGGTCGGGGAGCATTGCAAGGTTGGCAATGCCTACGTTTGCAGCTATTGAGGCCTGGAAGTAAACACGCACAAGCTGCATGTAGTTTTCCATACCATTCGCTTTATCGTTATCAGCTTTCTTTCCGAATAGTTTTGAAAAAAATCCCATAAAATATTTAATTTGTTTATTACATCAAATCAGCACACGTGTCAGTTTTACATCCACGGCACCAACTTAAACTATATTATGCAAAATTACAAATAAATTACATAACCGCCAAGTAATGCCGACTTTTTTCTTATTTTACGAATTAAGGTTTCAAAAATCAGCAGATAAAAGCATATTTTCTGACTTATTATTATTAACTTTGTGCACTTTATATTTATATCAATAGAATATTGTTGAACAATTAAAGCATTTAACAAATATGAAAGGTATCGTTTTAGCCGGCGGTTCGGGCACACGCCTCTACCCCATCACCAAAGGTATTAGTAAGCAGCTCATACCTATCTTCGACAAACCGATGATATACTATCCTATCTCAGTGCTCATGCTCGCTGATATAAAGGAGATCCTGATCATATCCACCCCCACCGACCTGCCAGCCTTCAAGCGTTTGCTTGGCGACGGTAGCGACTTCGGTGTACACTTCGAATATGCAGAGCAGCCCTACCCTGGCGGTTTGGCGCAGGCGTTCATCATCGGCGAGGAGTTTATCGGCGACGACAGCGCGTGTCTCGTGTTAGGCGACAACATATTCTACGGTGCGGGCTTCACTAAACTGCTGCGCGAAAGCGTGCAGAACGTCGAACGCGACGGCAAGTCGACAGTATTCGGCTACTACGTGAACGACCCGGAACGCTATGGTGTGGCTGAGTTTGACGCAGAGGGCAACTGCCTCAGCATCGAGGAGAAGCCAGAACATCCGAAGAGCAACTACGCCGTGGTGGGACTCTACTTCTACCCGAACAGCGTGGTAGAGATAGCCAAGAACATCAAGCCAAGCGCACGTGGCGAACTTGAGATAACCACCGTCAACCAGGAATACCTGAAACGCGGCGAGCTGAAAGTGCAGACACTGCAGCGCGGATTTGCATGGCTCGACACCGGTACACACGACTCGCTGTCGGAAGCAAGCACCTTCATCGAGGTGATTGAGAAACGCCAGGGACAGAAGGTGGCTTGTCTCGAAGAGATAGCATTCAAGAAGGGATGGATAACCAAGGAAAAGCTCGTAGAGGTGGCACAACCGATGGTGAAAAACGAATACGGCAAATACCTGCTGCGACTCGCTGAAGGCAAGTAACACTTAACACTAAGCGAAGCTCAAACAAATAAGCAAACGTAACAAACACGCTTTAGATACACAACGCAAAGAAAAGAAAATGGAAGAGAACATCAACCAAGGAACAAACAACGTACAACAAGAACTCGAGGAGAGCTCTTCATTCAACTTTAGAACCATCTTCACAGCACTGGTTCTGAATTGGCAATGGTTCGTACTCTCGATTATCATCTGTCTGAGCGCAGCTGCCATAAAGTTGCGCTACGCCACACCAATATACCAATCGTACGCAAAACTGCTCATCAAAGAAGATGAAGACAACGGACGACGTGGTAGCAGAAGCTATATCGCCAGCTCGTCAACACTCGGCATAATGAGCAACTCTACGGGCATCGATAACGAGATGGAGATACTGAAATCGTCGACACTCGCTTGCGAAGCCGTAACCGAGTTGAAACTCTACACCGTGTACACACTGGAAGGACGCATCAAGGACCACCTTCTGTACAAGAACCAACCCATCAACGTAGACCTTGACACTGCCCACATCGCAACATTGCAGATGCCTATCCAACTCACCATTGGCAAGGAGGGCGACAAGCTGCGTGTTGTGGGTTCGTACACCTATGTACCAGAAAACCCAGACAAACCATCAAAGTGGTACTCCATCGACCGCACCTTCGAGAGTCTGCCGGCAACTATCAACACAAGTGTTGGCGCAATAACACTCTCCAGCAACTCCGGTATCCAGCTGCCTGCCAACCGTAAGGAGTTCGTGACCATCTATCCGCCAAAGATGGTTGCAGGCAAGTATAGCGGTTCGCTCGATGTCAGCCAGTTGTCGAAGAACACATCTATAGCAGGTCTCACCCTTACCGACGAGATACCACAACGTGCCAACGACTACCTCAGACAGCTCGTCTTCAGCTACAACAAACAGGCTAATGAGGACAAGAACGAGATAGCCATGCGCACAGAGCTGTTTATCAACTCGCGTCTGGAGAAGATAAACACCGAATTAGGCGCAACAGAGGGCAATCTGGAGGCAACAAAGCGCCAGTATAAGATTGTAAGCCCGGAGGCGACTGGAGCCTTAGGCTACACGAACACCGACTCGTACACACAGAAGCTTGCCGATATGGACATGCAGATAGAGCTGCTCCGCAGCCTGCAGGAGTACATCAACGACCCCAGCAACAAGTATCAGACACTGCCGTCGAACGTGGGTCTGAGCGACGCAGCCGCCTCTACGCTCATCAACGACTATAACAAGATTGTGATGGAGCGCAACCGCTTGCTGCGCAGTGCCAACGAGAACAGTCCTACAATCACTCCGCTCACCGCACAGCTCGACGACCTCTCAGCAAGTATTCGCCGCGCAATGGCTCAGGTGCAGCGCAACGCAAAGATACAGCGCAACTCCATACTGCAAGAGTACAACCGCTATTCGAGCATGATCTACTCGACGCCCGAGCAGGAGCGCGTACTCACACAGATTGGACGTCAGCAGGAAGTGAAGTCGGGTCTGTACCTCATGCTTCTGCAGAAGCGCGAGGAGAACTCTATCTCGCTCGCTGCAACAGCCGACAAGGGTAAGCTCATCGACAACCCTGTATCTTTAGGAAAGATTAGTCCGAAGACATACATGGTTCTGCTCATTGCCTTAGTATTAGGCATTGCTATACCTGGCTGCATCCTGTTCCTCATCAACTTCTTCCGCTACAAGATAGAAGGACACGACGACGTGGCACGTCTCACCGAGTTGCCTATCATCGGCGACGTAGCCGTTGCCAGCGAGTCGGTAAAGACAAAGGCTGACATCGTGGTGCATGAGAACAAGAACAACGTCATGGAAGAGGTGTTCCGTTCGATACGCTCGAACATTCAGTTTATGCTGAAGGAGGAGGAGAAGGTCATCATGTTCACTTCTACCACATCGGGCGAAGGAAAGACGTTCACGGCAGCCAACCTTGCAGTAAGCTTTGCGCTGCTGGGCAAGAAGGTGCTGGTCATGGGTCTTGACATCCGCAAGCCACGACTCACCACTCTCTTCGAGCTGAACAAGGAGAAGATAGGCATAACAAACCTGCTCGTGCACGAGAATCCGACATGCGAGGAGATACTGGAGAACATCACCAATTCGGGAGTCAACCAGTATCTGGACATCATGCCTGCAGGTCCTATCCCGCCAAACCCTGCAGAACTTGTGTCGCGCGAATCGCTCGACAAGGTGTTCGCAATACTGCGTAGGGAGTACGACTACATCATCGTGGACACGGCACCTGTGGGTCTCGTCACCGACACGGTGGTGATTGCACGCATAGCCGACCTTACTGTATATATGTGTCGTGCCGACTACACTCCGAAGTCGAGCTTCGAGCTGATCAACTCGCTGAGCAGTCAGAAGAAGTTGCCACAGATTTGCATCGTCATCAACGGCATCGATATGTCGAAGAAGAAGTACGGCTACTACTACGGCTACGGCAAGTATGGCAAGTACGGACGCTACGGCAGATACAGCGGTTACGGAAGCAAGTATGGTGGCTATGGCAGCAAGTATGGAGGCTATGGAAGTTACGGAAGCTATGGCAGCACATATACTTCTTACGGTGCTTACGGCAACTACAGCGACAGCAACTACGGCAACAAGAACGATGACTCTATAAAGCGTAAGAAGTAAAAATGGTTATAGCAGTTGATTTCGACGGCACTATCGTGGAGCACAAATACCCTGCCATCGGCAGGGAGCTGCCCTTCGCCACGGAGACGTTGCGTATGCTGATACGCGACCGCCACAAGCTGATACTGTGGAGCGTGCGCGAGGGTGCATTGCTGGACGAGGCAGTGGAATGGTGCAGGGAGCGTGGCGTGGAGTTCTACGCCGTGAACCGCGACTACCCGGAGGAGCGCAGGGAGCACGAGACGTTCTCGCGCAAGCTGAAGGCCGACCTCTTCATCGACGACCGCAACATTGGGGGACTGCCCGACTGGGGCACTATCTATCAGATGGTGAGAGACCGCAGCACGTGGGAGGAGGTGTTGGCGCAGCGCAACAGCAGCTTTGAACAGACGGAGGCCCCGAAGCGCAAGAAGAAGTGGGGCATCTTTTAGGTTGGGTGCACTCTGAACGAAGAACATTGAAGTTTGTCTATATAAGGACTTACAAACAAAAAGAAAGGCCATGCCGGAATACCGACATGGTCTTTTTCGTTAAAACATCTATTAGATTATATCATTACTACTACATTGTCTTTCTACTCCAGCACCAACACATGGCTTGTGCCATCCTGCGCTGTGAAGACGTTCAGACCGATCTTCATCAGATAGTCGCCGCTGTACTGCTTGCCGTTGCAGTCCAAGTCTGACTGCTTGCCAGGCATGAGGTTTGTCTCCTTCACGGTGTACATCTTTGTGGCATCAAGACCCTGCAGCTTCACGTTCTGCTGCGGTTCCTTATAGCGCGGATGCAGGTCGTAGGCGAAGAGCACCGCACGCTGCTTGTCCTTGCTAACGTAGTTGATAGCGCAGTGGCTGCCCTCGTACGGCGAAACAAGACGATACTGATCGCCTTCGAGAATCATCGGCTTCATGCTGTTATAGTTCTTTACAGCCTGCTGCACAAACTTGTAGTCGTCGGCAGAAAGCGACTTAAGATCGATGTCGAAGCCCAACTTGCATGAGCTGCATACGTCGGTGCGGAACTTTACGGATGTGTTCTTGTTCCAGTTGGTGACGTGCGAGCCCATTGTCTTTGCAGGGAAGAACTTCGAGAGACTCCACTGGATGTAGATGCGCTCGTACGGGTCAGTGTCGTCAGAACACCAGAACTCGGTGAAGTATTTGAGCATCTCGTAATCCATACGTCCGCCACCGCCAGAGCAGAGCATCATCGGCAGATTAGGATACTTGTTGTGGATACGTGTGAGCACATTATAGATGCCACGAACGTGGTCGATGTAGAAGTTGCCCTGATTCTGCTTGTGGTATGGCGAGTAGATATTGGTTATCACGCTGTTGCAGTCCCACTTGAAGTAAGCCACTTCCGGGTTCTCGGTCATGATGCGGTCGACGATGCCGAACACATAATCCTGCACTTTAGGATTAGAGATGTCGAGCACGAGTTGGTTGCGATAGTAATATGTGTCGCGCTGCGGCTGTAAGATGACCCAATCAGGATGCTTCTCAAACAGTTCGCTCTTCGGGTTCACCATCTCCGGTTCAATCCATATACCGAACTTCACACCTGCTTTCTTTGCATCTCTAACGAGGCCCGGTATGCCCTCCGGCAACTTGCTCTTTGTAGCCTCCCAGTCTCCCAGTCCGGCGTGATCGTCCTTGCGCGGATACTTATTGGCGAACCATCCGTCGTCGAGCAGGAACATGTCCACACCAAGGTCCTTGGCATCCTTCATCAGTTCGGCAAGACTCTGCTGGTTGAAGTCGAAGCCCGTATTCTCCCAGTTGTTCAGGAGCGTGAGACGGTCGCCCGTGCCCATGTTCACCTGATACTGACGAGCCCAGTCGTGCAAGTTGCGCGAAGCCTCGCCCATACCGTTGTCGCTCATCGCGAAGATGAACTCAGGAGTGGTAAACACCTCGCCTGCCTTCAGTTTATAGTCGGAAGCATAAGGATTGATGGCAGGAATGACGCGCAGCGCGCCGACGTTGTCCACCTCAAAGGTGAAGCGGAAGTTACCTGGCCATCCTATCGTTCCGAGCATCACCTTGCCCTCATTCTCCTTAGCAGGCTCGTCGAAGCCCAACTCGAAGAAAGGCTCAGCATGCATAGCGGCGCGTGTGCCGAGCTTTGTGTCGATAATCTTTTTGCCCGTGCTCAACTGGGTTGTCTCGGGCTGACCTTCCTTAGCCCAGTCGCTGTGATAGTTAGTGAGATAATACTTTGAAGATTTGAAGTAGAGCATCGTAGAACTATAGCGCCAGAGTGTGATGGCAGACTTCTCCTTGTGAGAGATCTCGCTCCATGCCTTTATTACATTCTCCTTCGGATAAGCCACATAGTGGAGTTTCACTGTCAGCGGATACACCTTGTCCTGAAGTGTGATGACAGTCTCAGTGCCGCCCTTCACAGCCTTCTGCTCCGACGACTTATAATATAAATATGTAGACATATTGCCGTCGGCATGTGTAACGGCTACAGCCGGTTCGAAGTAGTCTTCAGCACCGGAAGTGGCGTACACCTCATGACCGCGCTGGCACACAGCGCCGTCAGAAGCGGCATAAACATCCCACTTCAGATTCTCATAGTCGGCAGGATTCTGCAACTTGTCGCCGAGATATACCTGATAGAGTCGGCCCTTTGGCGACACTTTCATCACGAGGTCGGTCTTTTCGGTAGACACACGGATGATTTCTTGAGCGAATGTGATGGCAGAAGTCATGCACATTGCTGCGATTAGCATAATAGTTTTCTTCATTTTCGTATGGTTTTTTATTAGAATTTAATGCTTGCGTTGAACTCTACGGTGAACGGGCGGAGATAGTTGCCACTCATGTACTTGCCGGCATACTTGCCTGCCTCATCCTTTGTGATAAGTTCCGAACCGCTGATTGTGCCCTTGGCACCCTTCTCGTTGAAGATGTTAATGACGCTGACACCGAGACTCAGATTCTTGTTCACATTCCAGTTGACACCACCGAATGTCTCCCAGTGGCCGTTGAAGTAGAGTGCCTCCTGAAGGTTAGCGTAGGTCTTGCCGAAGTAGCGGAAGCTGAGCCAAGCACTGAGGTTCTTCGTGATGTCGTATCTCGGGTCAAGCTCAATGAGCACCTGCGGAATCTCCTTCACAATCTTGTTGTTGGCATTAACGCTCATAGTCTGACCGTCGCTGAACGTAACACTTGCATTATAGTTCTTGTACACCGGCTTCTGATAGGTAAAGAGAGCGTGCATGTGGAAGTTCTTGAACGGGTTGATTTCGGCAGACGTTGTCCAACCCAATGTCTGGATGTTGTAGATGAGCAACACGGTCTTGCCTTCAGAAGTGCCAGGCTTGGTGAGGTTCTGCTGGTCGATATTGTTCGACTTTGAGATGTATGTTACCATCGAAGAGAGGTCGAGCCATGAGTTCTTGTAGAAGATACCACCGCGAACCAACGGAATGGTCACGCGCTTGTACTGCTCCTCCGTAGGACCGGTGCCGGCATACTCGCTGATGCGCGGGAAGCGTGTGGCGATGGTGGCATCGGCTGTAAGACCGAACTGGTTTGTTACGTTGTAAGTCATCTGCAAAGTGGCAGCATAGTTGAGCTTGTTCTTCGTAACAGTGGCTGGCGCGATGCTATGCTCTGTGGCTACGATAGATCCGTCTGCAGCTGTAGAATACGTATTGAAGTTGCCGAGGTGGAAGCCACGGAAGCGTGACGCAGAAATCTGGTCTGCCGACATACGATAGTATTCGAGACGTCCGCCGTAGAACAACTTAAACTTAGGAGTGACGCGCCATTCGTCGGTGAAATAGAGAGCGAGCTTGTTCTCCGAGCCCTTTGTATATTCAGGACTCAACTCGTTGTAGCCGAAGGTTTCAGAGCGGTGTGCAGTCTGTGTCGGGTCGAGCGGATTGACGTACATCTGGCTCAGCGTACGAGGATAAGCTTCAACGGTGCCCGCCCACTGGAACGAAGACGAATAGTAGTTGAGGTGGTAGTACCATTCGTTCAAACCAATCATCAGTTTGTGGTTGTTCAGCTGCTTGCTCATCTCGGTTGTAAGGAGGGCGTTGCTCACCTTGCCGAAGTGCAGCCAAGTACGGCGACCTTCGATGAGTCCGCTGTATGCTGAACCGTCAGAAAGCTGGTAGCCGTCAGACTCGGTAACCTCAGAAATCGTGCTGCCGCCGTAGTCTACGCAGTTGGCGCGCGGAGCGTTCATATACTTTGCGTTCAACTTCCACAACCAGCCGTTGTCAAACTGATACTTGCTCACCAAAGCCACCTCATTGGCACGGTTGTCATTGTCGTCTGTCATGTTCCAGGTCTCCATCTTGCCGATCTTGGTGTTCAGGTATCTGAACGAACCATTACGCTGCACGTATGAATCCATACCTGGGTCGAAACCTGCAAGCTGCTTTATGCTGCCGTCGCCGGCGTAGATGAACGGAGCGGCATTGGCGAAGTTGCCGGGGTTCTTGCTATTCGAATACTTATATAATAAAGAAATGTGACCTTTGCCGCCGTTCAGTATGCGCGTAAGACCCAAATGGTATATCTGCGTGCGATCGGCGTAGTCGGTAAAGCGCAGTTTGAAGCTGCCCGGGTCGAAGTTCTGATACATTCCGGCGGTGTAGAGCCAGTTGTTCCCGATTCCGCCAGAGAGGTTGAGGTCAAAGTTCTGCATACCGAAGTGGTTAGCCTTATAATTGAGTTTGCCGCTGAACTTCTTCTCGCCCAACTCGCTGAAAGCCGACACAGCATAAGCGATGTTGCCAGTCTTGATGGCACTCTCCGACGGAGTCATAAGGTCGGTGCCTTTCAGCGAAGCGTCGCTACGCCAGTGGGCAGAGAGTTTGTGCACGGACGACGAATAAACGGCAGGCAGTCCGTTCTCGTATACCGTTACGTCTTCGCTCGGCAATCCAATCTGAATCTCGCGCGGTTTGTTAGCGTCAGAAGCGTTGAGCATCACGTTGCGCTCTTCCTTCTTCTGCGGTTCCGAATCGTTTGTTGAATTGTTGTCTGTATGCGTCTGTGCATACATGCCCGTAGAGGCAGAAGCCAAGAGGGCGAATGAGAATGTTTTAAGTTTTAGGTTCATATCCGTTGTGTGTATGTTTACGGTTGCAAAGTTACAAGATATATCGGCTGATTGTATGTGTGCGTAAAATGAAAGTAGACATAAATTAAGGCATAGAAACTTATAACTTATTATATATCAGAACGTTTAAAGATTTAGTCTTTTTTATCAAAGTAAATGGTTTTATCTTAATAATATTAGCTAAATTTGCAGCATAAAAACTAAAAACCCACTATTATGCGCATCTTTTTATACCTATTATTCATTTTTTTGCCGCTGCAGACTACAGCCCAAACCAAGTTGGCTACAGCCGGTATCTCTGGCGAGCAAGACCTACTGGGCCTTCTCGACAGTTATATCGACAAGCGCGAAATGTACTCGGAGCAAAAGGAAAAGAAGATAGACCAACTGAAGCTAAAGTTGCGAACGGTGGAAGACATCCCGCAGCAACTCGCACTCCTGAACAGTATCTATCGAGAATACTATACATACCATTACGATTCGGCAATGGTATATGTGAACCGCGGCCTCGCTCTATCAGAGAGCGAGAACAACGCCTACTACACGACGCTCAACAAGATAAACCGTGCGGCGGTGTTGTCTACGGGTGGTTTCTACAGTCAGTCGGAGGAACTGCTTGATGATATAAAGAAGAGAGGTGTGCCTAAGCAGCTAAAACAATACTATTACTATACGCGCACGTGGCTGTACAACTATTGGGAAGCGTTCAGCAAGAAGTCGGAGTTCATGGACTATTACCATAAGAAGAAGTTCGAGAATCTGAAGCTCACGGTGGAAGCCACAAGCAGCAAGGATGTGGCTCTGCATGCCTATCTTAGCGGCGAAATTGCTTTCCTCACCAACCCCATGAGCAAGGCTCTGCTGCAATTCTACACAAAGGCTCTGCTGAACAGCCGGGTAGACAGCCGTGTGCATGCCTCGGCAGCATACTGCATAGCACGCTATTATCGCGAGTTGGGCGACATACAGCGATATGAAAAGTACATTATTGAAGCGGCTATCTCGGATATAACATGCCCTTTGAAGGAGAATCTTGCGCTGCAGGAGTTCTCGACATATCTGTATGAGAAGGACCCGAAGTATGCCGACCGTGCGGCACGCTACATCTACTGCTCTATGGAGGACGCCCGATTCTACAACAACCGACTGCGTATGCTCGAGATTTCGAGCATACTGCCTATCATTGCCACAGCCAATCAGGAGGCGTTGGCGCATAAGGAGCGCATCGTGAGAGGCGTGCTTGCGGTGGTTAGTTTTCTGTCGCTGATGTTGCTGGCAATGGCTATTTTCGGCTACAAGCAGAACAAATGGTTGGCGAGTAGCCGCAGAGAGGTGAAGACGCAGAACCAGCAGTTGAAGGAACTGAACGAACGCCTCATAGCGACGAACCATCGCCGCGAGACCTACATGCGCCTGTTCATGGACATCAGTGCGGTGTACATACGCAAGCTGATGGAGTACCGTAAACTGGTGAGCAGGAAAATAAAGGCCAACCAAACGGCTGACCTTCTTAAAACTATCAATAGTTATAAGCTCGCGGAGGAGGAGGCGACAGCGTTCTACACACGTTTCGACCGCGCCTTCACGGAGCTGTACCCTGGTTTCGTTGACGAACTGAACAGTCTGCTGCTTCCGGAAGGAAGGATTGCGCAGCCGTCTCCGAACACTCTGACGACGGAGGCGCGCATCTATGCGCTGATGCGCTTGGGTGTGACGGAGAGTCAGGAGATAGCTACGCTGCTGTTCTACTCGACGCAGACGATATACAACTATAAGTCGGCGATGCGCACTCGGGCGGTTAACCGCGAGACGTTCGACGAGGATATCAACAGGCTGTGCCGTGTGGGGTAGAAAAAATCTTTTCCCGAAACGGGAGGGGATTACTTCAGCAGGAAGTGCTCGGGGTGCTGGAAGCCGTTGAGGTAGTCGCGGGCAGCCATGCGCTTCTTGCCGGCAGGCTGCAGCTCCAGAATTTCGAGCCACTCGTCGACGGTGGCAACGAAGAGGCGACGGTTTTCGGCTTTGAGTGTTCCGACTTCTACACTGGTTGGTTGGTCGTGGGTATTTGCTGCGTTATAGTCTGGTGCACTTGAGACAAGTGCACCCCCTGCTGTAGACTCGCCGGTCTTTGCTGTCTTATAGATTTTAAGCACTTGGGCGGGAGCGTTAGCATCGCGCGGGGTGAGCAGGCACCATGCGCCGGGGGCGGGCGAGAGTCCGCGCACGAAGTCGTAGATGCGCTTTGCTGTGAGCGAGAAGTCGATGGCGCAGGTCTCCTTGAATATCTTGGGGGCGGCGTGGCGGGCGTCGCTGTCCTTCTGCGGTTGCGAAGGGGCGTTGCCGTCGGTAGAGAGGACGAGGTCGACGGTGTCGGTGCAGAGCTGGGCGCCGAGCTGCATGAGTCCGTCGTAGACGTACTCTACGTCGGCATCGTCGGGGATGGGGAACTGGCGCTGGGCGATGATGCGACCGGTGTCGATGTCGTGGTCGAGGAAGAAGGTGGTGACGCCGGTGCGTGTCTCGCCGTTGATGACTGCCCAGTTGATTGGGGCTGCACCACGATAGTCGGGGAGCAGGGCTGCATGGACGTTGAATGTGCCGAAGCGTGGCATTGCCCACACCACTTCGGGGAGCATGCGGAACGCGACAACGACCTGGAGGTCGGCATTGTAGCTGCGCAGCTGCTCTAGGAACTGCTCGTCCTTCATCTTCAGGGGCTGCAACACGGGCAGACCGTGGGCAAGGGCGTACTCCTTGACGGGCGAAGGACGCAGCACGGAAGCGTGGCGACCGACGGGTTTGTCGGGCTGCGTGACGACAGCCACTACGTTATAACCGTTCTCAACAAGTCGCTGGAGCGAGCCAACGGCAAACTCGGGTGTTCCCATGAACACTATGCGGAGGTTTTTCTTTTCCATTGTTTTTTGGGTTTTAAGCTTTTTACTTTATTTTTTCCTTAGCTACTTTGTGGTATAAGCCTTATTAAGCCTATTTAAGCCTTTCTAAGCCATTGGCAAAGTTTTTTACTTTTTTACTCTTAAAGGCTTTGTGGCAGCGTGGTATGGGCAAGATGCCCATACCTCCTACTTTTTTACTCTTAAAATACAAAGTTACGGTTTTTTCGGCAAATATCGGCTATGCTTATAATAAAGAGCGAGAAAAATTGTCTTTAAACTTACGGCATAACAGGAAAAAGCATTAACTTTGTACATCCGCAACGTTTGGCGCAGACATCTGCAACGTTCGGCGCAGACACACGCAACGTTCGGCGCAGACACACGTACCGAACGGCGCGCACAATAGAAAGAATTATAACGATATATAAAAGGAAAAGAAAAACGACAATGACACAGAAAGAAGACATTCAGAATGCCGTGGACGTGATGCGTAAGGGCGGGGTGATACTCTACCCTACGGACACGGTATGGGGAATAGGCTGCGACGCGACGAACGCGGAGGCAGTGGCTAAGGTGTACAGGATAAAGCAGCGCGACGACTCGAAGGCTCTTATCTGTCTCGCCGACTCGGTAGACCGCGTGCAGCGCTATGTGCGCGACGTGCCGCAAGTGGCGTGGGACTTGATGGAGCTCGCGGAGAAGCCGACAACGGTGGTACTCGACGGCGCTGTGAACCTCGCTCCGAACCTCATCGCGGAGGATGGCAGCATCGCTCTGCGCGTGACGAACGAGCCGTTCTCGAAGGAGCTTTGCTATCGCTTCCAGAAGGCTATCGTGAGCACAAGTGCGAACATAAGCGGCGAGCCGACGGCACAGAACTACCGCGACATCGCACCGGAGATACTGGAGGCGGTGGACTATGTGTGCTGGACTCGCCGCCAGGAGCACAAGCCGCACACGCCGAGCAGCATCATCAAACTGACTAAGGACGGACGGGTAACCATCATACGCAAGTAAATGGAAGAGACTGCGATTGACAAGAAAGGCGCAACATTAGAAGAAAGGCTGTACGCTTGGCGCACGAAGCATCTTTCCGACCGTCAGGCGACTATCATCCTCGCCCTCTGCATCGGATTCTTTGCGTCGGTGGCTGCCTACGTGCTCCACTCGATAATTCACATCATACAGCATCTGCTGACATCGAGGTTTCATGCCGACACGTTCAACTGGCTCTACCTGATGTTCCCGGTTGTGGGCATATTCCTAACGTCGCTCTTCGTGCGCTATGTGGTGAAGGACAACATATCGCATGGTATCACGCGAATACTCTACGCCATATCCTCGAAGCAGTCGCGACTGAAGGCGCACAACTGCTGGACATCGGTGGTGGCATCGGCTATCACCATCGGCTTCGGCGGATCGGTGGGTGCCGAGGCTCCGATTGTGCTGACTGGTTCTGCCATCGGCTCGAACCTCGGCAGACTGTTCGGCATGGACAAGAAGAAGCTGATTCTGTTAGTGGGTTGCGGTGCTGCCGCTGCCATCGCCGGCATCTTCAAGGCTCCGATAGCCGGACTGGTGTTCACGCTTGAGGTGCTGATGGTAGACCTAAGTATGGCATCGCTGCTGCCTATACTCACGGCTGCGGTCACGGCAACGTGCTTCACATATATATTCATGGGAAGCGCGTCGCTGTTCAGTTTTCATCTGGACAGCATGTGGGGCGTGGAGCGTGTGCCGGCGTGCATCATACTCGGTATCGCCTGCGGACTGGTGAGCATCTACTTCATACGCTCAATGTCGGTGTGCGAGGGCATGTTCGGCAAGTTGAAGCAACACCGCTGGGCTAAGTTGGCGTTGGGCGGTGTACTGCTCAGCTCGCTCATCTTCGTCTTCCCCGTGCTCTACGGCGAGGGATACTCGGCTATCAACGTACTGCTGAACGGCACGAGCGAAGCCGACTGGAACGAACTGCTGCACAACTCTATGTTCTCGGGCAACGGCAAGTGGCTCATACTGTTCATTGCGCTGGTCATACTGACAAAGACATTCGCTACGGCAGCCACAAACGGCGGTGGCGGTTGCGGCGGTACGTTCGCCCCGTCGCTCTTCGTGGGAGCTTTCACGGGGTTCCTCTTCTCACGTCTGTGGAACATGTATCAGGTGGGCATATATATACCTGAGAAGAACTACACGCTGCTCGGCATGGCTGGCGTGATGGCTGGTGTGATGCACGCCCCGCTGACGGGTATCTTCCTCATCGCCGAGATTACGAACGGCTACGACATGTTCATGCCACTGATGATTGTGAGCATCGTGTCGGTGATGACTATCAGCATCTTCGAGCCTCACAGCATCTACGCCATGCGTCTGGCACGCGAGGGTAAGTTGGTCACTCACCACACCGACCGCTCGGTGCTCACGCTGATGACGATGGACAGCGTGATAGAACGCGACTTCACAGCCGTAACACCCGATATGCCATTAGGCAAACTGGTGAACGCTATATCGAAGAGCCACACGTCGTTCATACCGGTGCTCGACAACGCCGGTTCGGTGCTTGGCGAGATTGACATCACGAAGATACGCCACATCATGTTCCGCGCAGAACTCTACAACAAGCTCACCGTACAACAGCTGATGCTCCCCATCGCTGCGCAGGTTGGCGAGAGCGATTCAATGGAGGAGGTGATGCGCAAGTTCGACCTCAAAGGCACGCGCTACATGCCCGTGGTGAACGTATCAGGACATCTAACGGGATATATCTCGCGCTCAAGAGCGTATAGCATGTACAGAAAAATGGTAGCCGACTTCTCGGCGGAATAGTACAATTGAGATGTTGAGATGTTGAGGTGTTGAGATGTTGAGAATTATGATATGCACTATAGCTTTAGACTTATTTATAGTTTAGCAATGGTAATCATAACTCTAAATTCTCAACTCTAAAAGCAATAAAGGGCAGGCTCTTTGTGGAGTCTGCCCTTTATTGCGTTTAGAACGGATAGCCGATTGCGAAGTGCAAGCTCTGACTGTCCTTAAAACGGTCGAAATTGTAGAAGCCGTTTCTATATGGCAGGTGTAGACCTATGCCCCAATCGAGACGTAGCACGAAGAAGTCGAGGTCATAGCGGATGCCGACGCCCGTGCCGAGTGCCATCTCCTTAAGTATATTCTTCGGTTTGAACACAGCACCTGGACGGTCGCTGTCGCTGCGTAGTGTCCACACGTTGCCTGCATCGAGGAACAGCGCACCATAGAGGTTGCCGAAGAGACGCGGACGATACTCGAGGTTGGCTTGCAGCTTCATGTCGCCAGTCTGGTCGAGATACGAGAGGTAGGATGTCTTGGCGTGATAGCGACCCGGACCGATGCTGCGCACGTTGAACGCACGGATGCTATTGGCACCACCTACGTAGAACTGCTCGCTGTAGGGCGCACTGATAGCGTTGCCGTATGCCCATACCACGCCCATATTAACGTGTCCGACGAGCTTGCTGTGCTCGGTCAGCTGCCACGTCTTGCTATAGTCGGTCTCCACCTTCAGGAACTGCGCATACGGGTTCTTGAACATTGTTTTCTCCTTATCAGTCCACTTCTCGCCGAACGCCATATAACCAAGCGAAAGAAGGTTGGCAGCCTCGCTCAGCGTCACCTGCCAGAAGATTGGGTTATGAAGTCGAGCTGGCGACTGGTACGAGAACGAGTAGCGCATCTTAGGCACAAACTGGTCGCTCATCGCCACAAGCAGATACGGACTCTTGTTCACCAGTTCGGTGAAAGCCGGTGTCATGTGCTTCATGTATTCGTACTGAATGATGAGTGGCGAGAACTGATGATGCACAAGCACTCGTGAGTGGGTCTTGTACGTCAGTTCGCCCGAGACGATATGGCGCTGGAAGAATCCCGAACGGTTAAGCACATCGAACGAACCCTTTATAAGCGTTGTCGGTGGGGCATAGCGTATGTAGACGTGCTTTCCCTTTGCACGGCGCATACGGCGCAAACGACGCGTGAGACTGTTCAAAAACATCAGTCGAGGCATCTCCACCGACACGTCGGCACCATATTCGTATGAGTTGAACTTCGAACTTGATCCGTCGGCTTGGTGTCCTGTCTGCCACTCGTAGGAGCCTTTGAGGTTGACGGTAAGCTTCTCGCCACCACGGAAAGCGTTGCGCTTAACGAAACCAAGGTTCAGCCCGGGGCCCACACGTCCGGTTGTCTTACCTACGAGATTGCCTTCGAGATAGACATCGTAGGGCTTGTCAAACACGCAGTTGAGCGTGATATCAAGCGTGTCACACGTCTTGGAGGTGTCGCGCGGAGCGAACGAGAGGTCTACACGCGAGAAGAGGCCCTTCGCGGTGAGCGTATTGATGGTTTGCTGATAAGCATCGTAGCTGTACATTCTGCCAGGGCGTATTCGCATATCGCGCGTAATCACACTACGACGCATCGGTTCGCGCTTGCCATTATAGACGATGGTATAGTTGCGACGGTGAGTGGTGTCGCGCAGTTGCTCCAACGCCGACTGCTTGCGCATCTCGAGATTGACGTGACCGATGTACCACTTGCGTCCCACTTCGTCAGGAAGGCTGTCGGCATAATGCAGACGCACGCTCACCTCGCCAGGTTCGGCAATGGTATCGGCGAGGTATGTAGCATAGCTCGGCTGATAATAGAAGAAGCCCTTGTTGCGCAGGAGCGTAGAGATACGAGTGCGCTCGGCTTCGAGCACCGTCACATCGAACGGTGCGTCTTTCTTTACGAGCGATTTTGAAGCGTTCTCCTCAATTATCTTTTGCGCTTCTTCGGGGAAGTTGGTGTATGTGAGCGTGTCGATAGTGTAGAGGTCGCCGAAGTTGACGTTGTACTTCACCTTTGCCGTTCGCGAGCTGTCGGATGTCAGCACGTCGTAGTTGACGTATCCACTGAAATAGCCACGCGCTCGCAGCAGCTCCTTCACCACTTGTGAGTGTAGCGCAGGATTGACAGCACTAAGCAGCACTGGTGGCTTACCGAACGTTGTACGTATCCACTTGCCCAAACCGCCACGCGAATGCTGAAACGCATTGTATATCCACAAACGGTAAGGAGGCATACGGTGGTACGGGCTATCGAAGAGTGCACCGTTAGGGGTAGTGGCGAGTGCCGCCTCCACTTCCTCCTGTGTAGAGTAGAAGTGGTCGCAAGCCACATAGTTCTCGTATTCGGTCTTGCGTAAGCCCGTGAACAGCTTGTCATCCTCGGGTACAGAACTTGTCGACGAGCAACCGACAAGCACCATTACACATATTATTATATATAACGTATTCTTCATATATCTTTACTTTTTAACACTGGTAGTGTCAGTATTCTGCACAGCCGTTGTATCCTTCTTCTGCTGCAACGAGGTTTTATTGCCGTTTTGCAGCATCATATAGTCGGCGTTGTCAATGCGCTTGAGACGGAATATATCCTTCAAGCTCTGCAACTTGCGACGCCAGATGAAACCGCCACCGAACTGACCGACGTAACCCTCAAGCCAGTCGTACGTAGCACGGTCATAGAAAAGTTTCAGATACTTATTCGACTTTGGCGAGAGACGATACTCTAATGCCACATTGTCGAAGAACGTGTCGTTCTGATTCTCTATCTCGGCACCACTCGACACCTTTCCACCAATCACGATGCGCAGACGGTTGTTGAGGAAGCGCTTCGAGAACTTGAACGAGTAGTCGGTGTGCACCGCACCGGAGCCAAGCTGCGTGTTGTCCATGCCGAACGAGAGGTCGAGCGTACGCAGTGCGCTGCCCGAGATGGCACTGATTTGCGAACTGAGGAACGAGCTGAGCGCACTGTTCATATTGAACGAGCCCATACTGTTGTCGGAGAGATACATACCGGTGGTGAGCATCGTCACGGCGAGCTTGCCACGGTTCTCCACCGACTGCGTCATCAGCTCGTTGTGTATCTCCTGGTCGTCGGGGGCATCGATGGTGAACTGCAAGCCCATATCGTTGAGTGTCTTCGTTATCTCTACACCACACTCGAACGTCACGCTACGACCTACGCCAGCCTCATTGGTGACGGTAGTCTTGTTCTCCTCCGTCGCCGTGATGTTCAGACGCGGGTTCATAGCATCGCCCATAAACTCAACGTAGCTACCATCCTTTATCGTGAAAGTCTTCAGTGGGATAACGGGCAACGAATACTTCATCTCACCCTGTCCTATCGTGTAGCGACCATAGAGTCCGAGTCCGTCCACTTCGGTGTATTTCATGCGCAGCTCGCCTCCGCCTACAATGTCCACATAGTTAGACTTTGTAGCGTTCAAGGCACAGAGCACGTGTGCACCCTCGTCGATGCTAACCGTGAGGTCCATCGTCAAGCCACTCAGCGGTGGACGCTCCACCTTCACGTCATCAGGATTTTTGAAGTTGACAAACTTCACAAGTCCGTCGAGTTGGTTGTCGGTGGTGAGCGGAGAGTCGCGCAGTATGTATGTGATGTCCGACGAACCGAGCACGTCAAGACGACCACGGAAGCGCAAGGCATCAAGCGGACCATCGGCAAGACCGAGGAAGTTGACATACGCCTTGCCGAACGCTTCTGAGCGTGCCTTCTCCTTCGAGTCGATGAGTAGGTAGTTGTTTGCACGCATACGCATATACATCGTCATGTTCGACATATTGCTGAAGTCGACATTGCCGTAGAGCGTCAGTGGATTACCATTGCGTGCGAAGAGTTGGAAGTTCTCAAACTTCATCTTGCTGTCGGTTATCGTCACTGGGTCTTCGCACAAGCGCATCTTCACGCCGTAAGGCTCGCTCGCTATATACGCCGACTCGAACATCAGCTCGCCATCTACGTCGAGGCGGTCGAGTTGTCCGTCCACTTTTACACGTCCGACGGCATATCCACCAAAATTGAGTAGGCGGTCGGGGATGAAGCCGTTGAGCATCAACAATGGTGTGCGCTGCAACTCAATGTCGGCATTAAGATGACCGAAACCACTTGTGATGTACGTACCGCTTAGCGTGCACACCTCCTGGTCGTCTATCGATAGCGTGCCGTCAACACAATGCTCATTACCTTCGTCGCGTGGCATGTAGATAAACTCGCTCGCCACATTACCAATCTTACAACCATCGTAAGACAAATTGTCAACACGCACAAATGATGACACCGACATATCGCTTTCGCTATTGATGTAGTGGAAGTCGCCATTCATCACACCCGACACGTTCGGTGCATACGGTATAACGGATAGCACTTTAGCAAGGTCGAAGCGAGTGAGTCCGATAGTGAGGTCTTGCAAGGCTTCGGTGCTATCGTTGCTAAACACCTTCACACCCATACCGTCATCAGCCAGCAACCTCATATCAGCCGAAATGCGGTCGTCATCGGCAAAGAACACGTAGTTGCCCTTGTTCACCTTAAACTTCTTGTAGCCAAACACGGGGTCGATACCGCCGAGCGACACTCGTATACCGTTCTGCTCCATGTCTGCTTTCACACCAAGAGCCACACCAAGACGGTTGCGATCGTCGTAGATGCGTGTGCCGAAGAAGAGCGACTGTTGATAGAATGCGCCACGGAAAAGGGCGTTGAACACGTATTGCTTGTTATAGCGGTTGTTGCGTATCTGTCCATCGAAGAGCGTCTTCGTCGAGTCGGAACTGATGTTGACGCGTATTGTATCGAGTTGTATGCCTGCTGTCACGAGCGAGTCGATGCGCACATTACCATTGATGCCCTGCACGGGCGACGTGTTCATATTAATGTAAGCATCGCGGAACTCGTAGCCGAAACGTCGAGCAGTGCGCGAGAGGATGTTCTCCTTGCCGGCATTGAAGTAGACAGAAAGGTCGGGCAGGCGTTCGCGCAGACGCAGCTGGTCGATGTAGCGTTCATTGCGCTGCTTCTCAGCCTCTATGTTCACCTCATTGAAGTTGTCGAGTATGTGCTCCACGGAACCAGCACCGTCAACACGCAACACGAAGTCGCCACACGCCACATTGGCATGTGTTGAGTCGCTACGTGTGAATATGTCTATCAGAATGTTTTCAGGTCGATATGTAGCAGCCGAGTCGCGCAGCACGATATTGCCGACAACGCCCTGCATACTGTGCGTCGCCTCCAAATCCGACTTCACGTCCAAATGTGCTGTCATCGACGTTTTGAGTGGTCGCTCGGTGAGACCGAGTTTGTAGAAGTCGGCGTAGAGCAGATTGCATATTACGTTGGCATCTATGCGACGATTGTCGAGGAGCGTACGTAGGTCGATAATACCATTGAGCAGCGGTGTGCGACTATCGAGCAGTGCCCTTCCCACACCGTTGTGCACCTCTGCCTTTAGGTTTATGTTCGAGAGGTCATAATCGGTGTATTTGAAGTTGTTCACCTTCACACGTGCATCGAGATGTGTCTTTGACGAAAGAAAATCGAAGCCTGCACCATCAGCCACGAGTTCACCGCTGAACGGATGCAACCCCATACCCGGCAGGAAGTTCTGAAGTGGCAATGCGTGTGCTTCCATATTGGCACGATAAGCCAACGAACGCATATTGAACGCGCCCCTACCGCGTAGCGAACCACCGCCTTGAGTAGCAACGAAATCGGTAGCGTACTGCGGTCCATTCGCTCGGCAATTGCCTTTGAACGTTATGCCATTGGGTATGCACACTGACGATTTAGCATTCAAGCCCATCATCGGCAGCAGGAAGCTGATGTTGTCGGCACGCGCGTCGAGGTTTATGTTGGCTGTAAGATGGTCTACGTCGGTTAGATTGCCAGCCTTGCCTTCGGCTTTTATGTTGAACGCCGTTGGCAGTTTGGCAGACACCTCACGAATGTTGAGGTTCTGCATATTGCCGTTGATGTCGGCATGAAGGGAGAGCGGTTGCTCTGGCAGACGCAGGATAAACTGCAGAGGCATCATACCGAGCACTTGCAGTATGTCCGACTTACCTACGGAAGCATCAAGATACAGACGCATCACACCAGGGTTGGTGTCGGCAAAGGTAGAGAAGTCCATATCGGCATTCGCTTTAAGCCACGACACGGGCGTGGTAAGGCGGAAGTCGGGCAGCGAGATGTGTGCCGTGTCAAGGCTCACATGTCCATTGGCACTGGTCACACTTATGCCGCTCTGCTCACGAAAGGCGCAACGGTTGAGTGCAAGCTGAAGCTGAGTACCTTCTTGTGCAAAACGCAACGAGTCGATGCGCAACGACACACCTTTAAGCTCGATGTGGTTGACATCAAGCCCTTTCTGTCGCAGGGCAAAGTTGTTGTCGTATGTCACAAAGCCGTCACGCCAGTCGAACGTGCCAACCTTGTAAACGCCAGTACCAAGATTGATGTCGCCATTTGCAGCACTGACATCAGCGAGTCCGACACCGATAGCAAGGGTGTCGCCGGGCATGTGTATCTTGACGGCTGAACGCTTCACCGACAAGTGGGTGAAGGCTATCTGCCAGTTGTTTTCGGTTTCGGTTGTGTCCTCGGGCACAGTGTCGCTGAGCGCAATATCAAGATTTGCATCGGTGAGAAGCACAGGTCCAAGGGCTACGGTCTCCTTAGTAAGTGCCACCTTACTCGGTTCTACCTTTAAACGCCCTACTCCACCTTTCACTCGTGCTGAGGGCACGAGTTGCGCTGTATTGATATTCACGTGGCGGAAATCCAAGTCGGTAACTTCCACATTGCCTGCAAATAGCGGCATGAGTTTCACACCAACAATCAGTTCGTCGGCAGCAGCGATTGTATCAATATTATTATGCAGCGAGTCGTTAGGCTGAGTAGCAAGAAGTCCTTGTATGCTCAAATCGAGTGGGAAGCTAAGGCGCACACGCTCCACCGACACACTCATGCCGGTAGACTCTGAAGCATAAGCAGCAGCCTTCTTTACCACCCAGTTTTGCACGGGCGGTATGTAGAGCAGCACAGCCAACAGCACGAGGAGCACTATCGGCGTGGCAAGAATGGCTGCCGCAACCTTTAAACTTCGTTTATATATAGGCTTCATCTTCGTTCTATTTTATATTGCAGTTCGTTATGTTCGAGGTATTTAGGAGGGTATGGCATCTTGCCATACCTATGCAGCCTTCTGATTAAGCAGACTTTTAGGAAGGGGAAAGAGGGTAAGCCTTCTTAAGGCGTTTAAGCCGAACTAAGCCTCTTGGAGGGTGGCGTTTAAGCCGAACCAAGCCTCTTGGAGGGTGGCGTTTAAGCCGAACTAAGCCTCTTTATGCCTTCTAAGCCCTCCCCGACGGGGAGGGTTGGGAGGGGCTCTTTTACTTTTTTACTTTTTTACTTTTAAAAGTTGCCAAAGTCTGTCTGCCGGCACCTCTGCCTCAACGCAAATTGGCTCTTTCGATACGGGGTGTACAAACTCTACGCGGCGTGAGTGGAGCGAGATGCTTCCGTCGGGGTTACTGCGTGGTGCTCCATACTTCAGGTCGCCCTTTATGGGGCATCCCATGTGCGCCAGTTGGCAGCGTATCTGGTGATGTCTACCCGTGAGCAGTGTAATCTCAAGCAGCATATAGTTGTCCGACACGGAGTGCACCTTATACTTCAGAACAGCCTTCTTCGCACCTGGTACCTCCTTGGCGTGGGCGTAGCTTTTGTTTTGGCGTTCGTTGCGTGTGAGCCAGTCGGTTAGCGTTCCCTCTGGGGCAATATCACTGCGCTTCGTTATAGCCCAATACGTTTTGTGGACATCGCCCGTGCGGAACATATCGTTCAGTCGCGAGAGTGCTTTAGAGGTCTTGGCGAAGACAACAAGTCCGCTCACGGGGCGGTCAAGACGATGCACAACACCGAGGAACACGTTGCCAGGTTTGTTGTACTTCTCTTTGATATACTCCTTCACGATGTCGCTGAGCGGTTTATCGCCGGTTTTGTCGCCTTGAACGATTTCGCCGCTACACTTGTTGACTATGATTATGTGGTTGTCTTCGTAGACTACTTTCATTGTTTGCCAGTTAATAAAAACACAAAGAGGGTGTATCAAAATAGAAGTTATGGAAGTTGGGGCTCCCGATAATTTCAGTTTTGAAACACCCTCATTATCGTAAAAAATCTGCTTGTAGACAGAATTACATGTTCATGCCACCATCTACCTGAATAACCTGTCCGCTTACGTATGAAGACATATCAGAAGCGAGGAATACGCATACGTTTGCGATGTCTTCTGTCTGACCTCCGCGACGCAATGGAATCTTCTTCATCCAGTCCTTGCGTACGTCCTCTGGAAGCTGTGCTGTCATAGGTGTCTCGATGAAACCAGGAGCGATAGCGTTAGCACGCACGCCCTTCGGACCAAGCTCCTGAGCGATTGACTTTGCCAAGCCAATCATACCTGCCTTAGAAGCCGAGTAGTTGCACTGGCCAGCATTGCCATGAACGCCTACTACTGACGACATATTGATGATTGAACCGCTACGCTGACGAAGCATGATCGGCGCACAAGCGTGGATGAAGTTGAACGCTGACTTGAGGTTTACGTTGAGCACTGCGTCCCATTGAGCCTCAGACATACGGAGCATCAGTCCGTCCTTTGTGATACCAGCGTTGTTCACCAACACGTCGATAGAACCGAAGTCGGCATGTATCTGCTTTACAACTTTCTCTGTCTCCTCAAAATCGGCAGCATTGCCTGCGTATGCACGACAAGTAACGCCCAAAGCCTCAATCTCCTTACGTGTAGCCTCAAGTCCGGCAGCCATGTCGTCGTTGAGCACGAGGTCGGTGAATGCGATGTTTGCGCCTTCAGAGGCGAACTTCATAGCGACAGCCTTTCCGATGCCGCGGGCTGCTCCCGTGACGAGGGCAGTCTTACCTGTTAATAATCCCATTTCTTAAATTATTAAATATATAAACGTTTCTAATTGTTCAATTTCTTTCCGAGCGCACCATACACCACCTTTGCCACGAGCGGCTTGCTGGCTTCCTCGGTGAGTCCGTGACCGATACGTCCGTAGATGAACGGCACCTCAAGACCCTTTATACAATAGTGAGTGATGTCAGCTACGAGGTTTACGTCGTCGATATCAAACTCGCCATCCGCCTGCAATAGCCTTGCCTGCGCACCTTCTCCACCAAACGCAAATTCTCCAGCTAATTCTCCCTTTGCGTTCACCACACGATAACAGGGAATCTTCTCCGGATCCGGATTTTTATGCAATGCATTTCCCACGGCGCGTGCCATCTTTTTATTTCCGGCCATCTCCGCAACCTGTCCATATGTTGCCACTTTTCCGCGCGGAATTTTTTTAACCGCTTCATAAATCCGTCTGGTCGGACTGTCCGTAACCAGATCATAGCTTTCCGCAATCATACGCTGGATTTCCTGCTCCGGAACGGTACCATCCAGAATAATGGTATTCCAATGATCTTTATTCTGATGCCATCCCGGAATGACAGATGCATAGGTACTTCTCCAGAAATCACGCCACTGCGGATCCGCTTTCACATTTAAATTAATGTATCCTTCCCTCTCATAGGTCCATAAAAACGCCTTTTTGCTTCCCTCTACCCGCACAAGCTGCCAGTTATTATCATGAAACGGTGCCTCCTGATAGGTTTTCGGAAAAGACAATGCATATGCCAGCACCTCTTCCTTGGTCAACAGATTAGCCGTGAGTTGGACAATATCAAGGAGACATTCAGAAATTTATGCGACATAGAATGTC
>ENA-UESH01000501-UESH01000501.1-human-gut-metagenome-genome-assembly--contig:-NODE-501-length-37272-cov-36.826805_pt1 | contig 37272 bp, 57 predicted proteins | sample MGYA00243001_ERZ508002 | MGnify/ENA primary metagenome ERZ508002 (study PRJEB26167, sample SAMN06115447) | human gut metagenome | host: Homo sapiens | place: China:Anhui | collected 2015-08-07... | reverse complement strand
GATTGTGAAAAGGAGCAAATGAACCATGGAAAAGAATGGATATCAATCACCAATCGAATTATTCACCACGCCTATTGAAATGATTTCTAATGACTGTGAAGCACAATCAGAGAAGTTCGTGTACGAGGCTATTCAGAAAATCGGTATCAATATCGATAAAGATGAGCTTATTAAAGCACTCCGTTACGACAGACAGCAATACGAAGCTGGTTATGCTGCAGGAAAGGCTTCTGTTCTTCAGCACGGATATTGGGAATCATCAGGATTTCCAGAGTACCCATATCGCTGTTCTCATTGCGGCAATCTGACCAAAGAAAACGTAGAGCGTAGCTACTGCGGAAGCTGTGGGGCGGCAATGGACGAATAATCATGAAAACTTCGGATAAAGTGTGTCTATATGTTAGAATATAGATGTAGGTACAATACATAAGACACACGCAGAACACCGCAGTCTAATGGATTCTTTTCGTGTGTAAAGTGTTATATTTACATACCGAGTCCTTAGACTGCGTTTATTGCTATGTTATCAGAAAGGAAGATTCTATGAAAACAACACTCGCGGTTGATGATTTAAGACGTCGAGCATCAATCTATCAAAAGGCTGCTGAATATATCGCAGAGAATTTTGATGACGATGATGATGTCGACATTGACGAAGTTGTGCGTGACTTCGAAGAGCGGGATGCTCAGATGTTCGCAGACTTGGAAGAGCGTTCGATGGAGAATGCTTGGCAGCAGGATATCATCGATATGTACAGAGCAGAGAGGTAAGTGCGATGGAAGGACGTTATCTATTCACATATATGTTCCTGCTGAACAGCACGTCAGGTGTCGGCAGTATCAATATGACAATGAAGCAAGACCAACCGATTACACCGGAGGTTATCCAGAACGCTGTAGAATACGTTCGAAAGAACTCGAGTTGGGACACTTCAGTTAAGATAGTGCCACTGAGCTGGTGTAGATATGAATCAGAATGCACGCGTTCGCAGTGCTACACCTGTCCGCATTTCAAGACAACAGAGGATAAGCAGACAAGAACGACACGATGCGTTTGCGAATTATACCAGAAATATCTGAATGTCGTCGACATCATGACGGTCAAACCTGAGTTGATGCGGAGTTGTTCAGACATTTCAGAAATGAATGCAACTCCAGAAGTTAATGAGTATGACCTGTCGAATCTGCCAACATACATCGATAACAGAGATTTCGAACACGCTATTGACACAATCTTGCATCCGGACAATGTGCGTAAGTTCAGCAGCTTTGAGGTACTCACGCAGATAGATAACATCTATGGTAAGTGCAGTGCTATCAGTGCTGTCAATGCTAGCAGATTCTTTGCTGCTATCCTCTATGGAGTTGATAAAGAATGTGATTCATGCGCTACTAGATGGACTTCTACTTTGCAGAAGGTCAAAGCAGTTGTGGCTGATGAAGACAATGACGAATACGATATCGATATGGCAGATTTTCTGATGATTCAACAGAAACTCAGACTTAGCAAAATCAGCTATAAAGCATTTTGCGTTGCTGCTAGCATGGCACTCTTGTACTTCGATAATGATGACTTGAAAGCCAATCTTAATCTGAAAGATGATTTCTGGGATGTGCTGCCTAAGACTACTGTCCAGCTAGGAGGAGATTTATGATGACTGATACTCTGATTTCAAAGAGATATTTCGCTAAAGAGGTCATCTACGATGCTGCTGGTTATAATTTGCCGAGAATACCGAAAGGGGCTGAGGTCAAGTTCATTAGCCAGTTCACCAATCTCTATGGTCGATTTGTCAAAATCAAATATCAAAGTCACACCTACTACACCAAACCAGAATTGCTGATTAAAAGAGTCACAGAAAAACATCGAATCGATTCCGCAGTATCAGGATACAGCGCTCAGAATAAATACTATGGTCTAGTAAAGCTGGTTGCAAAGATTGTCACCGATGATTCTGATAAAGAATTCTGGATTGCTAAAGATGAGGATGGACATTGTCATATAATCGATATCGCTGAGTGCAAGGCGTTGTATCGTGTTGACAAAGAACGCGAAGAAAAGGTAACCTACGATGGATAAGGAGTGTGATAATCATGGCAGTTAAGATGAGAGTAGCAGGCGAGACTATCTCGTCTGACGATACGTACTCAGGCAGTAAGGTAATCAAGCTGCTAGAAGCCTCATTCAACAATGGTAAGGCGGCTGGATGGTTGGAAGCTAGCACTAAAAGTGAATCAGAACTTCAGAAGAAATACCAAGAAGGATTCAATGATGGAAAGATTGCTGCGGAACAAGAATACCATGATGTTATTGCAGCTCTGAGTACTCTTCGAGATTATCTTCTGCGTGAAGATGAATAAGAGAGAAAGAAACATCGTCACAGAAAAGGAGAAAAATCATGAATAATCAATGCATAACCTGCAAATTCTGCGACCATTCAGAAGGTCATAGCTGCACCCTCGGACTACTTTCGATAGACGACCTGCATTCTGATAGCTGTAGCAACTATCAGTCACAGCAGGCTGATTATCGACTATGTCCGGACTGCCAGCAGTCAGTCAATTATGATGACATGATTTGGCTGAACGGCAAATGCACCTGTCCAAGCTGCTATATCAAGAGACGCGCACAGCTGGATGCTCAGGAGGGTGATGTCTGATGACTGACGCTAAACGACATAAGACTGACTCTGCCGATGCCTGCTACTTCTGTCTGAACTTCAGATTAGTTCCTGTAGATGGAGCCGGTAGGTTCAAGTGTGCGAACAAGAACACACCTGATGAACTAAAGACCTGCTTCAATTTCCAGCAGAAGGAGCTTCCAACAGCTCAGTCATTTGAAATCATAAGCGAGAAGGACTATGATGCGGAGATCTTTCGCAAGCTGTGATGAGTCCGACACTCAAAGGGGTGATTTAGACAGTGGGCGCATTGACTTTCTTTGGTGATTGCAAATCGACAAACTTCGTGATACCACTGTGGTACCTGTTATAATAGAAGTATAATAAATAGTGAGTTCAGAGCTCACAGAGGAGGAAGATTATGGCACTGATTGATATCAAAGGATTGGACAAAGCTGAGGTGCTCTTAGCTCTCTGGAATTCTTCAAGAATGCAAGGAATGAGCTTTCTGGGTTACAATCACGAGATGACTTTGAAGTACGCACAGGAATGCGTAGAGCAAGCACGTCAGACAGGAATAGATGGCGAGGAGAAAATCTATTTCGACTACCTGAATGGAAAAGTGATGAAGATTGACCTCGCACCTGATGAAATCGACCCCAGACTCTATGACCTAGATAATGGCGATGGAGCAGCACAGACAGCTATCGATAACCTCAGACTGTCGAAATGTTCCAATGAGAATAGAGACGTTGAATTATCAGATGTCTGTGCTGCACTCAAGAATCAAGCTAAGAAGCCCGTTGTCGATGAAGATGAGAATAGAGTTGCAACTCTACTTCGAGCAGCTAAAGAACTGCTGATTAAGCAGAGAGACTTCGGAATCTTGATGGATTTCCCAATCACCGTTCATTACGATGACGCAGACTGCGACGGCTACTGCTTAATCTATGACATAAATGCTGAACTCGATGCTCTTTGTGAGAAGTCTCAAGATGCTAATGGTCAACAGAATCAAGCAGAAGAAAGTCGTATGGAAGAGCATGCCAACCTTATCACGCTTGAAGACTTGATAAAGACATTGAAGAGGAACGCCGCTGCACACTTTCTGTCAAGACGCGGCGGAAAGCGATATGTCATGAGCATCTATTATCAGCTGAATAGGCTGCAAGCAATCGAGGAAGAGAATGCAGAGCTCAGGAAAAGGATAAAAGAACTCGAGCAAGAGGAGGGATAAGATGCTACTCGTACTCACTGAATCATGCTCGATGGGATGCACGCACTGTATGAATCGAGCTGTACCCTGCGATAAGCATATGACAGAGGAGACGCTTAAAGATGTTCTTCATTTCTTGATACTCAATGAGGCAACTTCTCATATTATCGTGACTGGCGGAGAGCCTACAGAGCACCCGAAGTTTCTAGAGATGATGCAGATTATCATCGAAACTCTAGATATGGAGTGCGAGTTAAGCCACATCACTATCACCACGAATGGATTTTGGTGTCTAGAACACCAGAAAGAAGCTCGTAAACTCGCAAAAGGAACTGATAGAGTTCGTGTCTTCTGGCAGGTTTCAACAGATGCTCGCTTCTATCCAAAAGCACTCCCAATCCACAAGCGACTCTGGAGGGAAGAAGGCTTTACGCTATGCACTGACTGCGTGCAGCGAGTATACCCTCAAGGTAGAGCTAAAGACAATAATCTCCCATGGGTTGCAAAAGCATCGAAATGCTTCAACGTCAGAGCAACCACGAAACAGATGCTAAGACCGTCAATCGGATTGATTGTAGAGTATCTAGCATCTAGACATCTATTCTGTACGCCAGCTATTGGGATTGATGGCAGTATTCGACTCGGAGAATCCGTTCTCTGTCCGAAAGTAGCATCTATCTATGACTCTCAAGAAGTCATCATACAGAAAATCAAAGACTTCAAATGTCATCAGTGCGACGAAATCAACGATAAGCTGCCGGATATCTATCAGCAGTTCCTCTGATTTCGTCTACCTAAGTAAAAGAAATGAGTGATTAGCTTGACAACGCCAACTGTAATCGCAGCGACTGTCAATTACATCTTTCTGAATGCGACAAGAGGAGGTCTGGAAGATAGAACTTCGTGGTATTTCGATGGGATTGGCAAGCCAAGATACGAATCCAAAGCGAGCAGAACAACTCTGGAAACAATCTATTTCATTGCGAATGTGCTTGATTTAGCGAGTGACGGAGTCTATCAGATGACACTCAACGGAACAGTCTATAAGCAGACTTATCTGTCTGGAGCTGAAGTTATCAAGTACATCATGAAGAATTGCGAGGTAACTGTCAGCAAAGATTGGAAAGAATTCCGCACATCGAAAGGACAACTTGTTTCAGTCAGACACGTTGCATTTGACAAAGGAGTGACATACAGATGAAAATCAAGAAATAACGAATGCAAGAAGCTATTCAAGATGCTTGCAAAACTCTGTTCGAAGACTCTGGACAGATAACTCAACCAAAACTCTACCTGACACAGAAGCAGTACGACCTCGACCCAGAAGGCTGGAAGAAATTACTCAAACAGCGAGGACTTCCAGAAGACGCAATCGAGATAATTCCAGCAGTATTCGATATCAAATAAGGAGGAATAATCATGGATACTAGAATATCAAAAGACGCATATTACCTTGAAATCGCAAAGACAGTCGCAAGACGCTCGACCTGTCTTCGTCGCAATTACGGTGCTGTTATCGTAAATGCAGACAGAATCGTATCGACAGGTTATAACGGTGCTCCAAGAGGCAACGAAAACTGCTGTGAAAGAGCAACCTGTGCTCGCATTGAGAAACAAGCTGCGCATAATTCAGGAGACTACTCTGATTGCTGCTCTGTACATGCTGAGCAGAATGCTATTATCCACGGCACATTTTCTGACATGCAAGGAGCGACACTCTACCTATCAGGCTTTGACCATGAATCAGGAGCCCTTATCGAAGCAGAACCATGTCCAATCTGCTCTAGAATGATTCGCAATGCTGGAATCACCAGAGTCGTAAGCTCAGAAAAACATTGTGACATCTAGGAAAATCAACTTGGATGTCACAATTCTGCTAAGACGTTCTTATACATTATATGTATCAGATAAATTGCTTGTAGCTATCAGTGGTAGAAAAACTTCGTAAACCTATATATCTCCGTGTTATAATAAAGATGTAGAGTTAAACAATACGACACAGATAAGAGTATAACTCAAGGAGGTATATAATGTTAGATATCAGAGAGTATCAAGAGGCACAGAAAGCTGTTCCTGCAGTCAAGTGCGAGAACGTGCATCAGAAAGCTGTATTCACGAACTGCTATTATGCAGCATGCGAATATATCGGAGGTCTGGAGAACATTCTTCAGGATTATGATGAAGATGACTCAGAATTCATCAATGCAAGCAAAGAACTTGCAAACCATCAGGAACTCGTCGATTATATCTTCTACGAAGGTACGCACAGCGAGTATGGCTGCGGATTCTCTGGTCCGGGTAACGATTCTCAGAAACACTATCGTTTCGCAGGCAAGACATTCACTCTGAATGCTTGTGAAGCCATTGTCAGAGCGATGGGTTATTGACCTCATCGCTTAGGTACACTGTCATGATGTTCAAAGATATTAAAATCGGTAATTACTTCACGATGAGTTTCGGATTGCTATGGTGCAAAATTTCAGACACTGAGGCTAGAGATGCGTGGTCTGGACGCATTGTAACTATCGATTCAGAAACGAGTTGTCATGTTGAAAAGAAAAGGAGAACTCAAAATGAATTCTGATAATCGTGATGTTCCTCAAAATCCCCTTACCCGCTTTAAGAGATACCGCAAGTTCGGTTTTGTACTCACTGAGGTTCAGGTGGCTTATTGTCCCAGCTGTAAAACCCAGCTGAACGCAGGACCGAATTATGTACCTGAACGTTGCAGCAAATGTGGTCAGCTTATAGATTGGGATAACTATTCTTGGAGAGAAGAGGAATTCATCAAATATATGTCAAAGGATGACAGTTCAGAGGACAACAATCTATCGACTGCAGATTGAGAATCAGCTACGCTATCAGTTGAAGAAGGACGATTTCACAGAGTTTTGGCTCTCGTGAGGTTGTCCTTTATTTGCAGGTATATAATCACCGTTTTTGTATAGATTGTATAAAACTGACAGGAATCTTAGGTATTCTTCTGTGTAAAATTCTCGCTTCTTGGTATTTTTAGGCTCACATATTATATATTGTTCAGCATTCGCGACGCTTCGGAGTCGCTGCTCAGCTCGCTTATCACTAAGGTGACTGCGCTTTCACAATATATAATCGACGGTTCGACACTCACACGTTAGCTTGACTGCTTTTCGCTTAAAAACTCTTCAAGTTTTTCGCACTTCAGCAGACGTGCGAAGCTAACTCGCACAAAGCTCTGTCAAGCAATCAAAATCACACTCTTCAAGAAAATCAGAGTAAATATTCAAAATCTTCAAAAGAAATCGAAAGTAAAATCTTCAAAGAAACAGCGCAAGCTGTTCAAGAAATCGAAAGCTATTTTCAACATCTTAAGCAATAGAAAGCGAAGCGTAAATTCTTCAACATCTTAAGATAGACGGGCGAATTCGCAGAACTTCGGACAGTTTAGAAATCTATCGTATAATATAGATATAGAGTGTAAAGGAGGTCATCATATGATTGTTACGAAGAGAGAAAGAAGACGCAATGAACTCAGGGCTGATAATTCGAGAATTGAAAGGAGCAGACTGTGAGGTCGAATAAACAGCTATCGAATCTGATGCTATTGAGCTGTTTCTTAAGCTGTGTCTTCTATAGTGCTAGCTATCCGTATGTCTACGCAGAAACAATCAAAGCAGTCACTCATAATTACATCAGCTTTGAGCAAATCTTCTCTTGCATAGGGGTCGCATTATTCGGAATGCTATGGAATAAGTTCGGAGATAGGTTCTTCAATCATTATCGTCTGATTCTGCTGGCTGAGACTGTAGCAGATACCTTTCTATTCGCACACGTTCTGATAACTGGAGATTTGAAATTCTATTTCGTTCTGAATGTCATCATTTACTCTGTGATTACTAAGAACTTGAGCTGCGGAGGCGTGAAGATGAGAGCTAGAGTAAACCCGACAGATAAGGAGCGAGAACGCTATGATAATAATCAGAATACCTGTAGTGCTATTGCTTCGCTGTTGGGTGCTGCAATTGCAATTGTCACACAACCGAGTCTGCGGACACTATTTATTCTAGCTTTGATTGGAGGAGTCGTAGACAATTTCTTCTATTTCTATATCTATGAGTGTATTCGCAAACGACCTGAAGATTATCCCAAGGTAAAGGAAAGTCAGCAAGAATAAAGCTACTATCTAGCATTTTCAAGTCTTTCCGCCTTGAACAGGAACTTCGTAACTTTACGGTTGTTCATGTTATACTATAGATACAATAAAACAAAGATACAACCCGTAACAGGGTACAAACAAATCAGGAGGTATTCATATGACAAACGAAATCAAAACCACAATCACAGCTGAGAACGCAGAGGTCAAGCTCACAGAGGCTGAGGCACTGGACCGTTATCTTGAGCTCCAGAGTAAGATTGAGGAGCTGCAGAAAGAGGCTGATGCTCTTAAAGCACAGCTCAAGGAAGCTACTGCTGCTGAACCGGAACGCAAGCTTGTTCTCAATGGTCACAAGCTTACAATCCGCTCTCAGAGCAAGACATCCATCAGCTACAAAGAGGTCGTTAAGGTTCACCCGAGACTCGCTAAGAAGTTCGGTAAGACTGTAACCTACGACGTGTTCACGATTCGTTAAGAGGTTCGACATGGAGTGGACAGATTACCTCAGAGAAACTCGTAAGAATGCGGAACAGTACCTCATCAAGCATTGGGGTGCTGATATTCCCGCAGAGCAGCGTGCTAAGACACCACTGTCTTTGACTACAGTCGCTGACATCATGGTAGAACTCAGCCAAGCTGATGAAGTCACAGGAATGACTTCTAAATCATTCACAAAAGATGAGCAGGAAGCTATCGAGAATATTCATGGCACGCCTTGGGTCCATTATTGTCATCTGGCTGGAGTACCACACAAGGAATTAAGCGATTACACTCCAGAACAGATTGACAGTACTCTTCGTCAGCTGGCAATCTTGTTCATCGGAGTACCGAAGCTCATCAAAGAGCTCGTTATCAATAAGAAAATCAAATAAGGAGGACTTTTCATCATGAACGAGAAGAAAATCGAAATTACCAGACTTGCAATGGAGATTTCCAGCAAGTTACTCAATGCTGCTTGTCAGCTTAGCACTGTGGAAACCGCAGCTGACGCTTTTACACTCTGGCAGAAGGAGAATAGCACGCTGGACCAGCTGCTCACAGACTTGACTGAATTCAATGAGGGCTTCAAAAGCAAGCTGGAGCTGTTGTGCGGACAGGAACTTCAGTTCAGCGAAATCGTAGAGGCTGGTGAAGAATGAAAGAAGTCACTGTCAAGCTAGATTGCTATCAAGACATCGCTGATATGATGCGAGGGTCACTTGCTAAGAGCGGCAGAAATGAGAACGATGAAATCGTATTCTGTGAATATAAAGCGCAGACACCCGAAGTTGCTGCGCACTATGAACTCCGCACATATCAGAAGAATGGCAGGACTCGAGTGGATGAGTATTATCCTGATGGGATAACCACCGAAACATTCGAAGACTCCGAAGAGCCGTCAGAATTATAATTCAAAGACCTCTCAGCACAAGTTGAGAGGTCTTTTTGTGTGCTGCTAGAACTTCGTAACCTAGGTTGGATTCATGTTATAATAATGGTACAATAGAACAACACCCGGAACGACTAAAGGAGGCCGTCTTCATGGCTAAAATATTCAGTACTTTCATCTTAGGTTACGACAATCACACTCGCTGCTCTTGTTGTCAGAGAGCCATCACGAAAGAGAACGCACTCGTTCTGCAGAATGAAATCGGAAGCTACTACGCTATGGGTTTGTGCTGCGATGAAACAGATGATGAGGGCTATGAGTGGCGCTGTTTTTGTCGTCCGTGTTTCGAAAAGGTATCCCATCAGGATCCAGAGGCTGTATTCGCACAGTATGCTGCTTCTTGTGTTGAGGACGACGAGGACTGAGGATTTCAGAGTTGAACAGTCATAGTCAAACGTGACTTGTCAAAGGCTAGAGAAATCCATATCAGCAATGGTATGTATTCAAGGAGGTTAAATCATGAACAAGTTAATCGAGTGTGTTAAGAACAACGACGGTGCGGGTGCCATGCTCGTCCTGGATGATAAAGCTAACAGTTTCAGCTTTTTCCGCCAGGTACCTGAAATTGTAGCGAGCATGCGCACAGAGTGCTTCCACAATTCTTACATCTTCTGTGCAGCTATTGTGAAGTTGCTCGCTGAGAAAGAAGCAAAGCATGGACCTGAGGAGCGTATGGAGTATTGCATGCGCACAGCTGAGAAAATCGTTGGTGATGTTCTCCCAGGAATCGTCAGTCCAGAAATTATCGAATGGCAGACCGCAGTAGACAAGAACTGGCTGCATCCGACAGTCTTCCAGCAGATAGCACAGGTTCCGTTCTTGTTCTTCGATTCTGAAGGACTCAGAGAGAAGCACAAGCTTGACACTGACTGGTGGAGATGTCCGCTTATCTAAGGAGGTCGCTATGATTAAGAACTATGATGAAATTCAGAACAACGATTTTGACACTTTACTGCGTCTCATGTTGAAATTCAACTGTCTAATTCAGCAAGACGATATCTGTGATGTGATGGACTGCAGTCACTGCCCTTTCGGCCATCTGTCTCCTGAAATTGAAGATAAAGACGTCGATACGACTGCTTGTACCACAGCAATGGCTAATAAACTTGAAAAATTGCGGAAAGGTATTGATTGATGGCTGACAGTTTGTCTATCAAACATTCAGGTTAGATAATGAAGATTACCTACTGATTATCACTAAGCACTCTATTTGGTATGTATATTGTATTATACCAAATAGAGTGCTTTGTTGCTATCAAACCATCTAGAGCTTGCTCTCTAAGAAGCAGGCTCTTTTTATGTCTGGTTGGAAAACTTCGTGGTTTATTGTGGTTTCGTGTTAGAATAAAGATACAATAAGACAACACCTAGGAGGTATCATTATGCTGGATAATATTGTTCCAAGAAAGCCTGTAGAACTCGTAGAGTTTTCAATCGAGTTCACTGATGAGACTGGAAGTGGTTATTCATTTCCTTGTGATAACGCTGGCAATGTTCAGCTTGACAACGATGCAGCACGCGCAAATTACAGATACGCACTCGCACATCCGGAACTGTTCCCCAATCAGTTCAACGAATTCGTTCGTCGTTCTAGAACAGTCGTAGAACCAGCGCATGGTACTTGCGTTTGCGGGGAGGAAGTCACACTCGAAGACACCTATAGGGGTGCTTGTCAGTGTCCGAATTGCGGACAGTGGTACAATCTATTCGGACAAGCTCTCATTGACCCACAGTATTGGGAAGATGAGGATTGATTGTAGACACAGCCGTTCGTTGTTACAGAACTTCGTAACCTATAGGTTGTCTGTGTTATAATAATGGTACAATAAAACAAAACACAGCACAGATAATAAATCAGGAGGTAATCATATGAGAGAATTCGCAGTAGGTACTCAGTACATCATCGATGGTAAGGTTCGCAAGGTGACTAAGGTCAATTCCAAGTCCGTATATTTCGGCAGAGTACGTTCTGACATCCAGGTAGATGAGCAGTGTGATGCACAGTTCATTAATGTGAACGGTTGCATCTACTATGCAGATGACAGCTACAACCCTGAACCGGATACAGCTACAGTTAACTCTGAAGAAACCAGAACTGAAATCAAGGAGGAAACAATCATGACAGAAACTATGACTAACGCAGTGGAGACCACAGAGGTCGAAAATGAAGCTCACACAAGCACTGATATCATCGATGCTGTTGAGACTCATGAGGAAGCAGCTGAGAAAGCTCCGAAGTACACCGAATATGTCGTAATGAAGGCAGACCGCAAGGATACTACCCTCTGGTGGGACATCGTTCGTAAGCAGAAGGGCGAGAATATCAGTGACATTATCAATCCCCTTCACGAAGCTGACAACCCGAAGTTCGTAGCACTCGTTGCCGTTGATAAGGTTAAGAAGTATCTCGACGATACTACAATCAAAGGTATGGTTCAGACTGTTCGTGACGTCACCAAGAAGTACGCTAAGGTTTCTGGAATCAACACTCCGACAGAGGCTACGGCAGCTACTGTATTCGCCGCTATCATCGCAGCATTCAGTGAGGGTGCTACAGAGGGAAGCTGGAAGGCTACACCTGTAGAAGATGTCGAAGCTGCTACAGCAACAGAAGAAAACGCAGAGTAATCTGCGTTTTCCAATATTATATGAATCAGAATTAAGGAGGATTTATCATGGACAATGAAATGAATGCGACAATCGCTTGGGCAGTTGATGCTCTTAAGGAAATCGGGGAGAACCCTAGCGGGACCGAAGCTTATAGCATAGCTCTGATGGAAGCTCCAGAGGAGGTCAGCTGTTTCTATGAAGATGTTCTGATGTGCGAAGTTTATACTCGTATCAATGATGAGCTCGGTATCTACCTGGAGCCTAGCACTCAGGCGAGTTGCGGTCAGGTTAACGCATTCCCGAGTTCAGATTGCAGATGGACAATCAGCAGAGACGTCTATGATTTCGGAGAGGAAATCAAACTCGCAATGAACATAATCAGTCAGTTGCAGTGCGAGACTGCAACTCAGGAGGAGTTCGTCATCTCGATGGTCGACGCTATCAAGGATCTACTCGTACTTTCACCGAAGGAGTGATATCATGGAAACACCGAAGATTGACTGCTTTGACGGCAAATACAGATTCCTGAGCAACTTCAGCAATGACATCGTTCATTTCAAGGGTCTGCTATTCTTGAACTCAGAGGCAGCATTCCAAGCACAGAAGTGCGTCGTTGAAGAGGATAAGCGGCAGTTCTGCGACTTACCTCCCGGAAAGGCTAAGAGGCTCGGACGCAAGGTGATGCTTCGAAAGGATTGGGAGCAAGTCAAAGACGATATCATGTATGAAGTCGTCCGTGCTAAGTTCCTTCAGCATCCAATACTTGCACAGCAGCTCTTGGATACTCGAGACGCTGAGCTCATCGAGGGCAATAACTGGGGCGATACCTATTGGGGTGTCTGCAATGGCTACGGCAAGAATATGCTGGGACGGATTCTGATGGGAGTCAGAGATGAACTGTCTACGCGGACACGTCAGCTCTTCGAACTCAATGGATAAGAGCCATTATACTCGAGTATGAACGCACAAGAAATCCATTAGCAACCAAACGCAGTTACGTATGCTTCATTGTATTCGTTGTCAAATAAAACAATACATTAATGACGTACCACGTGACTGCGTTAAAATGCAGTGGTAGTACCTAATCATCGAAAGGAGGAACCCTATGACTACCAAGACTAAGATTGCTAAGCAAGCGTACCTAGAGGGTGATTGGTACTCTGCACTACGAATCATGCACACCTGGGACAGAGGAATCAGCACTCAGGATAAGGAAATCATGCAGATTGCTTGGAACTGTCTTCAGAGTCCTAAACTCTATGCACAAATGGGCTATGACTGCGAAGAGTGCGTTGAACGTGCGAAAGCTTTCATAGCTAGGTACTTCAAAGAGGAGGATTAAGATAATGAAACTGAAACTATCAGCTCTGGATTTGAAACAGATTGTCGAATATTTCGATTTGAGGGCTGAGAATCCATGTCGTAATTGCGGAGCAAGTCCATCTACCTGCGGTGGCTGCAAAGAACACACAGCGTGGCTTGATAAACTGAAGACCGCAGAATCTACAGTACGACGACTACCGGAAGATGTGCTAGTTCTAGTTAAAGCATATATCGCGACTGCACGTACTATCGATAAGTTGAAGCCAGAACTTGAAGCTAAGCGGCGACTTGAAGCCAGACTAAGCAGAGAACTCGCTGATTATCTTGAAGAAGGTGCACTCGAAGCTGTGAAACTCGCTTAAAACACTACGAAATCATCTACAGACCTCTAGCATTCAGACGGCTAGAGGTCTTTTTGCGGGTTGTAAGAACTTCGTAACCTATAGGTTGTCTATGTTATAATAGATATAAAGTTAAAGATAACACAAGGAGGATTTAAGCAATGGCTAAAACCGTGAACAAGCTTGATATGAACGTGAAAAACTATCTGGAGAGCCAGATGGGATTCAGCACTGTTTCGTGCATAACCGCACGTCAGTCTGTTACCTACAAGATGCATCACAGAGAGACAGGTCTTGATATGACCTACGAAATGTGCGGCGATGGCCGTCTCAACTTCACTATCGGAAATGAGTGTCGCACACTCCCGAAGGTCGATGACCTCCAAGCTCAGCTTCCTGAAACAGTGGATGAGCAGACGATTGTGCGTCTTGTATTCCAGATTGTAACTCGCCTGCTTGACAATGCTCAGGATTCTACCACAGTCAACATCCGCAAGCAATTCGAACGTCACGCAAAGAAACTCAACTAATCACTGATATCGTAAAGGAGACATATCATGAAAACGACTCTCAGACTTATATCACCGTCTAACGGATTCTTACTCGGTTCCAGCACTTCATTCGCCAGCATTGACGTGCCGACACGTTCAGGTTTGTGTACGACAGAGTATCACAATGGAGTCTACTCTCTGCTGACAGCTTGCTGGAACGTAGGACTGACTACCTGCTTGCTCAAGAAAGATGGTAGTCAGCTTGATTTACCTGAAGGTGTTCTCGCTGTTGTTCCTGACGTTCCTGAAGTGACAGTACAAGGACCTGTAATCAGAGTACCGGCTAAGTCGATTGTTCTGAAAGAACAGAATGGACTGCTCATTCTTGATGGCGCAGGTTGCGTGAAGTTCAATATTATTCAGAACGGCAATTTCGCATTTATTACTGATGGTTCGGAAGTGCCAAAGCTGACAGAGTGGAATTATCTGATGCAAGCGTCATCTATGCTTAAAAGAATCATAGATTCAGGCGTCGGAAAAGCAGAACAGCAGCAGGAACAGCTGCTTGTTGAATATAACCCAGAGTTGAAAAGAATCGTTTCAGGTTTCGGAAGTGTATGCGATATGGTCGAAGAACCGAAGATGTGTCAGATTAGAGTGTACCGTCTGAATATATCAGTTCTTGGAAAGTCGGTTTGTCAGTATCTATATCAAAGAGAGTCAGACAACCGCGACGTTGATTGCATCTTCGAACAAGCATTCAGAAAGGCTTTTCCTGATATCAGTTCTTTAGCTGTGTTCATCCATCAGCTTGACTTCAATCATAGTTCTAGATTCGGAGTTGAAGTCGATATAGATTACCTAGGTGCTAATACTTATCTGGATTTCCAGTTACAGATTTCATCTATCATTCTTCCAGAACGTGCTGCATCAGCACTGTCTTTGAACAAAGTCTTTCAAGGATAAATCTTGTAAACCTTATCGATTTCAGGCTAGAATATGCACGAAATCGATACCATGTAAGGAGGTTATCAAATGGACGGTTATTACTATACGCGAATGCTTAAGCAAAAGATAGCTGAAGACTTAGACCACCAATTGAGTTTTCAGGATGCTATCGAGTACATTCGATTTTACGGAATAAGAGGTATTCTAGCTGCTCAAGGAGATATCCGATTCGTCGGACAGGTAGCTATAGATGTGCTTGATAGAGCTCTGTCAGCTGATAGCGGCACAATCACCTGGAATGACGAGGAAGGGACAATTAGCGCTCGCACTCAGAGTAGGCTTTCAGATGGCTGATATAGAAATGACACACAATTTTCAAGAGCAGACTGGCGCTGCTCTTGGACTCTTCTCACCCAATGAGCCTGATGACTGGTCGTTGGGTCCGAATATCAAAGATTTCGTAGCTTATGTAAGAGAGCTGCTTAACTCGCCGGAAACATCAGATGAGTCCTTAGAGCGTCGCTGGATGTTGTTCGTCAACTCTTATAAGAATTGCAAACCAGTCTTCCGAGTCCTTTATCCGGATTTCGTCGAGTCTATGGATGCGACGTTCGAAGACTGCAGGTTTGAATATTTGACAGACTTCTTCCTTCGTCAGAAAGGCGACATGGTCGTAGAGCTCGCAAAACCTTATCTTACTTAATCACGCAGAACTTCGTAACCTATAGGTTGTCTATGTTATAATAATGGTACAATAAAACAATACATGGACACACCGAAGGAGGTAGCGTTATGTTCGAGAACAATAGAGGAACCAATTGGAATTTCCCGACATGGGAACAGGAACAGGAAATGAAGCGTATGGCGGAGATACAAGCTCGTGCATACCAAGAGGCTGTGGACAAAGCAGCACAGCAGGCAGCAGCTAGAGCTCGTAGCGCTCAACAGAGTTACGGAGCAATGTATCAGCGTATCAGGAATGCAGTCACTTCCGCTCCTGACTACGAAGCGAAGCGTCAGCAATCCTTGAAGAAAGCTCAGGAGCTGCAAAACAAGGGTGGCATATCTGCAGCAATCGGTTCAATCTTGGAGGCAATCAGCAAATAAAGCATAGCTTCGCCGATATAGGTAACAGCGTAAGCTGTATCAATATCACTCAATCAAAAGAATGGAGGGATTCAGATGAGAAACGATTTGTTTCTTATGAAATGTAAGCACGCCAACAACGCACGCGACAGAAAAGGTAATCCGGTTTGTGTTATCTGCGGTTGTGCTGATGTTGTTAAGAAGATAGAGCAGCCGACAGACGGTCTAGAGGGTAGAACAGCTAAGTGCCCGGATTGTGGAAGCATGACAGAGTCCAAATGGGACCTGCCCTTCTTCAAGCACAATCCAGACAGAGAGTTCGATTCTTATTACTGCGGATGCTACGGCTGGAAGTGAGTGAGGTACATATGAAATCAAGAAGTCCCTATAAAGGTTCTAAGATGAAGGCGAGAATCCAATCTATAGAACAGCTGAAAGAGATTGCTACTCGTGAGTTGCAGACTGAAATCGACCAGCAGATATCTGATGCCTTACTGGACGGCGCAGCTCAAGGTATGGCGTATGTCATGTGGGTGCTGGAGCTCAGCTATGGCTGGAAGGATGCTAGACAGAAGAAGCTTTTCGAAGAGCTGAAAGGCTTCATCAAGCTAGGCGAAAACTGGCGGACTCCAATCACCGGTGGGTCAATCGTTGACCACATCAAGGAGAGATTCGGTATCAATGTAGATGAGCTGCTGCATGAAAAGTGCAGCACGAACGTTGCAGAGAAGAATCCAGATGTCAAAGCTGCTGGTAATTGACATCTGACAGTATTATAGATAGATATTAGCACTGCGAGAAAGTGCAGAAAGGATTGATTTATAATGCGAAAAGTCCATCTAAATTCCGGTGTTGTTCAAGAGCATGCACGTCAGTTGCTCGATGATATGCACACCGTAAGCAACTATATTGAAGCTATCGAAATGTTCGTTGTAAACCCCGGTCCTGACTGTGATTCGACAGTCAAGGAAGCTTTGATTCGTGTTCAGAAGCAGCTTGATAAAGTCAAGGGATACATGGGTCTGATGAGAGTCAACTCTGCTAGGCTGCCAATCGGCGGAGAAGCTGATTCTGATGATACAGCTTTCTTGGAGGATGTAGATTCTGTGCTCGGTCTGGAGAATGGCGAATCTATCGACATTTCCAAAGCGAAACTCCTCTACAATAAGGACACTCTGGAACTGATGCTCACCGACGAGGACGACATCCCTGACGGTTTTGAAGTCGTAGGTACTGTCGTCGAAACTGAAGATACCGAAAATGCTGCTGAAGATGCTGAAGACCAGCCAGAAAATACTGCTGAAGATACAGCTGAAAACGCAGCAGGGGGCGAGGATGCAGGCACTGCAGAAGATACCAGCACTGCAGAAAAGCCAGCTGGGGGTGCGTCTTCTGAAGAGAAACCGGCTGAAGAACCTGAAGGCGGTATCTTCTAAGCTGATATCTTAAAATTGAAATGAATGGAGTGTGTTCATGAACAGAGAGTTCAAACCAGGCGACATCGTCCGTCACTTCAAGAGGGAGACTGTCGCAAACCCGAACAGTCTTCAGTATCTCTATATCATTGTCGGCACGTCAAAGCATTCCGAAACCGGCGAGAAGCTGATGAATTATAAGCCGCTATATGGACCGCCACCGTGCTTAAAGGGTAACGATATGGTATCCAGACCTTATGATATGTTCATGTCGGAAGTCGACCATAATCGATATCCGAATATCAAGCAAAAATATCGATTTGAAAAAGTCGAAAAATGAGGAGGATTCTAATGAAAATTCGTATCAAGAAACTCACAGAAACAGCTACGCTGCCAACACAAGGTTCCGCACAAGCCGCTGGTTATGATATCTACGCTGATATCCCCAGAGGCTCTGTACTCATTAACCCAGGTCAGATTCAGAAGATTTCGACAGGAATCTGCGCTGCTCCTGAAGAGAACGACGTAGCTTTGTGCTTATTCCCTCGTTCTGGTCTTGCGGCTAATCAGGGTATAACGCTTATCAATTGCGTCGGGGTGGTAGATTCCGATTACAGAGGCGAGATTGTCGTTCCATTGGTCAATTTCGGTGTTCAGCCTGTTACCATCAATGATGGTGATAGAATCGCACAGCTAGTTGTCCTTAACATCACGCGTGCTGACTTCGAAGAAGTTGCAGAATTGGACGAAACTGCCCGTAGCGACGGCGGTTTCGGTTCTACCGGTAAATAACAAAGAAGAGCGCTAGCTTTCTAGCGCTCTTTTTGCACCTTCTTTGAACTTCGTTAACCTATAAACCATCGTGTTATAATATGAATATAAAATAACACAAGGAGGTAATCTTATGATTACGGAGGCAAGATACAAGGAGCTCATCAAAATTGTCCATGATGCTCGTCCGCTCTATATCAACGGAGAAGACACAGGCATCTCTGATGAAGTGTACGATTCCTATATGGCTCAGATTTATGACTATGAAGCAGTTCATCAAGCTGCTGAGAACAGCCCCACCAGAACAGTAAACCCAACACCTGATGGTGCTGATGTTACCCACCCAGTCGCAATGCTCAGTTTAACTGATGTGTTCGGCAAAGAGAATGCAGCAGCGTTCTTGAATAAGATGAAGGCTGAATATGGCGTGACTTTCACTCTGGAGTACAAGCTTGATGGTCTGTCGGTACAGCTCATCTATGAAGGTGGAAAGCTCATCTCCGCTTCTACGCGAGGGGACGGACGTGTCGGTGTTGAATGTCTGGAATCTGCTCAACATATCGTCAGCATTCCAAAGACTATCGAAGCACAATGTAGAGTTATCGTCCGTGGTGAGGTCTTTATGCGTAAGTCCAGATTCAAAGACTACTGCGAAGAGTACGGCGGGCAAGCAAATCCTCGCAATACTGCGGCAGGTATCTTTAAGCGTAAGAATGAACGTGAGCGAGCATCTTTTCTGTCATTCCAAGCATTCAGCCTTGAGAATGCTAATGAGATTTCTGATGCTGATATTCCAGAACTTTTCGGAGGAGAGAAAGAAGACCTTAGCTTTCACAGCTGGTGTCTAAATTTGCTGGAGTATTGGGGTTTCGAAACAGTTAACCACTGGTGCTTAGATGATGACCAGTTCCTGTTCAATACTATTGATGAGGTGTCTAAGAACAGAGAAGAAGACGACATTCCAATCGATGGTATGGTGCTCAAAATCAACAACCTAACTACTCGAGATGAGCTCGGTGATAACGGCGTCGTTCCTCGTTGGGCAATCGCTTATAAATTCCCAGCTATGGAAAAAGAGACGCGTCTGCTTAGAATTGATTTCCAAGTAGGCTCTACAGGTAAACTCACTCCTGTAGCCATTCTGGAACCAGTGCTGGTAGCTGGCTCTACTATTTCTAGATGCACTTTGCATAACCGCAAACGAATCGAAGACCTGCACATTCAGATTCATGATATGGTCACAGTCTACAAAGCTGGCGATATTATTCCTGCAATCAAGAGTGCTAGACATACGCTGCAGTCTACTCCAGTTGAATATCCGACGGTGTGTCCAGCTTGCGGCAGTCCGCTGCATGACGGCTGCTGTGATAATCTGGAGTGCCCAGAAAAGCTGAAAGCTCGCTTAAATAACTGGGTAAGCAAAGGTGTCGCAAACTTCAAGGGCGTTGCGGGTAGTCTTATTGATACTCTGTTCGAACGTGGCGTTATTCGAACACCTGCTGATTTCTACACTAAAGTCACTCCAGCAACACTGCTTACAGTCCCGAAGATGGGTCCCGCTAAGAAGAACACCTATTTTAAGCGAGTTCAAGAATCTAAGAAGAATCTCGATTTTACGCAGTTCCTCGTAGGTATCGGTATTGACGGGCTCTCGTATGCTGGAGCAGACAGGTTGAAGAAGCATTTTGAATCATTTTCACTTCTTCGCACATGGTCAGAAGCTGTGGAAGCACTCCTCAATTTTCCGGAGCCTGTATTCATTGACCTTCTCGGCAGTTCGAAAGGCGGCTCTACCTATAAGCAGCTTCATGAACCGTTTATAGAACTGCTCGTCAGAGACCTTGGTAAGGTATTTGAAGACCGCTATATCTGATAATAATGATAATCTAAGCTCTGACACTGAATTGTATATTCTAAACAAAGACGATAACATTTCTGTTGTTGTCTTTGTTTATTATTCTCGCTTCTTGGTATTTTTAGGCTCACATATTATATATTGTTCAGCGTTCACTCACGTTTCGGAGTCACTGTGAAGCACGCTAAGGTCTTCGACCTCACGCTTTCACAATATATAATCACGGACTCGAAACTCGCACGGAATTTGTTTGCTTCTCGCTTAAAAACTCTTCAAGTTTTTTGCACTTCAGCAAACGTGCGAAGCTAACTCGCACAAACGCGAACGTAGTTCACTCTGTCAAAAGCGAAAGCTGAAGTGCAAAAGAAATTTTCAAACTATTCAAGAGTTAGATACCAGTTCAAAGAGATATACTCAAATCCTTGACAGTAATAATCATCAACAAAGCACACGGTAAGATACCAAAACAGTATAAACATATACATAATAGATGAATGCTTAATCTGCGTTAAGCGACAGTGTCTTAAAGAACTTCGTGTTTATAAGAAATCTATGTTATAATGAAAATATAAATTTATAAGGAGGTAATCTAATGGCTAAAAGACGATTGATAGTCTTGCCCGAGAGGACGACTCAGCAGCCTATTGAGATTCCGAAGTCTTTGCAAAAGAAAAAGACTATCAAGAATATCGATTCTGTTATCGAGGAATGCAAGAAAATTACCGAAAAGTACGCTGGTCGATATATTTGCATTGATGACAAGGATGTTCTCATCGATTATATCGACCACATCTTGGCAAACAAGCGAGCAGGACTTGATACAGAAACTACTGGGCTGGATATTTTCAATGACAAGGTTATTGGGTTCAGTCTCTTCACACCTGGTATGAAAGCGTGTTATGTTCCGATGCTTCATATCTCACGCTTCACTGGACAAGTTGACCCGCATCAGCTGGATGTCGAGTTCTGTGCTCAGCAGCTCCAGCGTCTTAGAATTCCTAAGATGGAGCTCGACTACTTCAACGCACCTTTCGATATGAATATGGTTATGTATTCGATGGGTGTTAACCTTTGGGATATCCTCACCCAAGATGGTTCTCTGATGATGCGTCTTTTGAACACCGAACGTCACAGAGACAACAACTTGAAAGCTCTTCATTCTGAATTCTGCGGTGAACGTACCCGCGGACCTCGATTCAATGAGTTGTTCCCGAATGGTTCGTTCAATGTCTGCCCGTATCGATATGCTGCCACATACGCAGCACGAGATGCTGAAATGGCATTCGAACTCGTGGATTACGCAAATGAACAGCTACACCTTCCTGGAAATGAAGGATTGCTGAGTGTCTGGGAAACCATCGAACGTCCGCTTATTCCTGTGCTGCTGAAAATGAGACAGAAGGGTGTTCTTGTTGACCAAGCATTGAGAGCTGAATTGACTGCAAAGTACCGGACTCTTATGAAAGAAGCCGAGGAGAACTTTACTCATGAATATGAGCCATACCTTGCGAAAATCAATCAGTACCGAGTTGTTCATGGTCGTGAAAAAGGTAAGCACATCGATATCCCAGTCAAGATTGGTTCAGATGAACAAATCAAAGTTCTGTTCTGGGATATCATGAATCTCCCGCACGAAGAAGGTGCTAAAGCTGATAAAGAAGCGATTAAAGGTACGAAATCTAAGATTGGTGAATATCTGCTTCAGTACCGGCAATGTCAGAAGCTGTTGTCAACTTACCTGGAAGGTATCGAGAAGTTTATCCAACCCGATGGCTGTGTCCATGGCGGTATTAGACAGTTAGGTGCTGATACTGGCAGAACCAGTGCTTGTATCGCGGAAGGTACGCTGATAGAATGCCCAGGTGAGAGTAAACCTATAGAACAAGTCAAAGTAGGTGACGAAGTGTATACCTACGACGACGCAGGTAACTTATGCGTGCGTAAAGTGACTCGGGTTCTAGACAATGGTTATCGTCAATGTATGACTCTCAAATGGCAAAGTTCAGGTACTCAAGAATGTGGTTTGTTGACTTGCACTCCTGACCATATGATTAAGACAAAAGACGCAGGCTGGGTGATGGCTGACCATCTAAAACCTAGGCAGAAAGTATTTCATCTCAGAGCTCGAGAAACTGATACAGAGCGTGTGATTTCCGGTACAAATAGTCTGTATTGTGCTGAACATCACTGGTTGAAATTCAATTATTTCATGTGCGAAGATTCAAGTCTGCATATTCACCATAAGGACGGTAATCATAAGAATAACCGGCTTGCTAACTTGATTATTCTTGATGGTCACGACCATCTCAGTCTGCATGGAAACCTGAATAAAGATAAAGAATGCTGCAGAGGTGTCGGTAAATATCTAGGTAAGATGACTGATGCTCAGAAAGCTAAATACCGAGCTACCCGCCGACAGCATGATGTGAACTACTTCAACGAACACGGTTATGGTTATCAAGGATTACCGTATACTCGTGAGACATGGTTGGATATGATGGATAAAGTGGACTGGTTACCTAACAAGATACCTCATGACTTCTGGTCAGTTCTTAAGAATCTGAGAATGCATCGAATAAACTATATCGATGAATACAGAAAAAGAGCTGCGGAAAAGCACTTGAGATACAAGTCATTGCGATTGCAACCAGTTCACATCAATTACGCACTTGAATTAGCGGATGGCGATGCTGTAGTTGCCGCTGGATTTTTCGGTGTGTCTATGGATAAGTTTACCGCTGCTTGCGAAAAATACAATATTTCATATAACCATATGATACTTTCAGCTTCAGATGCTGGTATGCGTCACGTCTATGACTTAGAGGTAGAGGATACGCACTGCTATATTGCTGGCGAGATTTGCGTGCATAATTGTGACCCGAATATGCAAAATATTCCGTCACACAATCGTGAAATTCGTCAGATGTATCACGCACGTCCCGGTTGTTATCTGATTTCGTGTGACTATTCCGCACAAGAGCCTCGTATTACAGCTTCGTTGTCAAAAGACCCTAAGATGATTCAAGCGTATAAAGACGGTCTCGATTTGTATTCGATGATTGCTGCGGTTGCTTATAACACCACCTATGAGGAGTGTCTTGAGAAACGGAATGGCGAGCTGTATCTGGAGGGTAAAGAACGTAGAACAAGTGCGAAGTCAATCGTACTTGGTATATGCTACGGACGTTCTATCCCGTCTATTGCTGAACAGCTTAAATGCAGTACTGAAGAAGCTCAGGTAATTTATGATAAAGTTACGAAAGGATTCCCTGGACTTCTGAAAGCTCAAGATGACTCAGCTCAGCAAGCTCACGACCTCGGTTATGTCATCACCTTGTGGGGTAGACGTAGACATCTGAGTGTCATGACACATGATGATTATGAGTTCGAATATGCAGAAGGTGCTAATCCGGAATTCGACCCGTTCGACCCGGACAGTTCTATCAGCACGACTGTAGTTAGTCCTCGAAAGGTCAAAGAGTATACCGACAAGCTGAACAGCTTGAAATGGCGTAAAGACAAAGAGGCGTTTATCTCAGAGCTCAGACGTCAAGGTATCAAAGTCACTGACTACTCATATAAGAGACGTGAAACTGGACGTAAATGCTTAAATGCACGTATACAAGGCAGCGCCGCTGACATGTCGAAGCGAGCTATGATTATGATTGATAGTGATGAACGCTTGAAGAAAATCAATACCTACTTACTCTTGATGATTCACGATGAAGTTATCTGCGAGTGTCCGAAGGAACACGTTGCAGAAGCTATCAGATATATCAAAGAAGATATGGAGAATGCAGCAGCTGAACTTCCTGTACCTTTCAAAGCGGATGCTGAAACTGCTGAATGCTGGTATGGTTCTGAGATTGAAATCGATGACGAGGGAGAGATTGTGGAATGATGTTCAAGATATATAAACGTATGACGCCTGATGGCAAAGTCTATATAGGTTGTACGAAGAACTCATTAGAACTCCGCGCAGGAGTGAACGGTTCTGGTTATAAGCAATGCGGTGCTTTTTGGGCGGCTATCCAAAAATTCGGTTGGGACAATGTTACGTCTGAAATAATCGAAGAGGTGGACTCCGAAGAATTAGCGCACTCGCGGGAGACTTATTGGATAGAGCAATACCAAGCTACGAATCCTGATTTCGGATACAATAGATGCTTAACCAAAAGAGGTAATACCAGTATTATGCAGCGTAAGCGCATCAGTGACAAAATGTCTAAGAGAATCTGCATGCATACTGAAACCGAATTCAAAAGAGTTACCGAGGATGAGGTTGATGATTTGCTAGCTGCTGGGTGGGTTTTTGGAATACCGCCGGCTGTAAGGGCAGCCATAGATGACTCAACTACCGGTAAGATGTGGATACATCGTAAAGAAGAGGGTAAGATGGTTTATCCAGAACAACTCGATTCGTACTTGCAATCTGGTTGGGAATTAGGAATGACGCTGAATGCTGCTTCAAAGTGTCGAGAAGCGTGTCTTGGCAGGGTAAGAATGCACAAAGATGATATAGACCGTACGATTCCTGCAGAACAAGTTGCTGCTTATGAAGCAGAGGGTTGGGTCGTTGGTGTATCTGATTCTTATGCAGATAACATAGGCGGTGCTCGCAGAGGTCGAAATCTGAAATGGATGAATGATGGTAATAAGAATAAGTTGGTATCTCCTGATGATTTCGATAAATATCAGCAATCAGGTTGGACTTTCGGCTGCATTCAGAAGCATTCGAAACGTAAGAAGTGATCATGGCAGTCAATCGTGGAATTATCTACGGAATATGTCATATTCCTACAAATCGATGGTATATCAGTCAAACGGTTCGAGGACTGAAATGCAGATGGAAGGAGCACATCGCTGCTTCTGAATATGAAAATCTGCATCTGTATCAAGCAATGCGAAAATACGGCTTAGACCAGTTTATGGTTGTCGTATTGGAGTCAGATATTCCAGATAATCTGCTAGATGAGCGCGAGTGTTTCTATATTCAGAAATATGATTCGTTCAACAGTGGATTCAATAACACCTTAGGTGGTCAAGGTATTCACGGATACCGACATAATCTTGAGACAAAACGTAGAATCGGAGCGGCTATGAAAGTAGCAGCTCTTCGCTACAATACTCCAGAACGTACTGAAAAGATTCGTAAAGCCCTCAAAGGTAAGCCGCTCACGGCTGAGCATCTTGAACATATTAGACAATATGCTCTGACGCATAAAAGATATGGTCTTGATAACCCATTCGGTGGTAGACATCATACTGATGAAGCTAAGCGAAGAGTGTCAGACGCAAATCGAAAGAATATTGTTCAGCGTCTTGACAAAGATTCTGGTGTTATCCTACAAGAATATGCGGATGTCCATGAAGCTGCGTTCTGGGTTGCATCAGCGGGATTATCGAAAGCTAAGCATATCAGCATCTATGACCGAATTCGCATTGCTGGATATCAGTGTCAGAATACGAAGACTGCGTATGGGTTCGTTTGGCGATTCATCAAGATTGAACGATAATTATTCTGGATACACCGCTCTATAATAGTCATGTAGGTCAGCCCAAACCTACACTTGGTGTCCGCCTTGTGCGTTAGCCTTCCTCTCGAAAATGAACCTGCTCTTATGATTCGGCATTTGAGCAAGTTCATTTTTATTTGATAATACTAAAGCACTCTATTACATTATATACATTATACATACCAATTAGAGTGCTTTGTTGCTATCGTGTTAGAAAACTTCGTATCAAGTAAGAATCTATGTTATAATAAGATATAAGGTACAGGAGTAGGTTGTATTCATTAGTATATTTTGATTTCGGTTTCTACTATGAATTGATAAGTTCCTGAACTTTATCATAATCAATTTATGCAGAATATAGGTTGACGTTAAGTCAGCACCGTTAACCTGATAACCTATAATCTACATATATGAAAGGAGCAGTGAATATGCACAAAGTTCAGATGAATTCAAGCGAACAAGTCAGGGTTGTGGGTACCGTAACTATCTACTCTGACTTTGTCGATTTTAAGAAATCTGTTTCTGAGCAGCTACTTCAGAATGTAGTTGGGTCCCGAGCTAAACTCAAGTTCAAATGGCTCAGCGACAATAAGGTAGAGGTCAGAACAACTTGTTCTGCCGCTGACGCTCACAAGATTGAGCTTCTCATTGAGTCTTGTGATGTGACGAAGCTGGTTGCTTGGAGCTCTTCGGCTAATTCTAACAGAAAGGTAAGTGATAAAGTTATGCGAAAAGTTCAGATGAATTCTTCTGCAGGTTGCGATGATTACGTCGAACTTAGCACGACAACCCTCAAGCGTAAGCTCAAGACTGCAACTCCTGAAGAAAAGAAGTGCATTCAGGCTGAGTTGAATGCAAGAGGAGTTTATTCTAAGAAGTCTGTCAACTCGGCAGAGACTAGCAATGTAGGGCCCTGCTTTGCAGCTTTGTGGCCAGCTTATATCGATGACGAGTATAAATGCGCTTGTTGCGGTAGAACATTCCCCGCAGGTCACAATTCTGTATCACTAGGCGGTCATAAACCTGATGGGATGCACTTCATTTTCGAATACACGAAAGAAAATCGTGTCGGTAACAGCGTCAACTACGACCCTTATAATCTACCGCCCGAGGATCCCGAGGGTGGTATTTTCAAGGTACTCGTAGGTGAGGACGCCGACGAAGAAGGTTATCGTTGGCTCAATTTCTGCCGAAATTGCTGGCCTAAGCTCACAAGTATGTCTCCTGAGGACATTTATGCGAAATATAGTCCAGCTATCAACTCTTCAAAGTCTTGCAATTCTTCTGCAACTCGCTATCTTGATAAGAATGGCATTATGGGTGTTCCGGGGGAAGAGTGGACCTACAAAGAGCTCGCAGAATATTGGTACAGAGAACAAGGAAATGACCCTGTCCTATCCGAATATGATTCGTTCGATACTTGGATTGCGGACACCATCGATCATATGACACCTCTTGATTCTTCCCGCAAGCTGAATTCTGCGAATGACCCTGAGTCCCCGTTCTATACTGCAACAGATGCGGCGTATTATTTTCTCGATAAAGATTTTACCTTAGAGCAAATTGAGCGGTATTTGAAGCGAAAGGGATACTCGGATAAGTGGATTCGTAATGTGTTCGACCTAATGGACGAATATGCTGATGAGCAGGAAGATTTCGATATGTTCAATTCTTCCCGCAAGCATGTCAATTCAAACAGAAAGGTAGGTAATAATTCTATGAGAAAGGTGATTTTCAGAGGAAAGCTGAACAGCTCTCGCAATCCCAAGTACACCGCTTATGCTATTTCTGACCTCGGTGCTCTTGAGGACGAATGGGGTTATGGACCTGGTGAACTGGTAGACGTTGTGAAGCAAGGCGAGGCGGCAATCGGCGGTAAATTCCTCGGTTTCACAAACGATGACAATATGTACTTCGTTTTCGAAGAGGACGGCAAGCCTGTTGCTTACGAACAATCTCACGACAGGTGGTTCCCTGTAAACAGCTCTCGCAAGCGCATGAACAGCTCTCGCAGAAAGAGACTCAATTCTTCTGAAGATGACATTACTGCTGATGACGATGTTCAAGATACAGGCATTGATGGCGGTGATACTGCTACTGAAACAGCTGAGATTCTTGATGACGCTCTTATTGTTCAGAATCCGGAAACTAAGGAGGTTTCGTTGTTCGTCGCTACCGAGGATGACGAAGTTCTGCCAGAGTCTGTTGATGTAATTGCAGAAGTTACTCCAGTAGTGGAAGATGCTGTCCTCGATTCCAGCAGACGTCTTAAGAGATTCGCAGCTGCTAAGCTTAACTCCAGTAAGGGCTGTCTGAACAGTGATGCTGAAGATGTGTGCCCAGCTTGCGGTAAGCCTGCAGACGAATGCACATGTGAACCTGGAACTGTCGCTTATGACGAAATTCAGCTTCCTGATGACACTGTCGTTGAGGTCGAAAACATCCTGGTTGTTCAAGGTGAAGATGATGACCTTGGTTTGTTCCTGCCTGAGACTGCTGATGAAGCGGTTCCCGCTGAATATGAAGTTGTCGCTGTCGCAAATCCAGTGGCAGAGGCTGAAGTTCTTGATTCCAGCAGACGTCTTAAGAAGTAATCATTCGACAGTTAGGAGGGAGCAATTTGATTCGAATTTCGCTAAACTCATCAGAATCGAATTCTTTTGATAAAGCTAAGCAGAAGATTTTGACCTTACTCCGTAATCTTTCTGCAAAGACTGTGAGTCTTGTTTCTATGAGTTCCGATATGACACAAGAAGAAATTTTGGAATTGGGTGCAGCTCTCAGACAAGATGCTGATATTTCATCTGCTCTCGCTGAAGCTGGAGTAATCGGTCATCTGGATTATGGTCACAATCGCTACGCGCAGGGACCTATTAGCTTGAAGTTCAGAATTACTCAAAGCAAGACTGGGAAGTCCGGTTGGTCTTCTTGGAGCTAATGGTTAGATAATCAATACGTTAGAAGAGCCACTTGTTCATACAGGTGGCTCTTTTCGCGTTCTTTCTGGTTCTTGAATGCACATCGTATAATAGAAACAGATTACATAACTTCGTAATCAAACTTCATCTATGTTATAATATAGATGTAAACAAAAGGAGGCGAGGTCAATGAATGAACTAGATTGTATGATTGAAAGGTTAAAATGGCGAGTTGAAGAGGAATCTTCTATTTTCACCAAGCAAGAAGTCGCTTTCTTGCTTCGTTTTCTCCAGCAACATCAATCAAATACTAAAGCCATTTCATTGAATTCCAGCTCCTCAAGCCAAGGTGGTGAGCATCATGGATAATATTGTATACGCTGCTGATAAAGCGACAGGTCGTCAGATTGACGCTGTTTCCATATCAGTCAATAAAGGTGTCGTCGCCGAAGTGACTGCGTTGGACGGTACTCGATATTCTGGAAATGATGTTCAGATTTTTACAGATAAGGATTTCTTATATGTACCAGACCTTGACCAATGCTTATGTGTCGGTGACCAGATTTATCTGGACAATCAGACAATTCAGCGTTGGGAAATCAGAAGAGGTTGGTACTCTGTAGATGATAATCCACCAATTTGGGGCTGGTATCTAGAATCTATTCCTGCTGGCAAAATCAGAAGTTTGTTCTTGAAGGATTTCAATTCTTTGACTCTCGTTACTCCGAGAACATACTTTCAGATTCCAAATCAAATTTCAGAAAGTGAGGGTGTCTAATATGCTTAAAATCAATGCAAATTCTGAGGGTTCTTACAATGAACTTGCTGATGAGTTCTGGACTCTATACAATTCTAACATTTCTGACATCAGCGAAGTACTCGAAGATGCTGTGGATAGCAAAGGCTGGGGCGATTTATTCTTCACAGGCAGTGATGAAGAGCCGCCAGTAACTGCTAGCCAGTATCGCACAATCTTGAGTGAGACTCAGGATAGTGTTTCCAAGATTATTGCTGGTGCTATTTCCGATAACATCAGAAACGCAAGAGTTACGCAGCTCAGCTCTGATTCGGTTACTATTCAGCTTGATTCTATGCCTGATTTCGACATTGAATTGATTGTGCGTCCGAAATTTATAGAATAAGGGGGTAAGCGTATGGAACCGAATCAAATCGATGTCTATTCGCATGCAGCTAATACTGGATACGCATACACTGTCATTTCCAACAACTTCAAGCACATTCATCTCAATGTTATCGGTCAAAGGTTCGATAGAATTCATGAACTTTGCGATGAATATTATCAGTATTTCTCTAAGAAAGCTGATTTTTTCTTCGAGCTTGCTCTTCAGAATCTTGATTCTATTGATAATCCGATGAACGCTACTATGTATTCGGATATCGGAGTGCTTGAAGAACGCAATTATAATTATCGTGATGCGGGTACCTGTATGAGCGCTCAATTTCAATCCGCAATTGATGCTGTGTACTTACTTCGAGATTCTGCTGTCTCTATGGCAGATACAGCAGTTCAATCTGATTGTGATACTGAGCTGTCTTATCTGAATAAGCAGCTTAATTTCTTTATGCGCAAGCGTCTTGATTCTGTGTATTGAAGAATGTGAGGTGATAGCATGGCCGGTGTGATTGAACCGAAATACTATGCGATAGATAATTGGCGTCAAGCTACTAATGCTACCAGTAATATCGATTCGACTTTGAAAATTCGATACACTCAATTCGTCAATTCTCACATCATAGAGGGAGGTCGCATTCAGGTAGTTCATCCGGAATATGGTGTTTTATTTGCGTGCTTGACTTCAGCTACTGGTTCCCTTGTCGATTATGACCCTAATGCGTTTCTTGACACTGAGTCCATTCTCCTAGCACTTCGTCAGTTAGGCTTTGATATCAAGTTCAAGACGAATCCAGCGTTGAATGCTGAAACGCGCCAGTTCTTAGCCTCAGCGAAATTACTCGGCTACACCAGCATTCGTTGGGTAGTAAAGAAGCACAAGATTCAGACAAATGCGAAAGTATTCGACGGTAACTGCTTGCATAGAGGTTGCGCAGAGGGTCGAACGCGCGTAGTAGTCTGCTTCGATTCAAACAAACGACCAGAGCTCTTAAATCAGTTTCCACCGCCGATTAAGAACTTTGGTGGTGATATATTGGAAGTTGACTTTGTTAAGAATCCAAAGCTGGATTTCTCTTGGTTGACTCTACCGATGAATATCGAAAGTATATTAGAAGAAGGTTGAGGTGATTTATATGTATGGACAGATTTTGCGTCTAGATTCTGCTAGACAGAATAGAATAAATCCGAATGGGTTTCTAAAGCTGTTTTCGGCTAGAACGCAAGCTCGTATTAGAAACCTGGATACAAAGCTGAATTCCAGCTATATTCCGAATGCTTTTAATCCGCAGCTTGTACGTCAATCCCGCTATCCGGATTATTTCAGAGGTACTGGACTTCAGACCTTATTCTGGAAGCTCAAGAATTTTCCGGATTTGCACTCTATGACTCGAGTGTTCATTAACAAGGACAATTCGGTTGTATTTGAGTTTGAAGACACTGTTACCAATGAAATGCAAGCAAGTCTTACGCATCTCCTGCGTGGCTTTGGTCATATGGAATTTACGAATCCTCAGAAGAACGGTAAGCGTATCGGTTACGATGTATCCACCGATGAGTGCCCTCGTTCTGAAGAACCGTACTCTGTTGAAGAATAAGAAAGGAGGCAGTGACTATGCCAAAAGGTAATAATGGAATCTTCATTTACAATCCGAATGAACAGCCGCTGCCTCTTCCGAAATCAGATGAGTCTTATAAAGGATTGCAATCATGGGTTGAGTCGAATAACCAGCTTATTTATCATCTGCTGATAAGTGATACTGATGAAATACGTCAGATAGCTCCAGGTGTTCGTCTTAAACTTATTCAGCAGTTGAAAGAGAGAAATAAGGAGCTTCGTTTGCTTCGTTTTAATCGCATTACTGACAAGCTTGTGAACAAGCTAGAGTATGCTATTGATGCTCTTATGGCTACTGATATTGACCATGATGCGCAGTACATTCCTGTCTACACTCAATTGCTCGCGTCACTTCAGCAAGCGGCTTCGAACATTGATGTACCGATAGAGACTCAAGACGCTATCATTTTTGATACTATTGAAGAAGCTGCTCGTACTGATTTAAATGAGCAGTCACGTGAAAAAATAAGAAATGCTGCACAGGAGTTGTTGTCGCTATGTACCAATACTTCGACCAATTCACAAAAGACTGGAGACCAGAAAACCTAATTGAAGTTCTCGCACGTCTTCCTGAATATGGGAAGGTGGGGGAAACTTGGAAGAATCTGATTGCTGCAGTCGGAGTTGAAGGGTTTGTTCATCTGGCAATCAATTTCCCGAATCAGGAGGTTCATATACCTTCTATATATGAGATTCTTATTATGTTCGCAGCTCAGGAAATAGTCGTCGAGATGAAGTCAAAATCGAGAGAAGAGGCATTTAACGCAGTTCTAGGGGAACTGAAAATCAAGGAGGTTGAAGAAATTGTCGACAGATTACAAACTGCTTCAGAATCTAATTCAGATGAGTAAGCTACCTGTGGATATTTCACAGGAATATCTGACACAATGTTCTCGCTTCTTGGATTCTAGAGAAGGAGGCATCGTAGATTGTGGTCTTAGGAATATCAAAAATAGACTGGATAGAGTCTTTGACGAGACGCGAACTTAAAGAGTATTTCAAATACATAGACAAGCTCGTCGTTGTAGTCGATTCTAAGGACGATGAATGGACAGAGGATGAAACAATCCTATATCGTGCTGGTGACTATCGAGACATTCTGAATACTCTGCAGTATTGGGCGCTCTGTAAAGCGTACCCACGCAAGTGTTTGTATTCAGTGAACTATTCGCTGATCGAAATCACCGACGGACTCACTCCAGATATTTTGCGAAGGAGATGGGAAGATGAATTACGCAACTCAGGATTATTACGACGAACTGTATAGAATATTCTCGTGCGTCGACGCATTACTCACGCAGTCTCAGACAATGATGCTGGGTGAGTGTCTTCGTAGTCTCGCTGCGGGTGAGAATATTTCATATAAGCTTGAACGCTTATATCGCAGCGTTGAGGGAAATCCCAAGCTGGCGGAGCCGCTTGAAAACTTTATGCACCATTATAATGCTTGGGTCACTGAAAATGATATCAATGAAGATGACCCGATTAAGGAGGATTTGAATTATGCTTACTCAAAGAAAAACAGCACTTCAACCAGTGACTACCAGAGTACCGCACAGACGTTCTCTTAATTCTGCTGCTGGTACAGATGAGCGTACCTTACTCACCGAAACGTCTGAACTACTCAACGCACAGGCCCAGAAGCTCGCCTCTTCTCTGGAATCTCGTCTGGGTACTGACATCAATGCCACATCAGAGGATTCTCAAGATAATACAAAAATGATGCTGGATTGGATTTCTGATATCTACAGCTTGGCTGCTGATATTCAGAAGTACCTAAATCCAAGTGAATAATGCGTAAACTCACTCGCAAGGAGGTACAGAAATATACAGATTTTGCACACAACCTATACAGTGATGTGATTTCAGTATCTGTATCTCTCGATGATGAAGATGATTCAAAAATTATCTTGAAAATCACTCGTGGTTGTGTCTTACCTGATGTTCAGATTAACAGAGATTGTGAGTTAACCGATTGTATCATCAAGCAATAATCAGATACGCATAGACTGACAGGTTCATTCTTGTCAGTCTTTTTGCATGCTGATAGAAATGTATCCCTATAATAATGAAAGAAGGTTTTGATACTTTCTATATTATCAGAAAAGGAGTGATTGCGTGGACGTATTGAAAGTGTCACCCGAACGTTTCAAATCTGTATTCGATTCTTTGACAGAAGATGAGCAACAGACTATGATTCAGATATTGACTGAGTTACAAGAAACTGGAGAAAGCCCGACTTATGAGAACGTCTGGTTGCAGGATTATGAAGAGATACCCGTCGATATAGATACGTTTTTAGAGAGCGACGAGTATCTAGGAAAGGCTACTCGACAAGGTACTCAGATTTATCCGTTCTGGAGACAGACACTCCGAGAGATGTTCTCCGGCGGTGATATGGAATACGAAGAGATAGCCTTCACTGGAGCTATCGGTATCGGTAAGACAGCGATTGCTGTCTATGCGATTGCTTATCTGACGTATCGATTGCTATGTTTGAAGAATCCGCAAGGTTATTTCGGTTTCGCAGATACCGATGATATTGCGATATTCTTCTTCAATGCTACAGTGGCTCTTGCATATGGTGTAGGATTCGGAAGACTTCACGCTTGTTTGCTGGAGTCACCGTGGTTCCTAGAACACGGGCACAAAGCTGGTTCTTCTTCGAATCCTTACTATGTTCCTGATAAACACGTCGTGATTAAAGCCGGTTCAAAAGGAAGCCATGGCTTAGGTCAGCAAATTTATGTCGGCATGCTCGATGAGGTTAACTTCGCACCAGGCTCCAATACGCTTATCGAAAAGTCTAAAATCATGCAGACGTATTCGTCGGTAAAAGCACGTATCAAATCGCGTTTTATCAAGAACGGAAAGCTGCTCGGTAAGATTTTTCTCGTATCATCTAAACGAGCTGAAAATGACTTTCTTGAGGTTTATCTTCAGAAAAGACGTAAAGAAGCTGACGCTGGAAAGCTGTTCATCGTTGACCACCCTCTATGGGAAGTAAAACCGTCTACGACATATTCTGGTGCTAAATTTCAGGTTGCTTATGGCGCAAAACAACTTACCCCTAAGGTTGTAGAACCTGGAGAGGATATAGAAGCACTGAAACAGATGGGATTCCAGATTCTGGATGTACCTGTTGAATTTGAAGGAGACTTTCGTTTCAATATCGTCACAGCACTGCAAGACCTTGCTGGTGTCGCACTACCAGGTACAGTGAGCTATTTCAGCTATAAGGTGTTTAGCAAATGCTACTGTGAACGTCCGAATCCATTTACTGCTGAAGTTCTTCAAATTGGATTGGACGATGAGATGGAGTATGAGCAGTTCTTTGATGTCTCTCTTGTACCGAAACGCTTCTTCGAAGTACCGATGGCTATTCACGTCGATACGTCATTGAAGAACGATATAACTGGCATCACAGGGGCGTGCTATATGCGGAATGTCATTGCTGACACTGACGATGGAGTAGTCGAAAAGCGAGTATATGCGCAGGTATTCTCTGTCGGTATTAAGGCACCACCCGGTTCAGAAATCAGTATGGCTAAGACACGTCGGTTCATCTATTATTTGCGACGTTGCGGATTCCACATCGTTGTTATCAGCACTGATACATTTCAGAGTGCTGAATTCCATCAGATTCTCAAGGATAAAGGATTCAATACTCAGATAAAATCTTTGGATAGAACTCCAGAAGGATATCATATCTTAAGAGAAGCGATGGTAGAGAATCGTATAGAGATGATTAAGCACGCGAAACTCGAGAACGAGCTTATCTTCCTCCAGCGTGATACTGGAACAGGTAAGCTGGACCACCCGCCAGATGGCTGCTTTACAGGTGATACTCGAGTACAGCTTGTAGATGGGCGTCAGCTAACGATGCTTGAATTAGTTGAAGAACAGCAATATCGCACAAACTGGGTATACACAGTCAATGAAGAAACGCTGACTATCGAACCGAAGCGTATTATAAGTGCTCATCAGACAAAATTGACAAAAAAGCTAGTTGAAGTCACGCTTGATAATGGGGAGGTTGTTACCTGTACTCCTGAACATCGATTTATGCTGCGTGATGGCGAATATTGCGAAGCTCAGAAGCTAACTGCTGGTACGTCTTTAATGCCGCTTTATCAAGAATTGAATTCAGATGGGTATTCCAAGATATATCAACCAGCATACGAACGGTGGGATTTAGAATACCACGCTTTCTGTCCGAACTGGACTCCAATATCTGGTATGGTAGTTCATCATGCTAATTTCAATAAGAATGATAACACCCCAACCAACCTGAAACATATAACCCAGAGCTCGCATACTCGTATTCATAATCTTGAAACTCACGATTATTCTGAGACTGCGGAGAGTGTGCGTAATTGGCATAAATCAGCTAAAGGTACGCAAGCTTATATGCAGCGTTCTGAACGTATCAGACAGGCAGCTTATGCTTATTATGCTTCAAAATGTGATGGTGAATATAAACCAGAAATCGAGCGTAAAGCGGAACATATAGCTGAAATAGAAACCGCTTTCGGAGTTAATTGGTTAACCTTGAATAATGCTGAAAAGAATGCGTTAGGCAATCGTCTAGCTCGTCAGAAAGATGCTACTATCACACAGAGGATATCTCAATCACTGTCTCAAAGACATAAAGAAGGTAAGTTCGAGAATGCGATAAAAGCGTTGTCGAATCGAATCTGGTGGACGAATGGTGAACAGAATCTTTATATTAAATCTGATGAACAGCCACCAGATGGTTATCGTAGAGGTCGCGTTATGAAACGAAATCATAAAGTCGTGTCTGTGCGGTTTATAGAAAAGCCAACTCGAGTTTACGATTTGACTATCGAGGATAATCCGAATTTTGCTCTAGCATGCGGTGTTTTCGTGCATAATAGCAAGGACATTTCAGATAGTCTTGCAGGAGCTATCTGGGATTTGAGTCTATTGCCTTATGACCCGGGTATGACAGATATGTATATCGGCACTCACGAGAAAGAGGACCTTATGCCTCCGTCAATATCCCGCGGTCTATTTGGTGGACTTACTGAATACGAAAAATATAGTTTTGACAGAGTATAGAGAATCAAAGCACTCTAGTGTACTACATACAATATACATACCAATTAGAGTGCTTTGTTGCTGTCAATAAGATTTGAAAAGGAGGCGAGACTCATATGGATTTCGTTGTTCAGAATGTTTCTTCAACTATTGAATTGGTTTATCAGAACGAAGACGCTGTTGTCAATGTATATCCCCAGTATCATCAGGTAGGTGAACTTGTATATACGATTGTCAATCCAAATCAATGGTACCTCACGAGTTCTGGGTATAGAGTTCAATTGAATAATACGCTAATAGGACCTGAAACTGTACCTATGATACAGCTTGTCTACACATCTAATATGTCAACTCGTCCTGAAGAATTGAATATCTTCAAGCATTTCACCTTAGTGTCCACGACAAACGACACACTCTCAATCTATTGTTCTATACAGCCGACGGTTACAATCAGATTGCGCTATCGAGTCTTGAATAAATTGGATTTAGCTGTTCCGATGAATAGATACTTTGCTATCGGAATCGGTTATGGCGTTGACGATGACTTTATGTCCAGTCTTATGCTGACTGGCTATAATCCAGTCAATGGTCGGACATTACCACTTGCTGGTGCTTTACCGGTCGTAAATCACAGACAGTCAGGAACAGTTACTTCTCAGATGTTGAACAGACTTGAAAAGCTAGAGCGTGGTTATAATCTGACTTTCAGTGACTTGAAGTGTTTTCGTATCCGTGGGTATTCCGCTGCTTCCGGAGGTTCAGAAATCATTACTGAGTATGCTGATT
>ENA-UESH01000479-UESH01000479.1-human-gut-metagenome-genome-assembly--contig:-NODE-479-length-38612-cov-9.880758_pt1 | contig 38612 bp, 39 predicted proteins | sample MGYA00243001_ERZ508002 | MGnify/ENA primary metagenome ERZ508002 (study PRJEB26167, sample SAMN06115447) | human gut metagenome | host: Homo sapiens | place: China:Anhui | collected 2015-08-07 | study... | reverse complement strand
CCCATTCCACACCTGCAGCCCGAGAAGTATGTCCGGGCAGGCCCACGCCCTGGCCGAAAATGATCTCATTTGCTTTGCCGCCTGCGGGCGGCAAACTCTGCGAGGCTTTTTTAGCACTCAAAAACTGCGCTGCCATGAGGCAGCGCAGTTTTTTATGGGGCGTTTTACGCGTTATAGACGGCCATGCAGCCCAGATAGTTCATGTAGCAATCCAGCTTGCCCACGGTTTCAAAGGGGGAGTGCATGCTCAGAACCGGCACACCGGCGTCGATGGTAGTGATGTTGCGGTTGGCCATGTACTGGGCCACGGTGCCGCCGCCGCCGGCGTCGATCTTGCCCATCTCGCCGATCTGCCACACCACACCGGCGTTGTCCAGCACGCGGCGGACATAGGCCACAGTTTCGGCATCGGCATCGGAGGAGCCGCCCTTACCCCGGGCACCGGTATACTTGCAGATGCCCAGACCATAGTTCACCCGGGACTCGTTGCGCTTCTCATACACCTCGGCAAAATTGGGGTCATAGGCGGCGGTGACGTCGGAGGACAGGCAGAAGGAGCTTTCATAGCACACCCGCAGGCTGACGCCCTGGCTCTGGCACAGGTCCTCCATGAAGGTGTCGAAGAAAGCGGACTGCATACCGGTGACGCCCATGGAGCCAACCTCTTCCTTGTCGGCCAGCATGCACACGGCAGTCTTTTCGGGCACGTCGATGTCGAACAGGCCCTTCAGGGCGGCGTAGCCGCACACCCGGTCGTCGTGGCCGTATGCGCCGATGAGGCTGCGGTCCAGGCCCAGGTCCGTGGCGTTGAAGGCGGGGACCACCTCCAACTCGGCGGAGGTGAAGTCATCCTCGCAGATGCCGTATTTCTCGTGGAGCATATCCAGCACCCGCAGCTTCACGCGGTCGGAGTCGCCGTCCTCGCCCAGGGGGCGGCTGCCCATGAGAATGTTCAGATTCTCGCCGGGAATGGCCTCGTTAAGGGGCTTCTTGCCCTGCTCCGCGCCCAGGTGGGGCAGCAGGTCAGTGATGACGAACTTGGGCTCGCTGCCCTGGCCCAGGACCACCTTCACCACGGTGCCGTCCCGCAGGACCACCACGCCCCGCAGCTCCAGGGGGATGGCCACCCACTGATACTTGCGGATGCCGCCGTAATAGTGGGTCTTGCCGTAGGCCAGCTCGCTGTCCTCATACAGGGGATGGGGCTTGAAGTCCAGACGGGGAGAGTCGATGTGAGAGGCCACGATCTGCGCGCCGTGGGACAGGTCCTGGCGGCCGATTTTCACCAGCATCACGCTCTTGCCGCGATTGCTGCGATATACCTTGTCGCCGGGCTTGAGCTCCATGCCCCGCTGATAGGGGACGAAGCCCTGGGCCTGGGCCAGCTGGATGGTGTAGTCGGTGCACTCCCGCTCGGTCTTGCCGTTGTCCAGGTACTGCTTGTAGGTCTCGCAATAGGCCTCCATGGCCTCCAGGGCAGCCTGGTCCACCAGGTCATAGCCGTTTTTGACGCCGGAGAACAGCTTTTCGCGCTTGGCCTTCATTTCGTCTGTCATGGTTTTGTTTCCTCCTTATAGATGTTCGATTTCCCGGAGCATGCTCCGGAAGAAAATCCGTGCTTGGTCCCGGAACTGTGCCGGGGTGGCACAGTTGTTTTCCAGGATATGGGAGCAGCGCTCCCGGTAAAAGACATCGGGCTGCTGGGCGGAGATCCGCAGCCGGGCATAGTCCTCGCTGATGCCGTCCCGGGCCATGATGCGGCGGACCCGATCCTCCGCCGGGGCCAGCACCGCCACGGTGCAGGCGCACAGCCGGTCCAGGCCGCTTTCCACCAGGTTGATGGCGTCCAGCCCCACCAGGGACTGTCCCGCCGCCCGGCGCATCAGCTCCGGCGGCAGGAATTCGTACACGATGGCGTTGAGCCGCTCCAGAGCGGCGGGGTCGGAAAACACGAGGTTCCCCAGCTTCTGCCGGTCCAGGGTCCCGTCGGGGCCGAACACCGGGCCGAAGGCCCCTTCGATGGCCCCCCGCAGGGCGGGATCCGTGCGGAGCATCTCGTGATACACGGCGTCGCAGTCCAGCACCGTGCCGCCCAGGTCCTCCAGGGCCGCCAGAGCGCTGGTTTTTCCCGCGCCGGTGCCGCCGGTGAGACCGATGAGAATGGGCCGGTCGGCGTCCACCAGATGGAAGCCTGCCGCCTTTTTCAGGCGGTTGGCCACCGCCAGACCCAGGCCCCCGTCATCGGGGCACTGGGCGAAAATTTCCGTAACGTCCGTGCCGTCGAAGGTGCGCAGGGCGTCGAATACGTGCCGGGCCTGGGCGGATTTGTCCGCCGCCGGGCCCAGATTATGGATGATGTGTCCGGCATACAGCGGGGCATACTCATCGAAGCAGATGACTCCCGCCTGGTCCGACAGCAGGCCCAGGATGCGGCGGGCGCTGCGGTCCGGCGCGCCGGTGACCACGGTGACCGGCGCGTGGGGGGCATAGTGCCGGTATTTCATCCCCGGGGCCCTGGGATGCTCTCCGGCGGCCAGCAGGCCGGTGACGGCCTTGTCCACGGCTACCTCCCCCAGCACCTCCTCCAGGGCCTCCAGAGGCAGACCACCGGGGCGCAGCAGCCGGGGCGGCGTCACCGTCAGGTCGATGATGGTGGACTCCACCCCCACGGTGCAGGGGCCGCCGTCCACGATGCCGTCGATCTTGCCGTCCATGTCCTCGATCATGTGGGCGGCGGTGGTGGGACTGGGACGGCCGGAGGTGTTGCCGCTGGGGGCGGCAATGGGGACACCGGCGGCCCGGATGATGGCCAGGGTCACCGGGTGGTCCGGGCAGCGGACGCCCACCGTCTCCAGGCCGCCGGTGGTTTGCAGGGGAACGATATCCCGCCGGGGCAGGATCATGGTCAGAGGCCCCGGCCAGAACCGCTCCGCCAGCCGATAGGCGGCGGGGGGTACATCCCGGCAGTACGACTCCAGCCAGGAGGCGTCCGGCACATGGATGATCAGGGGATTGTCCTGGGGCCGTCCCTTGGCCAGGAAAATGCGGCTCACGGCCTCCTCATTGAGGGCGTCGGCCCCCAGGCCGTATACGGTTTCCGTTGGGATGCCTACCAGCCCCCCCCGGCGCAGAATGGCCGCGGCCTCCTGTATGGCGGCCGGGTCCGATTCCGGGTGAAAAACAATGGTGTTCAAGTGGATCCCTCTTTTGCCTTAAAAGCCCAGATCCTCGCCCACCAGAATGACCTTGATGCGGCCGGCGGGACGACAGGCCCGGGTGATGACCATCTGGCAGCAGATGCAGTCGGGACTGGTGCAGTCGCCGCAGCTTCCGGTAACGGCGCAGGGAGTCTTGATGTCGAAGCGCTGGGCGTTGGCGGGAGCCGCCACCTGGCGGGCCCGGGCGATGGCGCTGTCCAGATCGCCCATGACCTTGTTCATCCCGGCGATGACCAGGACGCTTTCCGGCCCAAAGCACAGGGCGGCCACCCGGTTGGCGTTGCCGTCGATGTTCACCAGCTGGCCGTCGGCGGAGATGGCGTTGCTGCTCATGATGAAGGTGCCGCAGGTCAGGGCCTGTCGCATCAGGGCCTGCTTTTCTTCGGGGGTCTTGCCGGTGTCCCGGTCGATGAGCTGATAGTCCCCCTGGTGCAGGCGGTCCATCAGGCCGATCTGGGCGGCGGTGGCGGTACCGCCCCAGGACACGGTGCGGTCCTTGGGGATCAGGGTCAGGGCCAGGTCCAGGGCCTCCTGGGCAGTGGACACATAGTGGGCCTCAAAATGGCGGCGGCGCAGGGCCTCGGCCACCTGGGGTCCGGCCTTGTCATAGCGGGTCTTGATGGGAGCTTCCATGATTCATTCTCCTTTCTCGGCCCCCTCCTGAAGCCGCTGGGCCTGGTGGGCCAGGGTCAGCGCATCAATGAGGGGGTCCAGGTCGCCGTTGATGATGGCGGCAATATTGAAATTTTTCGCATCACCGGTGAGCCGGTGATCGGTGACCCGGTTCTGGGGGAAATTATAGGTGCGGATCTTGCCGGACCGGTCGCCGGTGCCTACCTGGCTTTTCCGCTGGGCGGCGATGGCGGCGTTCTGCTTCTCCTGCTGGGCCTCGTAGAGCTTGGAGCGCAGGATCTTCATGGCCCGGTCCTTGTTTTTATACTGGCTGCGCTCATCCTGGCACTCCACCACCGTGCCGGTGGGCAGGTGGGTGATGCGGATGGCGGACTCGGTCTTGTTGACGTGCTGCCCGCCTGCGCCGGAGGAGCGGAAGGTGTCGATCTGTAAGTCCTTGGGGTCGATGGAGAACTCCACCTCCTCCGCCTCAGGCATCACGGCCACGGTGGCGGCGGAGGTCTGGATGCGGCCGGAGGACTCCGTTTCCGGCACCCGCTGGACCCGGTGGGTCCCGGCCTCGAATTTCAGGCGGGACCAGGCCCCCTGGCCCTCGATGGTGGCGCTGGCCTCCTTGATGCCGCCCAGCTCCGTGGTGTTTTCATACACCAGCTCCATGTGCCAGCCCCGGCGCTCGGCATACAGGGCGTACATCCGCAGCAGGTCCGCCGCAAACAGGGCCCCCTCCTCGCCGCCGATACCGGCCCGGACCTCCAGGATGACGTTCCGGTCGTCGTTGGGGTCCCGGGGCAGCAGCAGGCGCTTGAGCTCCTCCGACAGGCGGTCCCGCTCCTGGCGTGCCCGGTGCAGCTCCTCCTGGGCCAGCTCCCGCATTTCCGGGTCCGACAGCAGCTCCTGTGCCCCGGCGCAGTCCGCCTCCGCCTGCTGCCAGGCCCGGAAGGCGGCTGCAATGGGGGTCAGCTCCTTCTGCTCCCGGCTCAGTCGGGTCAGGGATTCCCGGTCGGCGTACACCGCCGGGTCCGACAGCTGCCGCTCCACCTGGTCCAGCCGCCGGGCGATGTCTTGTAATTTCTCCAGCATACGGACTCCTTACTGGGCGTCCAGATAGCGGCGCACCTCGCCCACCAGCTTGTCCCGCCAGAACTCGTATCCCACGGCTCCCGGCCGCAGGGATACCTCCAGCAGGTGAGGCCGGGCGGTGTACTGGTCCATCTGCTCATAAATCTCCTCATACTTCCGGGAGCTTTTCCGGGTCAGCACATAGGCTACCCGTTCCAGCTCCAGACCCCGGCGCTTCAGCAGCGCCCGGACCGGGGAGGCGCAGCGGCCCGCCCACACGGGAGTGCCCAGAATCACCAGCCGGTATTCGGACAGGGGGCGCTCCGTTTCATAGGGGGCCAGCGGCAGGGTGGCCCGGCGCATGGCGTCCATGCCGGAGCGGAGATAGCCCCGGGCGCCCTGGCGGTCCACGCCGTCGGTCAGCTCCACCAGCTCTGCGTCCAGGGCCTGGGCGATCTCCGTCATGGCCTGGCGGGTTGCGCCGGTGCGGGAGTAGTACATACATAAAATATCACGCATAATGGTCCTCCTGATTATTCCTCCAATTGCAGAGACAGCTCCTCCCAGCGGGCCATCTCCTGCTCCAGTTGGGCCTCCAGATCCTGCTTCTCCCGAAACAGCTCCTGGAGCTTTTCCGCGTCGCAGGCATTCTGTTCCATTTCGGCGTCCAGCTGGCGGCAGCGCTCCTCCAGCCTGGAGATGCCGGTTTCGCAGATGGTCAGCTGGCGGCGGGCGGCCTGCTTTTCCCGTCCGGCCCGAGGGGGCCGGGTGTCCTGCTTTTTCTTCTGGACCGGGGCGGGGGCGGGCTTTTTCTCCTCCGCCTTGGCGGCCCGGTACTGGGCAAAGCCCATGGGATAGTCGTTGATGGTGCCCTCCGCCAGCTCCCAGACCCGGGTGGCGAAGCGGTTGATGAAATACCGGTCATGGGACACGAACAGCAGGGTGCCGTCGAAGGCCTCCACCGCCTCCTCAATCCACTCCCGGGAGGCGATATCCAGGTGGTTGGTGGGCTCGTCCAGGATCAGGAAGTTGATCTCCTCGTCCATGAGCATACACAGCCGCAGGCGGCTGAGCTCGCCGCCGGAGAGGACCGACACGCTTTTGAACACGTCCTCCCCCTGGAACTGATAGGCCGCCAGGCGGTTGCGGGCGGTCTGGGGCGTCATGCCCTTCTTTTCATAGAGCATGGTGTCAAGCAAGGAACGCTCCGGGTGGTCGAAGTGAATGATCTGGGGCAGATAGGCCGCCCGGATGGCGGGCCCCATGCGGATGATGCCGCTGTCCACGGGCTCGTCCCCGGTGATCATGTTCAGCAGGGTGGTTTTCCCTGCGCCGTTTTCTCCCAGAAAGGAGATGCGTTCGCCGCCCTCCACCCGCAGGTACACATCGGAAAAGAGAGTGCGGTCACCGAAGGACTTGGACACGCCCTTCAGCTGCAGCACCTCGTCGCCGCGAAACTCCCGGCTGGCGAAGCGGGCGTCCATCTTCCTGGCCTTGGTGGGCTTGGACACGGTGCGCATGCGCTCGATACGCTTTTCCATGGAAAAGGCCCGCTTGTGCAGGGCGTCGTTGCCCATAAAGGCCCACAGGTGCATCTGCTCCGCCGCCTTCTCCAGCTGTTGGATCTTGGCCTGTTCCTTCAGATACTGCTTCATGCGCTCCTGATAGCGGCGCTCCTTTTCGATGGCATAGAAGCTGTAGTTCCCGCTGTAAAACTCCGCCTTGCCGTCCAGAATTTCGATGATGCGGGTGACGGTGCGGTCCAGAAAATAGCGGTCGTGGGAGATGGTGACCACGGTGCCCCGGAAGGAGCGGATATACTCCTCCAGCCACTCGGTGGCCTGCAGGTCCAGGTGGTTGGTGGGCTCGTCCAGCAGGAGAATGTCCGTATCCTCCAGGATCAGGCGGCCCAGGTTCACCCGGGTCTTTTCGCCGCCGGACAGCTGGTCAAACAGCCTCCGCCGCATATCGCCGTCGATGGACAGGCCGTTGGACACCTTGTTGACGGCTGTGTCGGTGTCGTAGCCCCCCAGTCCCTCGAACCGGGCGGTGAGCTCCCCATAGCGGCGCAGAGTATGGGTGTCGCTGTCCCCCTGCTCCATCCGGCGGGTCAGAGCGTCCATCTCCTCCTTCAGGGCGGTGGTCCGCTGAAAGGCGGAGCGCAGAACATCCTCCACGGTGTATCCTGCGGGATACACCGGGATCTGAGAAATCAGGCCCACCCGGCGGCCCGGGGCGATGAGCACCTCGCCGGAGTCATAATCCAGGTCTCCGGTGAGGATGTTGAATAGCGTGGTTTTTCCTGCGCCGTTTTTTCCCAGCAGGCCCACCCGCTCACCGGTGTCCACCTGGAAGGAGATGCCGTCCAGGATTTTCTTTTCTAAGTCAAAGGATTTGACCAGATCGGTCACACTGATGTCTATCATAGGTCGTTGTTTCCAGTTCGTTGACGATTTTGCCGAATTCCATGGCATGGGACGCCTTCACCAGCATGGCGGTGCCGGGGGTCAGCTGCTCCCGCAGGGCGGGCAGCGCCTGCTGAACGGTGTCGAAGTGCAGGGCCCGGGGGCCGGCGGTCTCGGCGATGGCGGCGGACTTGGGTCCGATGGCGATCACCGCATCCAGACCCAGCCGGGCGGTGGTGCGTCCCACCTCCAGGTGGGCGTCATGGCTGATGGGGCCCAGCTCCCCCATGTCGCCCAGAACGGCTACGCGGCGGCGGCAGGCGGTGTCCGCCAGGATTTCCAGCGCCGCCTCCATGGCCTGGGGGTTGGCGTTGTAGCAGTCGTCGATGATCAGCCGGTCCTCCGGCAGACGGATACGCCGCATCCGGGAGCCGGTGGACACATAGGCGGCCACACCCTCCACGATCTCCTGCTCCGACAGGCCCAGATATTCGCCGATGGCCACGGCCATGGAGGCGGAGTAGATCATGTAGTCCCCGGGGGAGGGGATGGACAGCCGGTAGCTGCGGCGGGGGGTGGTGACGGTGCAGTCCAGGCCGTCGATGCCCCGGCGGACGATGTCCGTGACCCGGACATTGCAGTGCTCGCTCCTGCCGCAGCGGAGGGTCTCAAAGGGCAGGTCCAGGCCGTTGAGCAGTTCATCGTCGCCGCACAGCACCGCCAGGCCGCCGGGGCGCAGGTGGTCGAAAATCTCGCACTTGGCCCGCAGGGTCCCCTGACGGGTGCCGCCCAGGTTTTCAATGTGGGCGTCGCCGACGTTGGTGATCACGGCGATGGTGGGCTGCACCAGGCTGCCCATATAGCGGATCTGGCCGAAGTGGTCCAGGCCCGTTTCGATCACCGCCGCCTGATGGCAGGGCTCCAGCCGCAGCAGGGTCTGGGGCGTGCCGATGTGGTTGTTGAGATTGGCCTGGGTTTTCAGGGTCCGGAAATGCCGGGACAGCACCGAGGCGATCATCTCCTTGGTGGTGGTCTTTCCGGCGGAGCCGGTGACCTGTACCACGGGGATGTCATACAGGCTGCGGTACCAGGCGGCCAGAGCGCCCAGGGCCAGGGTGGTATCCTGGACCTGAATATAAAACTTGCCGGGCAGCAGCGCCTCCGGCTGCCGGCTGCACAGGCAGCCGACCGCTCCGGAGGACAGGGCCGTGTCGATGTAGTCATGCCCGTCGAACCTTGCTCCAACCAGGGGGATGAACAGGTCGCCGGAGGCGATCTGGCGGCTGTCGCTGGTGACGCCGGTGACGGTGCCGCCACCGGTCTGAAGGAAGGTCCCGCCTACGGCGCGGCAGATGTCCGCCGCCGCCAGGGGCCTCATGCCCGGCCTCCCTTGCGCAGGGCCAGGGACTCGTCCACAATGCGCTGGCACAGGTCGCCATAGCTCAGGCCCACCTGGGCCGCCTCCTGGGGCACCAGGCTGGTGGGGGTCATGCCGGGCAGGGTGTTGATCTCCAGGCACCAGAAGTTCCCCTTCTCATCCAGAATGAAGTCCGCCCGGGAGTAGACGCCCAGGTCCAGGGCCCGGTGCAGGCGCAGGGCCAGCTCGCCCACGGTGCGCCACTGCTCCTGGGTGATGGGGGCAGGGCAGATCTCCTGGGCGCCGTCCTTCTGATACTTGCAGAAATAGTCGAAATAGGCCCCCCGGGGGATGATCTCCACGGCGGGGAGGTAGGTGTCGCCTAGAACGGCCACCTGGATCTCCCGGCCCTTGATCTTCTTCTCCACGATGACGTGGTTTCCGTAGGCCAGCATCCGCTCCAGGGTCTGGGCCAGCTCCTCCCGGGTGTCCGGCAGCTCCACGCCGATGGAGCTGCCGCCGTTGATGATCTTCACGGCGCAGGGCACCGGCAGCTCCCGGGCCAGACGGGGAATGTCCTCCCGGGTATAGCGCACGTCGTGCCAGGGGGCGGTGGGCACCCCGGCGGCGTCCATGATGCGCTTGGTGACGGACTTGTCCATGGCCATGCCGCTGCCCAGATAGCCGCTGCCGGTATAGGGCACGCCCAGCAGGTCCAGGGTGGCCTGGATGCGGCCGTCCTCGCCGCAGGAGCCGTGGAGGGCCAGGAACACCAGGTCCGCCATGGCGCACACCGTCAGAACGTCCTTGCCCAGCATGGAAGGGCCCTGATCCCGGCGGCTGCGGCGCACGGCCTCCAGGTCCGGCTCGGTGGAGTGGACCCGGTTGTCGCCGCACAGGCCGTCCGGCGCGTCGAAGATATCCGACAGGCTGCCGTTGTAATCCTCCAGCCCCAGGAACATATCCACCAGAATGGCCTGGTGGCCACGCTGGCGCAGGGCGCGGCACACGCCGGTGCCGCTGGTCAGAGATACCTGCCGCTCGGTGCTGAGACCGCCGGCCAACACTACGATTTTCATATACAATCCCTCATTTCTCACGGGGGTACACGCCCCCGGAATGCTATCATATCAATATAGCAGTATATCACACCAACCGGGCAAATACAACTGTTTCCTGCGTAAACAAAAGAGCTGCCGCGAGGCTGCGGCAGCTCTTTTGCAATCAGAAAACGTACAGCAGGATGCACACCAGGACGACGCACAATCCCAGGCAGGCCATCAGCAGGGCATAGGACAGGCTGCCCTCCATCCGGCGGATGGTGTCCAGGATGGTGCCCAGCCGGTCGGCGGCCTCCTGCTCCGTGCGCTGTCCGCCGTGGGTCATGGCGTGGAGCACGGCGCTGCGGGGGGATTTCCGGCGGCGGGGACGGGAGTCCCGCAGGAAGGTACGCCGGGCCACCAGCACCAGGAAGTCCAGCGCGTCGCACACGGCCCGCAGCACCACGTTCAGCAGCCGGTACAGCCCCCGGATAGCCGGGCGGTACACCCGGTCCTCCAGGCTCAGCCAGCGGGGCCAGCGCTCCAGGTACACCACCTGGCCCTCCCGGCGGTCCATAAGCACCAGGCGGATGAACAGGAAGTACACCGCCATGCCGATGGTCAGGGAGATGGCCACGCCCTTGAGATTTTCCCAGGCCAGATAATGGACGGCGTGGCCGAAGGGGTGTCCGCCCACGAAGGGCAGGGCCAGGGCGGCCACCGGCTCCGCCAGCACATGGGGCAGCAGTCCCAGCACCGGCAGCGGCAGGGCTGCCAGGATCAGCGCCGCCGTGGTGGCGGGGGTGCCCCAGGTCCTGCCGGTGGAGGCGGCGGGCTTCTGCCAGAACAGCGCCGCGTAGATTTTTGTCAGATACGCCGCCGTCAGGCCGCCGGAGAACAGGAACAGCCATTCCACCGCCGTGACGCCCAGACTGCCGCTTTCGGCGGCCAGCTCCACCAGGGACTCATGAACCAGGGTTTTGCTGATATACCCCAGGAAGCCCGGGATACCCGCCAGGGAGCAGGCCCCGCACAGAAACAGGATATGCAGCAGGGGCTTGCCCCGGCCGAAGCCCCGGATCTGGTTCAGGTCCAGGGCGTGGGTATTGCAGTATACCACGCCGGCCAGCAGAAACAGGGTCAGCTTCACCAGGGAGTGGTTCATCATATACAGCACCGTGCCGTGGGCGGCCAGGGCGTTGTGCTGCCCCAGCAGGGACAGGGCCGCCGTGCCCACCAGGATGAACCCGATCTGGGACAGAGAGGAGCAGGCCAGAATATACTTGAGGTTGTTGGAGAACACGGCGATGGCCGCGCCCAGCACCATGGTCACCGCGCCCAGCGCCAGCAGCAGGACGCCCCACCGGTGCTCGCCGGGGAGAAGGTCCGCCGTGATGATCAGGGCACCGAAGATGCCCGCCTTGGTGAGGACGCCGGACAGCAGGGCGCTGGCCGGGGCCGGGGCCACCGGGTGGGCCTTGGGCAGCCAGATGTGCAGCGGGAACACGCCCGCCTTGGCCGCAAAGCCGAAGAAGATGCACAGCGCCGCCGCCCACAGCTGGGAGCGGTCCGTCACCCCGGCGCAGAGGCCGGGCAGGTCGGCGATGACCAGGGTGCCGGTAAGGCGGTACAGCAGGAACAGGCCCATCAGAGTCACAAGGCCGCCCAGCACCGCAATGGCCAGGTAGGTTTTGCCGGCGTCCAGAGCGTCAGGAGATTCCTCCTGCACCACCCAGGCGTAGGAGCTGAGGCTCATGAGCTCGAAGAACAGGAAGGTGGTATACAGGTCCGCCGACAGGAATACACCCAGGGTAAAGCTCAGACACAGCAGGAAGAAAAAGTGGTAGCGCCGCAGGTGGTGGTGGCCCCGGAAATACTGGGGCGTCAGCAGGGCGGATACGAACCACATGAAGCTGACCACCAATCCATAGATGGCCCGGAAGCCGTCCAGGGTAAAGTGGATGCCGCACAGGGGGATATCCAGGGACACGCCAAACCGGGTGCATACAGCCAGCACCATCACCAGAAGCGTCAGCCCCGTGACGGCGCAGGACCAGCGGCCCAGCCGCGTCTCGCTTTCGCTGCGGACGAGCAGCAGGGGAACGGACCCCATCAGGGGCAGCAGGATCAGAAGAAGCAGCATCACAGGCCCACCGCCTTTCCGATCACGTCCAGCAGCCACTGGGGAAACAGGCCCATGACCAGACACGCCGCCGCCAGCACGGCGGTGGGCACCGTCATCATCCAGCCCGCCTCATGGGCGGAGCCCTCGGGGATGGCGGGGGCGTCCGTCCGGGGGAACCAGGCCTTCAGCACCACCTGGAACATGTAGACCGCCGTCAGCAGGGCCGACACCAGCAGGGCTGCGAAGCCCACCAGCGGCAGCCAGCCGCCGATATCCACCGCCGCCCGGGCAATGTACCACTTGCTGACGAAGCCATTGAAGGGGGGGATCCCCGTCAGGGCGCAGGCCGCCGCCGTGAAGCAGGCGAAGGTCACCGGCATATACTGGCCCAGGCCCTCCAGCTGGGGCACATACTCCCGGTGGGCGTAATGCAGCACCGCACCGGCCGTGAAGAAGGCCATGATCTTCACCACCGAGTGGACGATCAGGTGCAGGAAGGACGCTGCCAGGGCCTGGGTGGTCATCAGGGCGGCGGCAAGCAGAATATACGACAGGTTCGACACCGTGGAGTAAGCCAGCCGCAGCTTGAAGTGCCGCTGCTTCAGGGACATGCAGGAGCCGTATACGATGGTGATGATGGGCAGCAGCAGCGCCAGCTGCTGGGCCCAGGTACCGGACAGAATGTCCGGGCCGAAGCTGTAATAGATCAGGCGGATGCAGGCGAAGGCACCGGCCTTTACCACCGCCACCGCGTGGAGCAGGGCCGTGACGGGGGTGGGGGCCACCGCCGCCGAGGGGAGCCAGCCGTGCAGCGGCCAGATGGCGGCCTTGACGCCGAAGCCCACAAAGGACAGGGCGAACACCGCCAGCAGCATGGACACGTCGCCGTCATAGCCCGCCAGATGGCCGCCCAGGGAGAAGTCCGAAGCATCGTGGATGGCCAGGAACACCAGGCCGATAAACGCCAGGGCCGCGCCGGAGATGGAGTAGACCAGGTACTTGATGCCGGCCTTTTTGGCGGCCTTGGTCATGGGCTGCATCACCAGGGGCAGGGTGGCCAGAGTCAGCAGCTCATAGAACAGGTACATGGTCATCATGTTGGCGGAGAAGGCAATGCCCAGGGTGACGCCGAAGGATGCCGTGAAAAATGCCCAGAACATGTGCAGGTGCTTTTCGTGGCGCATGTAGTCAAAGCCATAGAGCATGGTAAAGGGCCACAGGGTGGCAGACAACCCCGCAAACAGACGGGCAGCGCCGTCCATGCGGAAGGCGATGGTCAGCCGGTGGGAAAAGTGCAGCAGGGTGAAGGTGCCGTCATCGCACAGGAGGATGGCCGCCCAGGCCAGGGCCGTGGTGCCCAGGATCAGGAGGCTGTATACCAGGCGGCGGCAGCTCTCGCTGCGGATGGGCAGGAAATAGGACAGCAGGCCCAGCACCAGCGGCAGAAACACCGGCAGAAGGAGAAGAATTCCGTTCATATGGCGCACCTCCTTACAGAATGAATCCGGTGATGTGCTCCATCACGGGGACAGTGATGCCGGACAGCAGGCCCAGGATCAGGCTGGCTGCGGCGAACAGTGCCAGGGACAGCACCAGCAGCAGCGGCTCCCGGACCCGGCTCCGGGCCGGGAAATCCTGCCCCGGAAAGAAGGCGCGGCACAGCGGCGGAAACAGATAGGCCGCCGTCAAAAGCGCCGAGATCAGCAGCACCGCCGGAATGATATAGCACAGGGGGGCGGACATGCCGTCCAGGGCTCCCAGAGCCAGATACCATTTGCTGAAGAAGCCGCCGAAGGGGGGGATGCCCACCAGGGACAGAGCCAGGGCGGCAAAGCAGCCCATGGTGACGGGGATCCGGCGGCCCAGACCCGGGAAGCCGTCGATGGTTTCCGTGCCCGTCAGGAAAATGATGGAGCCGGCGGACTGGAACACGCCGATCTTGGCCAGCGCGTGGAACAGCAGCTGCAAAAGCCCTCCCAGCAGACCCACCGGAGTCATGAGGAATACGCCCAGCAGCACGTAGGAAATCTGGGAAATGCTGGAGTAGGCCAGACGCTTTTTCAGGCCGTTTTCCGTGCAGCCCATAAACGAGCCCATGAAAATGGTCACCAGGGTCAGAACGATGCACACGGTCTGGACCCAGGTGCCCCGCAGAGCCTCTGCGCCTACGGTGAAGTAAATGACCCGGATGGCAGCGATGGCTCCCACCTTGGCGATGATGCCGGAGAGCAGAGCATGGGCCGGAGCCGGGGCCACGGGATGGGCCGAGGGCAGCCAGTTGTGCAGCGGGTACAGGCCCGCCTTGGCCCCGAAGCCCAGCAGCATCAGAAATGACGCAGCCAGCAGGGTAGGAGAGAGCGTCTGGAAATAGCCGCCACGGACGAAGGCCAGGGAGGATTGCTGGGCCAGCAGCACCACGCCGAACAGGGCGATGAAGCCGCCGCAGACGGAGTAGTACAGGTATTTTACCGCGCCCAGCAGGGCCTTGGGACGCTGAGTGTGCAGCACCAGGGGGAAGGACAGCAGGGTGGTGAGCTCATAAAACAGGTATAGAGTCACAAGGTCTGCCGCCAGGGCCGCGCCCAGCACCGCCGCCTCCGTCAACATCAGGAACACATAGAAACGGGGATGGTGCCCCTCGTGGGTCATGTAGACGGAGGCGTAGGGGATGGTCAGCAGCCAGCACACGGCGGTCAGCAGGCAGAAGAACCGACCCAGGCCGTCCAGCCGCAGGGAAAACGTCAGGTCGGCGGTCATGTGCCACACCGGTGTGGCCGTGTCGCCCAGGGTGCAGGCACCGATCAGCAGCGCAAGCAGCAGGGCCTGGCCCACGGCCAGGATCACCGTGCGGGCCCGGTCGTTCCGGATCAGGCTCAGGGCCGCCAACGCCAGCGGCAGCAGGAGGATGAGATACAGCATATTCGATTCCTCCCTTTCTCACTGACAGAACAGGTCCATGCCCTGGCGGAACAGGTCCATGAGCCCATAGGACCGCAAGCCAACAGCGATGTTCAGGGCCACGAATACAAGGCCCGGCACACTGGCCCAGCGCAGGCGGCGTGTGCGCTCCGTTTCGGCCTCCGGCACCCACAGAAGCAGGGTGGTATACAGGAAATACAGCACGTTCAGCAGGGTGGACAGGGCCAGCGCCAGCAGCACCGCCCAGGTGCGCCAGCCCATATGGAAGGCTGCGGCGGCAAAGTACAGCTTGGGGATGAAGCCGGCAAAAATGGGGATGCCTACCATGGACAGGGCCCCCACGGTGAACACGCACCCGGCGGCGGGGCTTCGGTGGGCGGCGGCCCGGAGGCTGTTGAAGTCCTGATGCCCGCCGGAGACGGCCACCAGGTCCGCGCCGGACAGAAACAGCATGGGCTTGGTCAGGGCGTGGGACAGAATCTGGAACAGCACCGCCCCCAGGGCGGCCTCCGTTCCCATGCCCAGGCCCATGTAGATATAGCCGATCTGGGCGGCGGAGGAGAAGGCGATCATGGTGGTCAGCCGCCGGGCGAAGATGGCGGAGACGGAGCCTGCGATCATGCCGCCGATGCCGAACAGCAGCAGCACCGTCTGGATGCCGGTGGCAGCAAAGACGTCGATGCCGATGACCTGGTAGATGACCTTGATGAGAAACACGATATACCCCTTGGACACCACGCCGGACAGAATGCCCGAGGAGGCCGGGGTGGCCTGCCCATAGGTGTCGGGCATCCACAGGTGGAAGGGGAAGAGGCCGCTTTTGATGGCCAGTCCCGCCGTCATCAGGCCCAGGGACATGGTCACGGAGAACCGGTGCCCGCCGGTGCTCCACAGCTCCGCGATGGCGGTGTGCAGCTGGGGGAACAGCAGGTGGCCGGTGACGGAATAGGTGAAGATGACGCCCATGAGGAACAGACCCGAGCCCATCAGGGCGAAGATCATGTACCGGGCGGAGGCGATCAGCGCCCGGCCGCCCCGGCGCACCGACAGCAGGGCGCAGGAGGCGATGGTCAGCACCTCAATGAACACATAGCCGGTGAAAATGTCATTGGTGTAGCACAGGGCCACCAGCGCCACATGGGCCAGGTCCACCATGACCCAATAGAGCTTCTGTTTGTCGGCGGGAACGTCCTGCAGGATGCGGCGCATACCGCCCAGGACGCACAGGAGCATCACCCCGGCAAACAGCATGGCCAGGAAGGGCTCCAGAATCCCTGCCGTCAGCTCGTTGCCCCAAGGGGCGGGGTAGTGACCCATCATATAATAGTAGCGGACGTGATGCACCGCGCAGTATACCAGCACAGAGCCCTGGAGCACGATGCTGGCCGAGAGCAGGAAGATGCTCAGCCGCCGGGCCCAGCGGGCGTTGGCCGCAAAGGACACCACGGCGCATACCAGAGACAGAATGATGGAGAAGAAGGGGAAATTCTGCACAAAGCTCATTGCTCGCCGTCCTCCTTCTGCCGCTTTTTATGGGACATCATCATATACAGCTTGTCCATGTCCAGGGTGCGGTAGGTCTGGTAAATGCGGACGGTCAGGGACAGCATCACCGCCGACACACTGACGGACACCACGATGCCCGTCAGCACCAGGCCCGCGGGGATGGGGTTGACGTAGTGCTCCATAGAGGTGACGCCGTCCACGATGATGGGAACGGTGCGGCCGGTGATATAGCCGCGGTCTGCCAGCAGCAGGAACACGCCGGAATCCATAATGTCCAGGCCAATGACCTTTTTCAGCAGGTTCCGGTCGAACAGCAGCATGCAGAAGCCGATGACGAACACCAGAATGGCCACCACCAGCTCATAGTTGGAAGCGAGGGCCTTCAGCATCACAGCTCCCCCCTTCTGAAATACATATAGAAGCTATACATGGTGCAGCACACCAAGAAGCCCACGGCCACGTTCAGCGGCAGGATCAGCCCGGCGGACAGAATGCGGCCCGGGGTACCGGGGGAGATGACAGAGTGCAGGTGATTGGCGCCGGTATAGAAGGAGTAGCTCTTGGCCAGGCAGTAAAAGCCCAGGGAGCACAGCACCACCGTCTGGAGCCGCCGGGGCCGCAGCACGGCGGAGGCCGCCGCATCGCCCCACACCATGGCAAACAGCATCAGCCCCGCTGCCAGAATGGCACCGCCGGAGAAGCCGCCGCCGGGGGACAGGTGGCCGTTGAGAAGAATATAGATGCCGAACACTAGGATCACCGGAATGAGAAACTTGCTCATGGGGGCCACGATGGGGTCCGAGGCATAGTCCACCACGTCGGGCTGGAGAAGCCAGCGCCTTTTGCCGGAGCGGTTCAGCAGGATGGTCACGGCGCACATGGCGGTGAACAGCACAAAGGATTCGCCCAGGGTATCAAAGGCACGGTAGTCCAGGATCATGCCGGCCACGGTGTTCACCGCGCCGGTCTCCTCCGTGCCCTGCTCCACATAGCGCCGGGCCACCTCGTTGACGGTGGGGGCGGTGTCGGAGCCGTAGGGGGGCAGGTCCGCCGCCGTCAGCAGCATGAGGGCCGACAGCACCACGCACAGAAGGCCTGCCAGCACGTTGTACAGCCGCAGGGACCGGTGGACTCCCTGCTCCACCAGCGTCCGGTCCCGGTGGGGGGTCAGATGAGCGGAGACGTTTTCAGCCGGACGCTCCGGAGGCTCCTTTTGCAGCTGCTCGGACAGGTCCAGGCCGCCGTGGAGCCAGAGCTGCACCAGGGAGGGCTCAGAGGGTGTCGTCATGGTGGTCCTCCTCTCTGCGGGCCTCATGCTCCGCGTCCTTGTCAATGAGGTTGATACGCCGCAGGGTCAGGAAAAACAGGATGCCCGTGATGCCCGCGCCCACGGCGGCCTCGGTGATGGCCAGGTCCGGGGATTCCAGCAGCAGCCACACCACGGACATGATGATGGAATAGGCCATATAGATGATAACAGCCCGCATGGGCTTTCGCACCAGCGCCGTGGCCACGGCGCAGATCACCAGCCCCGCCAGCAGGAGAATGCGGAAGGTCGCGCTCATGCTCTGTCCTCCTGTTCTCCGGCGGGCAGCTCCAGATGCTGCTCCAGATTCTGGTTCACCCGGTACTCAAACTGCGCCAGCATATGGCCAGACAGGGGAGAGGTGCACCACTGGAGGATCACCATCAGCAGCAGCTTCCACAGCACCGGGCGCAGGCCCACCGCCAGCATCACCGCCAGCACCAGCAGGGAAAGACCCAGGGTGTCGGCTATGGAGGCGGCATGGAGCCGGTTCAGGGTAAAGTCAAAGCGAAACAGGCCCACGATGGCGGTCAGCAGGGCGAAGCACCCGGCCAGCACGCACAGAGCCGCCAGGCCGAAGCGGATCCATTCACCGATCATGCGATTCGTCCTCCCTCTCGTCCTGCCGCTTGTGCTGGTACAGGTTGATGTAAATGCGGCACAGCAGCATTACCGCGATAAACGACAGCACCACATACACGATGGCCACGTCCGCCAGGTAGTCCTCGCCCAGCAGATAGGCCAGGATGGCGATGATAATGGCCACCAGCGTGCCGGTAAGGTTGATGCCGATGATGCGGTCCGACGTCAGCCGGGCCCGGATGATATAGACCATCACTGCCAGCAGGCCCAGACCCAGAAGCACCAGCGCGCCCCAGAACAGATCGTGATAGCACTGTTGGATCAGTTCCATTCCGGGCCCTCCATTTTCCGCAGGAGCCGGGTCAGACTCCAATCCGGGATGTCGGCGGCATGAGCCTTATTCAGGCACAGCACCAGGTAGTCCTCTCCTTCCTGGCGCACCGTCACGGTGCCGGGGGTCAGGGTGATGGAGTTGGACAGCAGCATCCGGGAGATGGGCTTGTCCAGGGGCGCGTGGACCCGGACGATGGCAGGGTGATAGTCCGGCTTCCGGGACCAGATCACCCGCATCACAGCCAGGTTGGCCCGGATGATCTCCCACACCAGCCGGACGCCGTATACCACATATCCGCCCAGCCGCTTGAGCAATCGCCGCTCCGCCTGGGGCCGGCAGCCCAGGGCCGCCACGCAGAATGCGTAGACTGCCGCCGTGACCACCACGCCGAACAGGCAGATCTCCAGCGTGACTTTTCCGTTCAGGATCAGCCACAGCAGGAACAAAAAGATACACATGACCATGGGGGTTCCTCATTCCTCTCTCACACACATAGCGTGAATGTTAAGATTTTTTCGCACACGGCGCAAAAAACTTCATACAAAATTTATTTTACCATGTATGCAGAAATAAAGTCAATAAAAACCGGGAATTTGCCGGGAAAAGATGAAAAAAGCCGTCAATTGGCGTGCATAATTTCCCAGACGTGTTCCGCGCCGCAGGGCCTGCCCGGTCAGATATTTCCAATCCGTGAAATGCGACAATTGCAACAGACAAATACCGGATTCCGGCGTATACTGCCGGATGTACCATAAAATAAGGAGGAATCATTTCATGATTCGCAGGATCATTCACATAGACCAGGACAAGTGCAACGGCTGCGGGGCCTGCGCTAAGGCGTGCCACGAGGGCGCCATCGACATGGTGGACGGCAAGGCTAAGCTCATGCGGGAGCACTACTGCGACGGGCTGGGGGACTGCCTGCCGGCCTGTCCCACCGGGGCCATTACCTTTGAGGAGCGGGAGGCTCCCGCCTATGACGAGGCGGCGGTGAAGGCGGCTCAGGCCGCCAGGAACCGGCCCCATACCGGATGCCCCGGCGCGGCCATCCGCCAGCTGGCCCACAAGAAGTCCGCCCCGCCGGCCCCCGGCCGGGAGACGGAGAGCCAGCTGACCAACTGGCCGGTGCAGATCAAGCTGGTCCCCACCCGGGCCCCGTATTTCGAGGGGGCGGAGCTGCTGATCGCGGCGGACTGCACGGCCTTCACCTATGCCGACTTCCACAGCCGGTTCCTGGCGGGCCGGGTGTGCCTCATCGGCTGCCCCAAGCTGGACGGCGTGGACTACACCGAGAAGCTGGCGGAGATCCTCCGCAGCAACAACATCCGCTCCGTGACGGTGCTGCGGATGGAGGTGCCCTGCTGCGGCGGGCTGGAGATGGCCGCCCGGCGGGCCCTGGAGCAGTGCGGCCGGGACCTGCCCTGGCAGGTGTGCACCGTCCACATCGATGGTACGGTGACGAAAAACTGAAGCGTAAGCGCCCCGGTTCTGCCGGGGCGCTTTTATGCACCTGCGGGGCGCGGCGGGCATAGACTGCCCTGTGAGGAGGTATATGCATGGACCATGAACTTTTGCTGGCCCGCTCCATCACACAGGCCCAGCACATGGTGCGCTCCCTTGGCGGATGCGGCATCCGGAGCGCGCTGATGCGCGCCCCTGTGGGACTGACGGACCGGGGCTGCGCCTACGGGGTGCGGCTGCGGCCCGGGACGCTGGAGGCGGCTCTGACCTGTCTGCAGGCGGCGGGGATCAAGCCCCTGGCCGTTTATCATCATACCCGGGAGGGCTATCGGGAGGCGGCGCAATGATCTATTTCGACGCCGGGGCCACTACCCTGGAAAAACCCGCCGCTGTGGGCCGGGCCATGGCCCGGGCGGCACACACCATGAGTTCCCCGGGCCGGGGGAGCTATCCGGCCTCCCACCTGGCCGGGGAGACGGCCTATCTGTGCCGCCAGGAGGCGGCGGAGCTGCTGGGGGTCCCCCAGCCGGAAAACGTCGTCATCACCGGAAGCGCCACCCATGGCCTGAACCTGGCCATCCGGTCTTTGCTGGGTCCCGGGGACCGGGTGGTGATCTCCGGATATGAGCACAACGCCGTCACCCGGCCCCTGCACGCCATCCCGGGGCTTTCCGTGACGGTGATCGACACGCCGCCCTTCCGGCCGGACCTGGCGGCGGAGGAATTTTGCCGGGCCATCCGGCAGAAGCGGCCCCGGGCCGTGATCTGCACCCACGTTTCCAACGTCTTCGGGGCGGTGCTGCCGGTGGAGGACATCGCCCGATGCTGCCGGGAGACGGATACGCCCCTGATCGTGGACGCCTCCCAGTCGGCGGGGGTGCTGCCGGTGGACCTGGCCGGGTGGGGGGCGGCCTTTGTGGCCATGCCCGGCCACAAGGGCCTGTACGGCCCCCAGGGCACGGGACTGCTGCTGTGCGGGGCGGAGGGGAAGCCCCTGCTCTACGGCGGCACCGGCAGCATGTCCCGCCTGCAGGATATGCCCCCGGACCTGCCGGACCGGCTGGAGCCCGGGACCCACAATATGCCGGGTATCGCGGGACTGCTGGAGGGCATCCGGTTCGTCCGGCGGCAGGGGGTGGAGACCATCGCCGCCCGGGAGCGGCAGGTGGCCCTGCGGGCCGCCCGGGGCCTGGAGAGTCTGCCGGGGGTGCGGGTATTCTGGGATCGGGAGCTTCGGCATCAGACCGGCGTGGTGTCCTTCGTGACGGAGGGCCGGGACTGCGAGGCGGTGGGGGAGGCCCTGGCCCGGCGGGGCATCGCCCTGCGGGCGGGGCTTCACTGCGCGCCCCTGGCCCATCGCACGGCGGGGACCCTGGACACCGGCACCCTGCGGCTCAGCGCGTCTTTTTTCAACACCTTGGACCAGGCGGACCGCCTGGTGTGGGCCGTGTCCCGGGTGCTTCGTGAAAATGTAGAGCTTTGACAGACGTTTTTGTTGCATTTTCCCAATAAATTTTATATAATGTAAAATACGTATTGGTATGTGCAAGGAAGGGACGCCTGAAATGGAAGCAATTGTATCTGTATTGGAGCGGGCCGGGCGGTATCTGTCGCTGATCCGGCCCATGGACGTGCTGGACGTGGCCATTATCGCCTATCTGGTGTATAAGATCCTCTGTCTGGTGCGCAGCACCCGGGCGGAGAATATCCTCAAGGGCGTGGCGATCTTTCTGGTGGCCCTGTGGCTGTCGTCCCCGGCGGCCCTGAATCTGCGGGGCGTGAACTATATCCTCAGCCACATGGTGGAGTGGGGCGTTCTGGCCCTGATCATCCTGTTTCAGCCGGAGATCCGCCAGCTGCTGGAGAAGGTGGGCAGCCGGAACATCCGCCTGCTGCGCATTTTCCAGCCGGAGCAGCAGTCCACCGAGCTGGAGCGGGCCATCGACCAGACCGTGGCGGCCTGCACCGACATGGCCAAGACCCGCACGGGAGTGCTGATCGTGTTCGAGCGGAAGCTGCTGCTGGACGAGATCGTCCGCAGCGGCACCACCCTGGACGCGGCGGTGTCCAGCGAGCTGCTGAAGAACATCTTCTTCGTGAAGGCCCCCATGCACGATGGCGCCGTTATCATCCGGCAGGGCCGGATCCTGGGCGCCGGGTGCATGCTGCCGCTGTCCAAGAATGTGAATCTCAGCCGGGACCTGGGTATGCGCCACCGGGCGGGCATTGGCATGAGCGAAAACTCCGACGCGGTGGTGGTCATCGTGTCGGAGGAGACGGGCTCCATCTCCGTGGCCATCGGCGGCATGCTGAAGCGGCACCTGATGCCGGAGACGCTCCGGCAGCTGCTGCGCAACGAGCTGATGCCCCAGCCGGAGGAGGAGCCGGACAAGCCCCGCCTGTCCCTGCGGGAGCTGCTGCACGCCCATAGAAAGGGGGAGCAGAATGGAAACCAAGACTAACACCAACCAGAATCCCGACAAGAGCCGCAAGGTCATCCGCATCGTCATCTCCATCCTGGTGGCCATCGCCCTGTGGGTCTATGTAGACCGGGGGCTTTCCGTGGAGGTGACCATGAAGGTCAACAACGTCCCCGTGGAGTTTTCCGGCGAGGACACCAGCCTGGCCGAAAAGAACCTGATGCTGCTGTCGGGCTATGACACCACCATCGACCTGGTGCTCAAGGGTCCCCGCAGCGAGCTGTTCAAGCTGGACAAGAGCAAGGTCCGCATTGTGGCGGACACCAGCACCATTCAGGAGACCGGGCAGCAGACCCTGTCGTACCAGGTGTACTTCCAGGACGACATCCAGCGCAGCAAAATTTCCGTGGATCACGCCAGCGCCTACAGTGTCACCGTTACCGTGGGCGAGATGGACAGCAAGACCGTGCCCATCCGCTGCGACATCGTGGGCAGCACCGCCAAGGGCTTCACCGCCGGGGAGCTGACCCTGGATCCGGCGGAGCTGAACCTGCGGGGCCAGCGGGACGATCTGCTGAACATCGCCTATGCCAAGGTGACCCTGGACATTTCCGGCGCCGACCGCACCGTGGTGAAGGCCCTGGAGTGGGAGCTGTATGACTATAACGACATTAAGATCGACAACCCCGCCGTCCGCTCCAAGGTGAAAACCGTGCAGGCTACCCTGCCGGTAAAGACCTCCAAGGAGGTGGATCTGGTGGTCAACTTCGTCCCCGCCGCCGGGTCCACTCTGGACACGATGCAGTATACCGTGTCCCCGGACAAGGTGACTCTGGTGGGCGAGAAGGACGTACTGGACACCATTGACGCCATCGTGCTGGACACCCTGTACCTGCAGGACCTCCAGCCCTCCCAGAGCCTGACCTACAGCGTTACTGCCCCGGAGGGCACCACCCTGGCGGAGAACGTGGGCCCGGTCACCGTGACCATCGTGGTCACGGGGGTCACGGAGCGCAATGTCACCGTGACGGCCTTCAACTGCGAAAACGTGCCGGAGGGCTTCTCCGCCGTGCCGGTGACCGAGAGCCTGAACATCCTCCTGCGAGGCCTGGAGAGCGAGATGGCCCAGATCACCGCAGAGGACCTGCGCATTACCGTGGACCTCAGCGGTATCACGGAGCCGGGGGTCCACACGGTGCCGGTGACGGTGCAGGTGGCCAACTACGCCAACGTGGGCGTCAAGGGCTCGTATCAGATCGTGGTGGACGTGGAGCGTCTGCCGTAACAGAGATTTTTCCCCAAGCGAAAGGACTGAGCAAAATGACACAAGTGGCAACTGTTGAAAAGATCCTTCGGGACGGATATGTGCAGATCTCCGTGCCCCGCAAGTCCGCCTGCGGACACGACTGCGAGGAGTGCGCCGGATGCGGCATGACCGGGGCCTCCGTCTATGCCGAGGCCCGGGACCCCGTGGGGGTCCGCCCCGGAGACAAGGTGGTGGTGGAAAGCTCCACCCGGGCCATCCTGGCGGTGACCTGGCTGGTATATATGCTGCCGGTGGTGTTTTTCCTGCTGGGCTACTTCCTGTCGGCGGGGCTGACGGAGGGCTGGCGCTATGCCGTGGCCATTGCGGCGGCGGCGGTGTCGTTTATCCCCATCAAGCTGTATGACGGCTATGCCCGAAAAAAGGACACCCTGACCTACACCATCGTGCGGGAGTTCTGATGTTCGGCTATGTACGGCCGGCGGACGGACATCTGACGGCGGAGGACAAGTCCCGGTTCCAGGCCGCTTACTGCGGCCTGTGCCGCAGTCTGGGCCGCCGGTACGGACTGACCGCCCGGATGATCTTAAATTATGATTTAGCTTTTCTGGCTATGCTGTTATCCAGGGAGCCGGAATGCCCCACGGCCCACTGCCGGTGCCCGGCTCACCCCATCCGGGGGTGCGACGCCCTGGAGGGGCAGGACGCCTTTGACACGGCGGCGGACCTGAGCGTGATTCTCACTTGGTGGCAGCTAAAGGACGGCGTGGCGGACCACGGCTTTTTCCGGGGGCTGCCGTACCGCGCGGCCCTGCTCCTGCTGCGGCGGGCCTATCGCAAGGCGCGGGCCAGGCGGCCCGGCTTCGATGCGTGCACCCAGGCGCACCTGGAGGAGCTGGCACGGCTGGAGGCGGAGCAATGCCCCTCTATAGACCGGGCGGCGGACACCTTCGCGGCGCTGTTGGCCGGGGCGTCAGAGGAGGAAGCGGACCCGGTGCGGCGGCGGGTGCTGCGGCAGCTGCTCTATCACCTGGGCCGGTGGGTCTATCTGGTGGACGCGGCAGACGACCTGAAAAAGGACGTAAAGTCCGGCAGCTATAACCCGCTGGTCTACCGCTTTCACGCGGAGGGCGGGACGCTGACGGCAGACGACAAGGCGGCGCTGGCCGCTACCCTGGACAGCTCCGTCCGGGCCATGGCCGCAGCCTTTGAGCTGGCGGACTTCGGCCCCTGGCGGGCCATTATCGAAAGCGTCCTGTATGAGGGACTCTACGCAGTGGGCGCGGCGGTGCTGAACGGCACCTTCCGCAAAGGACACAAAAGAAAACAACGAAAGGCAGGCGCCTGATATGCGCGATCCCTACCAGGTGCTGGGCATCCCCAGCACTGCCACAGATGAAGAAGTAAAAAAGGCATACCGGAACCTTGCCCGGAAATATCACCCAGACAATTACCATGACAACCCCCTGGAGGACCTGGCCCAGGAGCGGATGAAGGAGATCAACGAGGCATATGAGACCATCCGCACCCAGCGCAAGGCGGCCCAGTCCGGCGGCCAGAGCTACGGTGGATACACCGGCGGGTACAGCCAGGGCTATAACGCCGGAGCATACGGCGGCGTGTGGCAGCGGGTCCGTCTGGCCATCTCCCAGGGGAATCTGAACCTGGCCGAGGAGCTGCTGAACGCCCAGACGGACCATAACGGCGAATGGAACTTCCTGAAGGGGGCCGTTTGCTATAAGCGGGGCTGGATGGACGAGGCCCGGCGGTATTATGAGACGGCGGTGCAGATGGACCCGGGCAATGCCGAGTATCAGCGGGCCCTGGATATGATAAACGGAAACGGCGCGGCGTACCGCCCCAACGGATACGGGCATGTGTCCACCGGCAGCTGCGCCGGGGACAACTGCAGCAGCCTGTGCGCTGCCTGCGCCTGTATGAACTGCCTGTTTGGCAGCGGCGGATATTTCTTCTGCTGCTGACGGACCATAGATAGGAGGAGTTTACATTGGTCAAAAGCATGACCGGCTATGGCCGGTCCAGAGAGACTCTGCACCAGCGGGACATTACCGTGGAGGTGCGGTCTGTCAACAACCGCTTCCTGGACTGCACGGTGAAAATGCCCCGTGCCTACGTCTTTGCCGAGGACGCCGTCAAGACCCGTGTCCGGAGCGCCGTGTCCCGGGGCAAGGTGGACGTGTTCGTCACCATCGACGCCAGCGCCGCGGATGTGTCCGTGGTGACGGTGAACGAGCCCCTGGCCCGCGGCTATTTCCAGGCCCTGACCCAGCTGAAGAGCATGTTCTCCCTGGAGGGGGATGTGACCCCCATGACCCTTGCCAAGCTGCCGGACGTTCTCACTGTCACCAAGGCCGAGGAGGACCTGGAGACCGTGGCCGCCGACATCTGCCAGGTGCTGGATAAGGCCCTGGCCGCGTACAATACCATGCGTGCCGTGGAGGGCCGCCGCCTGGCCGAGGATATCGCCGGGCGTCTGGTGACCATCGAGACCGCCGTTGGCCGGGTGGAGCAGCAGTCTCCCCAGACCGCGGCTGCCTATCGGGAGCGTCTGGAAAAGAAAATGCGGGAGGTGCTGGCCTCCACCACCATGGACGAGGGACGTATCCTTACCGAGGCGGCTATCTTTGCCGACAAGGTGGCTGTAGACGAGGAGACCGTCCGCCTGCGCAGCCATGTAGCCCAGCTCCGTTCTATGCTGGAGGCTCAGCGCCCTACCGGCAAGGATATGGACTTCCTGATGCAGGAATTCAATCGCGAGTGCAACACCATCGGCTCCAAGTGCAACGACCTGGCCGTGACCCAGGACGTGGTGGCCATGAAGGCTGAGGTGGAAAAGATCCGCGAACAGGTCCAGAACATCGAGTAAAGGAGGAACCGCTGTGCAGCTGGTGAATATCGGCTTCGGCAATCTGGTGTCCGTGGGACGGCTCATCGCCGTGGTGAGTCCGGATTCCGCGCCTATCAAGCGGCTGATCCAGGAGTCCCGGGACCGGGGTATGCTCATTGACGCCACCTACGGGCGTAAGACGGCGGCGGTGCTGGTGATGGACAGCGACCATGTGGTGCTTTCCGCCCTGCCGGCGGAGAAGCTGGGCCCCCGTCTGGGGCTGTCGGCGGAGGATTTCATGCAGGAGGAGATCTGACTTTGGAAAAGCAAGGCAAAATTTTTATTCTTTCCGGCCCGTCCGGGTCCGGAAAGGGTACGGTGCTCAAAAGCGCTATGAAGGACCACCCGGACATGTTCCTATCTGTTTCCGCTACTACCCGGCCTCCCCGCACCGGCGAGGTGGACGGCGTACACTATCACTTCATCAGTGACGACGTGTTTTTGCAGATGGTGGAGCGGGACGAGCTGCTGGAGCATGCGGGTTATGCCGGGAATTTTTACGGCACCCCCCGCATCCCCGTGGACGAGGCCCTGGATCAGGGCCGGGACGTGATGCTGGAGATCGACGTGCAGGGGGCCCAGCAGATTTATGCCAAGCGGCCCGACGCCGTGCGCATTTTCCTGGCTCCGCCCTCCTGGTCGGAGCTGGAACGCCGCCTGGTGAACCGGGGCACCGACTCCGCCGACAAGATTCGCCAGCGGCTGACCCGGGCTCGGGACGAGATGGCCCTGGCCGTGGATTACGACTATTTCATCATCAACGACGACGTGGAGCGCGCCGCCGCTGAGCTCAATGATATCTTCCGCGTGGAGCACTTCAAGCCTGCCGAGCGGATGCATTTGGTAAAGGACTAAAAATTTTTTCTGATAAAGGACGGTAATGCTATTATGATGCTCTATCCCGCTATGAACAAGCTGACCCAGTACATTCCCAACCGCTATATGATGGTGAACGTGGTGGCCCGCCGGGCCCGCCAGATCGCCATCGAGGCCCAGCGCCGCGACGAGCCCCTGGACGAGAAGCCCGTGACCCTGGCCATCAACGAGGTGGCCGAGGGCCGCTTCGATGCCAAGTCCATCGACACCGCCATCTCCGACGAGGCGTGACCGGACAGAAGGGGGAATCGCCATGCCGCAGATCGCCAAGGTGGCTGTGGCGGCGGCAACCTATGCCATTGACAAGCCCTATGACTATCTGATCCCCCAGGGGACGGACATGGCCGTGGGCATGCGGGTGCTGGTGCCCTTCGGGCGGGGCAACCGCGTCAGCGAGGGAGTCGTGCTGGCCCTGAGGCAGGGGGTGCCGGACAAACCCATCAAGCCCATCCGGTCCGTGGTGGACCGGGAGCCCGTCATCACGGACCGGGAGATCCGCCTGGCCCTGTGGATGCGGGAGCGATATTTCTGCACGTTTTACGACGCCATCCGCACCATCCTGCCCGCCGCTGTGTGGTATAGCTATCGGGAGATGTGGTCCCTGACCGGGGAGCCCCTGCCGGAGGACCTATCGGAGCGGGAGGCGGCGGCCTGCCGCCTGCTGCAGGACGGCCCCATGGAGCGGGACGACCTGTGCGCCGCCCTGGGGGAAACCGGAAGCCGGGTGCTGTCGGTTCTGAAAAAGCGGGGCATCCTGCAAATGGAGCCTCAGGGTTCCCGGAAGGTCCAGGACCGGGTGGTGCAGATCGCCTGCCTGGCCCTGGAGCCGGAGGAGGCCCTGAAGCGGATGGAGCGGAAGAAAAAATCCGCCGCCCGGCAGTATGACGCGGTTGCCTTTCTGGCCAAATACGGCGACGCCCCGGTGCAGGAGCTTTGCTACTACACCGGCGTATCCCGGCAGGGCGTCCGCAGTCTGGAGCGGGCGGGGCTGGTGTCCCTGCGCAGCCAGGAGGAGTACCGCATCTCCCGCCGGGACTATGACGCGGCGGCGGAGGAGATCACCCTCAACGATGAGCAGCAGCGGGCCTATGACGAGATCCTGGCCCAGTGCCGCGATGGCCGCCCCGGCGTCACCCTTTTGCAGGGAGTCACCGGCAGCGGCAAGACCCTGGTGTATATCCGCCTGGCCCAGACTCTGCTGGCCCAGGGCCGGTCCGTGATGATCCTGGTGCCGGAAATCGCCCTGACGCCCCAGATGATGGCCCGGTTTTCCGCCTATTTCGGGGATGAGGTGGCGCTGCTGCACAGCGGCCTGCGGCTGACGGAGCGGTACGACCAGTGGAAGCGCATCCGCCGGGGAGAGGCACACATCGTGCTGGGTACCCGGTCGGCTGTGTTCGCCCCGCTGGAAAATCTGGGGCTGATCATCCTGGACGAGGAGCAGGAGAGCTCCTACGAATCCGAAAATCCCCCCTGCTATCACGCAAGGGATATCGCCAAATACCGCTGCTTCCGGGAAAACGCCCGGCTGCTGCTGGGTTCGGCCACCCCCACGGTGGAAACGGCGTATTACGCCCGCCGGGGGGACTATCAGCTGGCGCTGCTGCGGCGGCGCTACAACGCACACCGGATGCCCCGGGTGATCCTGGCGGATATGCGCCGGGAGCTGCGGGACGGCAACGCCGGCTGCATCAGCCGGGAGCTGGCCCGGGAGCTGGAGAAGAATCTGGAGGCCGGGGAGCAGAGCATCCTGTTTCTGAACCGCCGGGGCAGCAGCCGGGAGCTGCTGTGCCCCCAGTGCGGCTATGTGCCCCAGTGCCCCCGGTGCAGCGTGTATCTGACCTATCACTCCGCCAACGGGCGGATGATGTGCCACTACTGCGGCTATTCCGAAAAAAGCAGCGAGACCTGCCCCTCCTGCGGCGGCGCCATGAAGCACATCGGCGTGGGCACCCAGCGGGCGGAGGAGGAGCTGCACGCCCTGTTTCCGGAGGCGGAGATTCTCCGCATGGACGCCGACACCGTCAGCCAGGGACATGAGAAGATCCTCCGGGATTTCCAGGTGCGGCGGGTGCCCATTCTGCTGGGCACCCAGATGGTGGCCAAGGGGCTGGACTTTGCCAATGTGACGCTGGTAGGCGTCCTGGCGGCGGATATGTCCCTGTATGTGGACCACTACCGGGCCTCGGAGCGGACCTTCAGCCTGCTGACCCAGGTGGTGGGCCGGGCCGGACGGGGGGACAAGCCCGGCCGGGCGGTGATCCAGACCTACACCCCCCAGAACGACGTGATCCTGGCCGCAGCGGACCAGGACTATGACCGGTTTTACGACGGCGAGATCCGCCTGCGGCAGCTGCGGCGGGACCCGCCCTTTGCCGACCAGTTTTTCATCACCGTCACCGGCCCCGAGGAGGGCCCGGTGCGCCGGGCCGCCGCCGGTCTGCGGGACGGACTGCGTTCCGCCGCCGGGCAGGAGCCCTATCGCGGCATGGCCCTGGATATCCTGGGCCCGGCCCCGGCTCCCGTGGTGAAGGTCAACAACCGCTACCGCTACCGGGTAACGGTGATCGGCCGCAACGACAAGACCCTGCGGGGCCTGCTGTCGGCGTTTATGAAGGAGTTTTCCCGGCGGCCGGAGCACAAAGCGCTGCATATTTACACCGATTGTAATCTGATGGACTGATAAAAGAGGTATACGACCATGGCTTTGAGAAAAATCGTATTGCAGGGGGAGCCCTGCCTGACCAAGGTGTGCCGCCCGGTAACGGAGTTCAACGGTCGGCTTCACACCCTGCTGGACGACCTGAAGGACACGCTGCTGGACTCCGGCGGCGTGGGCCTGGCCGCGCCCCAGGTGGGCATTCTGCGCCGGGTGTGCGTGGTGATGAACGAGGATGACGAGATCATCGAGCTGGTGAACCCCGAGATCATCGCCACCGACGGCGAACAGACCGGGCTGGAGGGCTGCCTCAGCGTGCCCGGAAAGTTCGGCATTGTGACCCGTCCCTACACGGTGCGGGTCCGGGCCCAGGACCGGGACGGCGCTTTTTTCGAGGTGGAGGACGAGGCCCTGACGGCCCGGTGCTTCTGCCATGAGATCGAGCATCTGGACGGTCATCTGTTCGTGGAGCACACGGACCACCTGCTGACCGAGGAGGAGCTGGATGAGTATATCCAGCAGCAGGAAGAGGGAGACGACGAGGAGTGAGGATCCTGTTTATGGGCACGCCGGATTTCGCGGTGGCGTCCCTGAAGCGGCTGGTGGAGGACGGGCACGAGATCTGCGGCGTGTTCACCCAGCCGGACCGCCCCAAAAACCGGGGGCATAAGCTGGCCTTTTCACCGGTGAAGGAATATGCCCTGTCCCAGGGGCTCACCGTGTATCAGCCCACGAAAATGCGGGACGGCACGGCCCTGGCCCTGGTGCGGGAGCTGCATCCGGAGCTGATCGTGGTGGCGGCCTATGGCCGCATCCTGCCGGAGGATATTCTGAATACCCCGCCCTATGGCTCCATCAACGTCCACTCCTCCCTGCTGCCCAAATACCGGGGAGCGGCCCCCATCAACTGGGCCATCCTCAACGGGGAGCGGGAGACCGGCGTGACCATCATGTATATGGCCAAGGAGCTGGACGCCGGGGACATTCTGCATGTGCTGAAAACCGATATCGACCCCCAGGAGGACGCCCAGGCGCTGACGGCGCGGCTGGCGGAGCTGGGGGCCCAGGCGCTGTCCGAAACTGTGGAACAGCTTCGTGCCGGAACCGCTCACCGCACGGTTCAGGACCACAGCGCCTATACCTACGCCCCCATGCTCACCAAGGACATGGGCATCATCGACTGGACAAAGCCCGCCGGGCATATCCATAACCAGGTCCGGGGCCTGATTCCCTGGCCCTGCGCCTCCACGGAGCTGGGCGGGGCCACGGTGAAGGTGTTCCGCACGGAGGTCCTGGGCGAGACCGGGAAAGCTCCCGGCACCGTGGTGTCTGCCGGGAAGGCGGGCATCGACGTGGCCTGCGGCGACGGACATCTGCTGCGGATTCTGGAGCTGCAGCCCCAGGGGGGCCGCCGGATGGCGGCGGCGGACTATCTGCGGGGCCATCCCCTGCAGGTGGAGGCATGAGCCCCCGGGAGAAGCGCAGCGCCCGGGACGTGGCCCTGGATGCGCTGATGCAGGTGGACAAGGCCAACGCCTGGTCCGATGAGGCCCTGCGCCGCCTGATCGCCCAGAACGGGCTGGACAGCCGGGACGCGGCCTTTGCCACCCGCCTGTGCTATGGGGTGATGCAGAACCGGATGCTGCTGGACTACTACATCGGCTGCTGGTGCGCCCAGAAGCCGGAGCGGCTGGAGCCGGTGATCCGCAGCATCCTGCGCATCGGCGGCTATCAGATATTGTTTATGGACCGGGTGCCCCACCGGGCCGCCGTCAACGAGGCGGTGGAGATGACCCGCCGCCACGGGCGGCCCAAGGCCGCCGGTATGGTCAACGCCGTGCTGCGGCGGTTTGTGGAGCACTGGATGGATATGCCGGACCTGCCCAAGGGGTCCACGGCGGACTATCTCTCCCTGCGGTACAGCCATCCCAAGTGGCTGGTGCTGCGGCTGCTGGACCTGATCGGCCCCGACGAGACCCAGGAGTTCCTGCGGCTGGACAACGACGCCGTTCCCACCTGCATCCAGGTGAACCCCCTGAAAACCACGGCGGAGGACCTGGAGCGGGAGCTACGGGGCGATGGCGTCACCGTGGAGCCCCACCCCTGGCTGGAGGGCTGCCTGGAGATCACCGGCACCGGGGACCTGCGCAGCCTGCCCGCCTTCCGGGAGGGACGGTTCCTGGTCCAGGACGCGGCGGCCCGTCTGGCCGCCATGGCGGCCTCCGCCGCCCCGGGGGACCGGGTGCTGGACGTGTGCGCCGCACCGGGAGGGAAATCCTTCTCCATGGCCATGGACATGGGCGACCGGGGGCAGATCCTGTCCTGCGATGTCCATCCCTATAAGCTGAAGCTCATCGAAAGCGGCGCACAGCGCCTGGGGTTGACCTGCATCCGCGCGGCCGCCGCCGACGCCCGGGAGAGGCACGCCGCCTGGGAGGGGCAGGCCGACGTGGTCATGGCTGACGTGCCCTGTTCGGGGCTGGGGATCATCCGGAAAAAGCCGGACATCCGCTATAAGAATCCCAAGGAGCTGGCCCAGCTGCCGCTGGTGCAGCGGGCCATCCTGGAAAATGCCGCCGGCTATGTGCGCCCCGGCGGCACGCTGGTGTATTCCACCTGCACGGTGCTGCCGGAGGAGAACGAGGACGTCACCGGGGATTTCCTGGACAAGCACCCGGAATTTGAGCCGGTGCGCACGGCGTTTCCCCTGCCGGTGGGACCCTGCCCGGGGCAGGTGACCCTGTGGCCCCAGCGCCACGGCACCGACGGGTTTTATATCTGCCGGATGCGCAGAAAGGACTGAGCAAATTGACGGACATGCGATGCATGACGGAGGAGGAGATCAGCCGGGTGCTGGCGGACATGGGCCAGCCCGCCTTCCGGGGCAAGCAGGTGTTCACCTGGCTGCACCGGGGGGTGCGCTCCTTCGACGAAATGAGCAATCTATCCAAACCCCTGCGCCAGCAGCTGGCCCAGGCGTACACCATCTCCGTGCCCACCGTGGCCCGGAAGCAGGAATCCCGGCTGGACGGCACCATAAAATACCTGTGGGAGCTGCCGGACGGCAACTGCATCGAAACGGTGCTGATGCAGTATCACCACGGCAATACCGTGTGCATCTCCTCCCAGGTGGGCTGCCGCATGGGCTGCGCCTTCTGCGCCAGCACCGTGGCCGGAAAGGTCCGGGACCTGACCGCCGGGGAGATGCTGGACCAGGTGCTGTTCACCCAACTGGATTCCGGCCGGGAGATCTCCAATATCGTGCTGATGGGTATTGGAGAGCCCCTGGACAACCGGGAAAACGTTCTGCGCTTTCTGCGGCTGGTGAACCATCCCGACGGGCTGAACATCGGCATGCGCCATATCAGCCTGTCCACCTGCGGCGTGGTGCCGGGGATCGACGCCCTGGCGGAGGAGGATCTGCAGCTGACGCTGTCGGTGTCCCTCCACGCGCCGGACAGCGAGACCCGGTCCCGGATCATGCCGGTGAACCGGGCCTGGGACGTGGAGGAGCTGTTTGCCGCCTGTCACCGGTATTTTCGCCGGACCGGGCGGCGCATATCCTTTGAATATGCCATGATCGACGGGGTCAACGACCACGACTGGCAGGCAGACCTGATCGCCCGGCGCATCGCCGGCATGCCGGGTCATGTGAATCTGATCCCGCTTAACGACGTGGTGGAAAGTCCCTTCAAGCCCAGCCGCCGCATTGCGGCCTTCCAGAAGCGGCTGGAGTCCCACGGCATCACCGCCACCGTGCGGCGGAGTCTGGGCGGGGATATCGACGCCTCCTGCGGCCAGCTGCGCCGCCGCGCCATGGAGGAGAGAAAGGGGGAGGACCCTGAATGAAGCATTGGGAGATCACTGACACCGGCCTGATACGCCATGAAAATCAGGACGCCTTCGGCTTTGCCCAGCTGCCCGGCGGCTATGCGGTGGCCGTGGTGTGCGACGGCATGGGCGGCGTGGCCGGGGGCAGCATCGCCAGCACCGTGGCGGTGGAGACCTTTATCCGCACCCTGACGGAGACGTTGCACTCCGGCCACACGGACCGGGCGGTGCAGGAGGCCGTCACGGCGGCCAACACCGCCATACGCCAGCGGGCCGCCGGTCATCCGGAGCTGAAAAGCATGGGCACCACCCTGGTGTCCGCCCTGGTGAAGGGGGACAAGGTCCTCATCAGCAACGTAGGCGACAGCCGGGCCTATCTGGCCGGAGCCAATGGCCTGCGCCAGATCAGCCGGGACCACTCCCTGGTGGAGGACATGGTGGAAAAGGGCGACCTGACCCCGGGCCAGGCCCGCAGCCACCCCCGCCGCAACCTGATCACCCGGGCCCTGGGTCCGGACCCCGCCGTGGAGGCAGACGGCTTCCCCCTGCAATGGAAGCCCGGGGATTTCCTGCTGCTGTGCTCCGACGGCCTGGTGAACACCGTCACGGACCAGGAAATTATGTTTGAAATTCTGCATAACGGACAGCCGGAGGACTGCTTGCAGCGGCTGATGGCCATTTCCAAGCAGCGGGGCGCGCCGGACAACGTGACGGCCATCCTGCTGATGAACGACTGAAGGAGGAATTGACGATATGGATCCTTACATTGGTAAAATGCTGGATAATCGCTACGAAATACTGGAGCTGATCGGCAGGGGAGGCATGGCCAACGTCTACAAGGCCAAGTGTCACCGGCTGGACCGGCTGGTAGCGGTGAAAATCCTGCACAGCGACCTGGCCCAGAACGCCGACTTCCGCCGCCGGTTCATGGATGAGTCCCGGGCCGTGGCCCAGCTGTCCCACCCCAACATCGTGTCGGTATACGACGTGTCGTGCAGCGATGACGTGGACTACATCGTCATGGAGCTGATCGACGGCGTGACCCTGAAGCAGTACATGGAGCGCCGGGGCCAGATGGACTGGCGGGAGGCGCTGCACTTCATCACCCAGATCATGTGGGGCCTGAGCCATGCCCACAGCCGGGGCGTGATCCATCGGGACATCAAGCCCCAGAACATCATGGTCCTGCGGGACGGCAGCGTCCGGGTGGCCGACTTTGGCATCGCGTGCCTGGCCGACCAGGGGCAGACCCTGACCCAGGAGACCCTGGGCTCCGTGCACTATATCTCGCCGGAGCAGGCCCGGGGCGACCGGGTGGACGCCCGGTCCGACATCTATTCCGCCGGCGTGGTGCTGTATGAGATGCTCACCGGCAAGCTGCCCTTCCAGGGGGACTCCGCCGTGTCCGTGGCCATCCAGCACCTGAGCGCCGTGCCCAAGGCCCCCCGGGAGCTGAATCCTGATATCCCCGAGGCCCTGGAGCTGATCTGCATGAAGGCTATGTGCCCGGACATCTCCAAGCGCTACCAGACTGCCGATGCCATGCTGGACGATCTGGAGAAATTCCGCAAGGACCCCGCCGTGGACATGGACTATATCCGGGAGGACCTGAAGGCCGCCGTGGTGTGCCAGGAGCCCACCCAGCCCCTGCCTACCAACCAGGTGGCGGCAGTGAGCCGGGCCAACAGCGCCGTGGCCCAGGAAGAGGAGGACAAGAAGCACAGCCGCAAGGTGGTGGGCCTGGTCATCGGCGGGTTCGCCCTGGCCCTGGTGCTGATCTTCGTGGTGTTCAAGCTGGTGGCCGGAGGCTTTGACGCCGGCAGCGGCACGGCGTCCCACCAGGTGCCGGACCTTCTGGGCAAGACCCTGGAGGAGGCCGAGGCCCTGCCCGAGGTGAAGGACATCTTCCGTATCGAGGTACTGGGCACCAAGCCCAGCGACAAGTATGAGCCCGGCCAGATCGTGGAGCAGGACCCCGCCAGCGGCCGCAGCCGCAAGAACAACCTGGTCATCAAGGTCTATCTCTGCGCCCAGGAGGACGACACGCTGATGCCCACCGTGGTGGGCATGGAGTTCCTGATGGCCAAGACGGAGCTGGGCAACCTGCATCTGGACCTGGATGTCCAGCGGGCGGAGGCCTATTCCCCCGACGTGCCGGAGGGCCAGGTGATGCAGAGCTCTCCCGCCGCCGGTGAGCCCCTGAACAAGGGCGACACCGTGGTGCTGACCGTCAGCAAGGGGCCGGAGACCAAGCCCCTCACCGTGCCCAATTTCGTGACCATGCACATTGACGACGCCGCCCAGCAGGCGGAGGCCCTGGGCCTGACCGTGGGCGAGCATCAGTATGAGTTCAGCGATAAGCCCGAGGGTACCGTCATCGGCCAGAGCATCCAGCAGGGCACCGAGGTGCAGTCCGGCACGCAGATCGTGTTCACCGTCAGCAAGGGCGCCAGCTCCGCTGAGCGGGTGGTGGTGTTCGACATCCCCGAGCAGTACCACAGCGACAGCAATATGAAGATCGAGGTCATGCAGGACGGCAGCATCATCCACTCCACCTATGTGGACGGCGGCACCGCCTCCTTTACCTACACCTTCCACGGCAGCGCCGGTTCCACCTCCACCATCAAGCTGTATATCAACGGAACCGAGGCCGTGGCTCAGGAGATCACGTTTTGATCCGGGGACGCATTGAAAAGGCCCTCAGCGGGTTTTACTATGTGAACACCGGGGCGGAGACCCTGCAATGCCGGGCCCGGGGCAAGTTCCGCCGGGAGGGGCTGTCCCCCCTGGTGGGGGACTGGGTCCAGGTCCGGGAGCTGGGCGGCGGCGAGGGCTTTGTGGAGGCGGTGGAGCCCCGCCGCAACGCCTTCGACCGCCCGGCGGCGGCCAACATCGACCAGCTGGTGATCATCGCCTCCGCCGCCCTGCCGGTGACGGACCCGTATCTCATCGACCGCATCAGCGCCATTGCCGCCCTGAAGGACTGCCGGGTGCTGCTGTGCCTGAACAAGTGCGACCTGGACCCGGCGGAGGAGCTGTACGGGATATACAGCGGCTCCGCCATCCGGGTGCTGCGGGTCAGTGCCGCCACCGGCCAGGGGATCGACGAGCTGCGCCGGGAGCTGGCCGGAAAGCTCAGCGCCTTCACCGGCAACTCCGGTGTGGGAAAGTCCAGCATTCTCAACGCCCTGGCCCCCCGTTTTTCCCTGGCGGTGGGGGAGGTCAGCAAGGCCCTGGGCCGGGGGCGGCACACCACCCGCCATGTGGAGCTGTTCTCCCTGGGACAGGACACCTATGTCATCGACACCCCGGGCTTTGCGTCCTTTGATACCCAGGAGCTGGACCTGGAGCTGAAGGAGCACCTGCCGGATACCTTCCCGGAGTTTGCCCCTTATGTAGGCGGCTGCCGCTTTGTGGGGTGCAGCCACACCAAGGAGAAGGGCTGCGCCGTGCTGGAGGCCGTCCATCAAGGGAAGATCCCCCGCAGCCGCCACGCCAGCTATCTGCGGCTGTATAACGAGCTGAAGGACCTGAAGGCCTGGGACAAGAAATAAAAAAATTCCTCTGCATGCTTGCAGAGGATTTTTTTTGTCTTACAGGCTGCCCTCCCGGGTATAGTGGTCATACCGCTCCTGTAGCCAGGCTTTCAGCTGCTCCACGCCCTGGTCGTCCCAGGGGAAGTCCTGCTGCTGCACGTCCTTGGCCACCTCGAAGCAGTACACGGTGTAGACCGCCGTGTGCAGAAGGCCGTTGTCCTTGTCCATTTCAAAGCGATAGCGGAAGTCGTCGATGTTCCCGGTATACACGAAGGCCCGCTTGAACCACCGGGGCGTCAGCTGGGAAAAGTTCGGATGCATCTGAATCACTCCTTATAAAGTCTCTCACACCAGGTCGTATAGCTGCCGCAGGTCCCGGATCTCGCAGTCGATCCGCAGGTCCTCCGGCCGGGCCGCGCCCTTGGGGTTGTACCAGCAGCAGGGGAGGCCGTAGTTGTTGGCTCCCCGGATGTCGCTGGACAGGGAGTCCCCCACCAGCAGGCAGTTCTCCCGGGTGATGCCGTCAATGCGGGAAAAAACGTAGTCGAAGTATGCGGCACTGGGCTTGCTGGCCCCGGCCTCCTCCGAAATAAAGGCTCCGGTGATATAGGGCGCGATGGCGCTCCCCGCCAGCCGGGACCGCTGCACCGCCGCCACGGCGTTGGTGACGATGTACAGCCGGTGCTCCCGGGACAGGCCCCGGCAGACCTCCAGAGCGTGGGGCAGCAGCAGGGTGTTCTGTCCCAGCACCTGCAGGTGCAGTTCGTTGCACCGGGCCGCATCCCGATCCAGGCCCATTTCCTTCAGAAACCGCCGGAACCGCTCCACCACCAGAAAGTCCTTGGTGCACTCGCCCCGGTCAAAGGCCGCCCACATGGCGTTGTTGCACCGCTCATAGCACTGAAAGCCCTCCTCCGTGTCCGGGATGTCATATCGGGCGCACACCTCATGAAAAGCGTGCCGGTTTCCCGCGTCAAAATCAAACAATGTGTTGTCTGCGTCCAGCAGCAGATAGGGGTATTTCATGTCGTTGCTCCTGTTATTATATGGTAATAGGGAGTATATCATAACTGCGGCAAGGATGCAATAGCAGATTCATAACCCCACCTTCTGGCAGGGATAAAAAAGTTAAAAAATGCGGGAAAAAGGTGTTGACAAATGGGGAATGGGGTG
>ENA-UESH01000462-UESH01000462.1-human-gut-metagenome-genome-assembly--contig:-NODE-462-length-39558-cov-278.897039_pt1 | contig 39558 bp, 39 predicted proteins | sample MGYA00243001_ERZ508002 | MGnify/ENA primary metagenome ERZ508002 (study PRJEB26167, sample SAMN06115447) | human gut metagenome | host: Homo sapiens | place: China:Anhui | collected 2015-08-07... | reverse complement strand
GATCTGGACAATCTTTGTGAGCAGATTCCTGACATGCTGAACCCTTATATGACTGCCGGGCAGGTAAAGAAGGAGGCTCATATCAGCGAATCTACTCTAAGAAGGGCCATTGCAGATGGGGAGCTGGAGAGTGTAGGGAACGCTGGGGACCATTCTCATTTCTTCAAGAAATGGGATGTTAGGGAGTTTATCAAGAAAAGACTGAAACGAAACAAGTAGAAAAGGAGAGAGGCGAGAGATTGCTTCTCTCTTTTTTTATGCTCTAAAACATACAATTTTTGCCTTAAATTATATACAATATTCTTGCGAAAATATATATACGATGGTTTTGATATGGGTCTATGTCATGTTAAAACACTGATAATCAACCACTAAAAGAAAGTGTGATAGAGTTATATTTGTTCTTATTAATTCGCTGTACCTTTGCATCGTAACGTTACAATAGTGTTAGATAACTTTAAGGATAACTAAAAAGATTTGTTTTATGGAAATGACAGATGCAAAAGTAGTAGAGAAGAAAATCTACGAAGATGGCAAGAAGCACGACTATGCTTCTAAGGGTGTCGCCGGTACCGCCCTCGGCTTGGGTATAGCTGGTACAGCTCTCGGTATAGGTGCTTGGCTCAATGGTGGCGGTCGTGGTCTGTTTGGCTCTTTCGGTAATGGAATGCCAGACAACGTAAACATCAACACTTACGGTGGCTTAACAGCAAGCAACACCACTCCTACAGCTTACGAGGTGTTGGAAAAGGAATGTGCGGACGAGCTGTCTCTCACCAAAGAAATGTTCAATCTTAAGCTTGGCACAGAGAGACAAATGTACAATCATCGAGAGACAGATGTTAACGAGAAATTCAGTTTGTGGAAGGGCTATGTAGATGCGATTAACGCTGAGAACCACAGAAGTATGCAGGCAGAGTTTGACCTTTACAAGTCTCAGACGGAAGGCGATGGTCGCATAAAGGATGCGATGGTAGAGCAAGGTTTCAGCCTTTACAAGAATCAGAGGGATGCATACGATGCACTCAACGAAAAGTACTCAGCCAAATTCAACGAGCTTGACAAGAAGGTCGCTGTGATGGAGGCTATCCGTCCATATCAGGACAAACTCTTGATGTGCGACATCGAAAACCACTACGATCGTAGCATCAACTACACAGACCGTAAGACTTGCCGCTGTCTCTATGGAGTTGTTGGCTTGCCTTCGACACCGACAGTTACAGTCCTGGAGGGCGCAAGCCCTTTCGGTTGCAACTGCCAACGAACAGCAACCACAGCAACGACAGGAGCGTAGTAAAGGTAAAGCCTGCAAAGGCTAAAGACAAAAAGAAGAAATAGGGTTGGTGAATGGGCAATATCCTCATGGGTGAGCCCACACCTCCCTACTCTATATTCGCCAACTTAAAAAGATATTATTATGAACTTTATGCAAGACCCTATCCTTGGCGGTTGCGGACAGCAGAATCCTTCCGCCATAGACCAGATGGCAGAACTCAACAACGAGTATGCCAAAAAGGTAGCAGAAATGCAAAAACGAGGTGGCTTCACGATGCAGCCTCAGCAGTCTAAAACTCCTACGTGGGATGAGATAGATAAAATTATGGACGGCTTGACAGACTCACAGAAAAGCTATTTGAACAAAAATCAGGAGTTCGTAGATAGCTACAATGAGGTTGCCAACATTTTACAACGTGAATACTTGCGTGTTATGCGCCCTTTAGTGGAACAGACGAAGGATGGTAAGGACGCATTAGATAAACACCTTACTCTGATAAAGAGGCTAAAGAAGAGTGCGTTACAAGCAGATGAGAGCGAAAGAGCCCTCATGAACGAGTACATAACGAAATACAGTGACAAGACTTGGCAAGAGTTTATGGAGATTGTTAAACAAAGACAGAAAGAATCACAGAAATGAATATATCTACACTCAAAGAAAAGTTCCTCGCCAGCATCGACTTGTGGTTGGAGGAGCGTATTGATGATATGATAAAGGACAATGCATCGTTGGCAATACCATCTGTATATCTGAAACGGGGTTGCCACAATATCATCAACAAGTACGAAGGTAAAATAAGTGATGGGATTGACAATGTAGCATTGTTCCTCACTGACGAGAACGGAAATATCAATGCTAAGACAATCTTTGAAGATGTTATGAAGATGTTTTTGGCGATGGAAGATACTTCCTTTGATCTTGGAATAGTAAAAGGCGTGGTAGGCAAAGGAAACGTGTCTCTCACGTTACCAGACAACATCTTGACAAATATAGTTTTCGGTAGCAAAAAGGCTATCACCCTCAATGAGAACGATTTCTTGGAGCTGAAAGACTTGCTCTTAGAAGAACAATAGTATGAATATTAAAAATTAATTTAAATATGGAACAGAAAGAATTGATGAATGTTTTTAATGGTCTGTATAATACGATGGTTACTTCAAATGAACCAAAGTATATGCACGCCTTCGGTGAGACGATGAAGTGTATGATGCAGGATATGGCTGCTATGAAGCCAGAGTTAGCTTGTGAGTACGTCAACAAGCTGTACTCCATAGAATGGGACAACTACTTGACAAAGAAGGAGGCCATGACTATTGTCGGAAATATGAATCCTAAGGGCGGTTGGGATTCCACCGAGTGGGAGAAGGTAATGGAGAGCCTTGGTTTGCGCTTGGAGGATAAGCCTTATTACAACAAGTGGGCATTGTTCGTCACCATGAACATGATTTATTCCGATAGCGCAAAGTCTGTGGCTGTAATAGCCGGTAAGACTTTGGAAGACATGCCAAATGATGAGTTGTTTAGCGATATTCACATGCTGGCTTTAGACAAATTGGAAGATAAGGATAGAGTGTTCGATGTAAGGGAGTATTTTGATGTATAATAAGGTTTTAAAAACACATTTTTAAATTAAAAGACCAAATTGTTTCGGGGTAAAAAGAAGGTTCTTTTAGGAGGATGGAGATTGTTCCATTCTCCTTTTCTGCAAATTAATATGCAGTAGATTTTAGCCCATTTTTAATCACGCAAGAAAATATATCTATATCTTTGCATCATAATTTATGATACCATTCAATAGGTATTATTCGTTTATAATAAGAAGAATTTAAATGTGAATACAATCCGTGTTGTCTGCGAAGATAATACGGATTTTTCTTATAAAAAATCTTTCGTTTCTGATAAAAATAATCTGTTATTAACTTGCGTATTTGATGAAAAATACATACCTTTGTAGTGTAAATAATAAACAAATAACATTCATTTTAAACATTCAAAATTATGGATAAGCAAACAGAAATTAAGACTTTGCAGTCATTGAAAGGTGACACGTACTTCAGTGAGTTCTTCAACAATCACGACATCGACCAGATGTGTGAGAATATCAAGAATGATTTTCCTATAGAGATGGCTTGCCAATTCAATTCCCAAATACAGGCTTTGAAAAAGCAGGTTTCTGAAATGGAAGCTGCTCATAAAGCAGAGATGGAGAAGTTGAACGCTACCCATAAGATTGAAATGGAAGAGTTCGGAAAGAAGCTTATTGTTGAGAATGAAATGTGCGTAGACGATATCTATAAGACATTGGAGAACCAATTCGATAAGAAGTTTATCATCAACACTAAGTTTGAGGCAAAGCTAGAGTTATCGGATGATGAACTCAGCTATTTGATTGAGGGAATGAATAAGTACAACAAATAGATAGGGAGAAATCTCCCTTTCTAAACAAAAAGGAAAAACAAAAAATTATTAAACACATTTCTTAGTTATGGAAGCTACAAAGCAAATGTTTTTTGATAGAATCAATGATTTTATAATCGAGTGCAATATAACGTCTTACAAAAGATTATGTACAGGCTATGACAAGATGAGTTGTTGGCTAAGAAATAACGACTTAGAAACTCCTTTCTTGAAACTTCGAACTTCTTTTAGTGAAATGAGAAATCTTTGGGAAGTTTATGGGATAACAGAAGATTTAACCGAAAGTGTTAATGATATAGCCACTAAGGCAAAGTTTCTTGCTGAGGAATGCTACAAACACGAAGATTGTTGGAATCCAACGTTAGACCAGGAAATAACAAAGGTTATCGGTCACACATTCACCATTACAGAATGGATGAGAGTACAAGCAGAGTTTATTAACAAGTGTATGGAAAGAATCTTGAGATATTATCAAGAAGGTTGCAATATTGAAACATCTAAATAGAAAACATGAGAGACAATAGCAAGAAGTGTTGGTATGATACTACCGCAACCATGATAGAGCGATATGGAACGGAATACGTAAGCAACGAGAATTTGATAGCAGCCGTTCTCGGCATTGATATTATGAATGAGGTAAACCAACCTGTCCGTGATTTATTCGATGGTAGTCATAGCTTACGCAAATTGGCGAAAAAGAAAACATTTGATGAACTTGTAAAAGTAAAAGGAATTGGCGAAAAGAAGGCTGCAGCTCTGCTCGCTGCCTTTGAAATAGGAAGAAGGCTGATGAAAGAGGAAGCGGAAGATATTACAGACTTAGGAAGTTCTTTATTTATATACAACTATATGCGTCCGTTTACCCTTGACTTGGACCACGAAGAATCATGGGTTTTATGTATGGACCAAAATTTCAAACTAATCAAAAGAGTACGCATTTCTGTTGGAGGCAATACAGAAACTACTGTAGATATAAGACTGATATGCAAGGAGGCTATAATGTGTAACGCTACCATTATAGCACTCGTTCACAACCATCCAAGCTGTAACACTACGCCCAGCAAGAATGACGATATACTGACTATGAAGATACAAAAGGCTTGTCAAGTAATGAACCTTTTCTTTTCGGATCACGTTATCATCAGTAGTAAGGTAAATACCTATTATTCATATCATGACAAAGGAAAACTTTAATACAAAAAATAAATAATGAAAGCATTTGACGTATTAATGTAGATTCACCGATTGGATATTCGACAAGGCAAAGATTATATTGAGGCTCCTATAAAGAATCTGAATGTGATAGAAGGTAAGTTGAAACGGAATCATTGGTACTGGTGTGGTTTTCATAAGCAGCCAATGCTCGGCAAGCCTTCGGCTATTCTCACTCTTGATGGTGGCGATACCCAATATCTATTTGAAGTTGTGAAATAATCATGGTAAATACAAAGAGGATGCCGTTATATGGCATCCTCAACAAGTTCTTCTATACTTTTGTCAGAGGCAACGGCATCAAAAATTTTTCGTATTGCCTTGTCTGCCATACGTTGGTTAACAGAAATATAGTAGCCAATTATCTTTTTACTAGAAGTAACAGTGTCACCTATACAATATTCTATGATGGAGTCTTTTACCATAAGCTCATTTGCGATTTGTGCAAAAGTCTTGCGGGCCGAATAGAATATGAATTGAGTTTCAATTCCGCATCTTACTGCAATCTCAGAAAGGTTACGGGAGAACAAACATGATATAGGGTCGTATCTCATTTTCTTTCCTTTGAATACAATATTTCCGTCTTTGTCAAGTAATCTATCAAGGATTTTTCTCGCCTCGGGCTGAATCGTAAATTCAGTCTTAACCCCGTCAGTTTTTCTGTTCTTAGTCTTCTGTCTGACAAACGAAACAGAGTCTTTACGTAAATCCATAGAGAGAATATCCGCTAAGTTCATACCACACAGATAGAACGAAAGCATAAAGATGTCTCTAACAAAAGAAAGGCAAACATCAAGACGAGAATTTGAGAACTCCATATCTCTTACAACACGTAATTGTTCGATTGATATTGCGCAGTTTCTAACGTTTCCGTGAGGCAATGGCACATCGGTAAACGGAGATACATCATACTTGACATAATTGTGCCTAACAGCATAGGTAACAATCATGTTTAGAACACGCAATCTTAAGTTGGTTGTCGTTGGATTAAGCTTTTTCGACAAGTATTCCTTGAAAGCACTTACATCAGTAACCTTAAGTTTAGGAAGGATAAAGTCTGTGCCAAAGAACGAGTCAATTTCTGCCATTCCTCGCTCGTATATATAGACCGTACCATCAGCTACCACAGAACGCCTCACTTTGATATATTCCACTCCAAGCTGATGAAGCGTCATTGGTTTGGTGCCGGAAATCTTTTCCTCAATCATAGTTACCAACTGAGAACACGTATAATAATCAGATTCCTCCAGAGAGTCGAAGGCATTATAGATTTTATTTAGTTTCAGTCTGATTTGGTTGTTGATGTATGCGGCATTCGGTATTCCAACGACATTGCCATTAACCAAGTTTTTCTCCGATGGCACGGTAAATCTGGTAACAAAGTATCTTGTGTTACCTCTGTGTGAAATTGCAATTCTAACTTTATGACTTCCGTCCGTCAAGACCTTAGCAGGAAGTATGACAACTCTCAGATTCATTTGCGACAACTTTTCGGTTTGTTACGAGCCATTCGCAAGTATTCCGACAACAGTTTCGTATCTACTTTTGAATGACTCATATTTATATAACAAGTTATATATCAAAGTTTTAACTAACCACAAAGCTTTTTGAAATAAAACCAAAGTGAACTATCGTATTCTTTTTCACTTTCCTTTCTTAAACAAAGAGTCTACAAACTCTACCTTGTTGAACAACTGCAGGTCTTCCATTCCCTCACCCAGACCAATGTACTTCACTGGCACCTTGAGCTGGTCGGAAATACCTATCACCACACCTCCCTTGGCTGTACCATCCAGTTTGGTAATGGCAAGCGAGGTAATGTTGGTAACAGCAGAGAACTGCTTGGCCTGCTCGAAAGCATTCTGACCCGTACTGCCATCAAGAACAAGCAATACCTCATCAGGAGCCTCGGGAAGAACCTTCTTCATCACATCCTTGATCTTCTTGAGCTCATTCATCAAGCCCACCTTGTTGTGAAGACGTCCTGCCGTATCGATGATAACGACATCAGCTCCATTGGCCTTGGCACTCTGCAAGGTGTCGAAAGCCACAGAAGCAGGGTCGGAACCCATCTGCTGCTTGACAACAGGCACACCCACACGCTCGCCCCAGATAGAGATCTGCTCCACCGCAGCAGCACGGAAGGTATCGGCAGCGCCTAAATAAACTTTCTTGCCAGCCTTCTTGAACTGGTAAGCCAACTTGCCGATAGTGGTGGTCTTGCCCACACCATTGACACCTACCACCAGGATGACGTAAGGCTTGTGGTCGGCAGGAAGACTCCAGTCGGCATTGTCACCCGTATGATTCTCCTCCAACAACTTGGCTATCTCCTCACGCAGGATTCTATCGAGCTCAGAGGTAGACACATACTTGTCGGTAGCCACACGCTCCTCTATGCGGTGGATGATCTTCACTGTGGTGTCAACACCCACGTCGGATGTAATGAGAATCTCCTCCAAATCATCGAGGACATCATCATCGACAGTAGACTTGCCCGCTACGATGCGAGCCAACTTACCAAACACACTCTCCTTGGTCTTCTCGAGTCCCTTGTCGAGTGTTTCCTTATTCTTGCTGCTAAAAAATCCGAATAATCCCATATTTACATTATATTTGAGTGCAAAGATAGGAAAAATAATTGTATATACAAAGAATAAGGCTGCAAATCTTACGAAATGCAGCCTTACTTAAAGTATATTGATTACTTAAAATCCTAAAAATGATTAGGCTTTGAAGAAATCCTTAACAGCCTCGTTAGGTACCATCTTCTCATCGAAGCAATATGCACCTGTCTTTGGGCTCTTAACCATCTTGATAACCTTTGTATATGCGCGACCATCCATGTTACCTTCGTGGAGGGTAGCGACCGCTTTCTTTGCCATAGTCTATCTAAACTTTAAAATATTGTTATAAACTGTTGTAAGCGTGCTTACTTAATCTCCTTGTGAAGAGTCATCTTCTTCAAGATTGGATTATATTTCATCAGTTCGAGACGCTCAGGAGTATTCTTACGATTCTTTGTAGTCACGTAACGGCTTGTACCTGGCATACCACTGTTCTTATGTTCAGTGCACTCGAGGATAACCTGTACTCTATTACCTTTTGCTTTCTTTGCCATGATATTTATTCTCCTATAACTTTAATGTCCTTCCAATCTACGAAGCCCTTAGACACAGCCTGCTTCAAAGCTGCATCAAGACCAACCTTGTTAATGAGACGAAGACCAGCAGCACTGATCTTAAGGCTAATCCAGCAACCCTCTTCTACATAGTAGAATTTCTTGCTGAAAAGGTTAACGTCAAAGCTTCTCTTTGTACGATGCTTTGAGTGAGACACATTACAACCTAACTGTGCCTTCTTACCTGTAATTTGACAAATCTTAGACATTTCTATCTTTAATTTTCTAATTCGTTAATTGATACCTATTCCAAACAGGGTGCAAAATTACAAATATTTTTGGTATTTACAAAAGAATCCCTAAAAGAAAACAATCTTTTAAGGATTTTTTATACTTTTGGGCTCTACAAGAGTGGTTTCACGTCGATTTTATTGACTGACACGGGGTTATGTCGAATCAAGCATAACAGTGGCAAGATTGCTAAAGCCCTGTAAGGGAAAAAGCCTTAAGTTTTGTTTGGAGTTTTAAAGCTTTTGCCTTTACAAGGCGACAGGTTTGCGTCCGTAATAACCCAGGGCGTTGCCCTGGGCTAAGAGCTTCTGCCCTTTCAGAGCGTGTGGGGTAAAACTTGCGAAACTTGAGTTAGCCTTCTTTCTTCAAGTCTTCTTCGCACTCCTTGAGGAAGCTGTACATAGACTTGAGGGCAGAATTGGTGGCAATAGCGAGATTGATGTCACGACCGTAATCCTCGGTAAGCTTGAGGGTACGCACATCGTCCTTGCTGCCATAACCAATCCAGATGGTACCAACAGGTATCTCGGCTGTACCGCCTGTAGGACCTGCCACACCGGTAGCCGAAATGGCGAAGTCTACCTTCAGTGCATCAATGGCGCCAAGCACCATTTCGCGTGCCACCTCCTCGCATACGGCAGTCTGCTCTTCCAGTACCTCGTGACTTACCTTCAGGATGTTCTCTTTCACTTCGTTGGTATAAGATACGATACCACCCTTGAAGTAGTTGGAAGCACCTGGCACAGAGATGATTGCCTCTGCGATTCTACCGCCAGTGCAACTCTCTGCCGTACCCAATGTTTTCTCACTATTATAGAGCAATTCAGAAATATTCTTGCTCAAAATTTTGCTTTCAAATTCCATTTATATCAGTGTTAAGTGTTTGCTGCTATTTGAATGTCACCTTAGAGTATGCAGGCAGGTCGATGCTGGCAAAATCGCCGTCACGATACTTGAATGTACCTACGCAGGCTATCATGGCTGCATTGTCCGTGGTATAGCTGAACTTAGGAATATAAATCGTCCAGCCGAAACGCTGAGCATGATCACGGAAGGCATTGCGCAAGCCGTTGTTGGCTGAAACTCCTCCCGCCACAGCCACGTATTTGATGCCTGTCTGTTTTACTGCCATACGCAACTTCTTCATCAGGATATCTACGATGGTGTACTCGATGCTGGCTGCCAGGTCGTACTTGTTCTTCTCGACGAAGTCGGGATCCTCTGCCACCCATTTGCGCAAGCTATAGAGGAAACTGGTCTTGAAACCAGAGAAACTGTAGTCCATACCCTGTATATGAGGCTCGGCAAAGGTGAAGGCCTTAGGATTTCCCTGTCGCGCATACTTGTCGACTACAGGTCCGCCGGGATAGCCCCACTCCAACACCTTAGCACACTTGTCTATCGCCTCGCCTGCCGCGTCGTCGATGGTCTGTCCCAACACCTGCATATCGTTATAGGCATTCACCTTTACTATCTGCGAGTTTCCTCCACTCACCAAGAGACAGATGAAGGGGAATGGAGGCGCACTCTGGTCGTCGTCCGACTCCTTGATGAAGTGTGCCATGACATGTCCCTGCAGATGGTTGACATCAATGAGAGGGATATTAAGCGAGCGAGCAAAACCCTTGGCAAAGCTCACACCAACAAGCAACGAACCCATCAGACCAGGTCCACGTGTGAAAGCCACGGCACTGAGGTCTTCCTTCTTTATACCTGCACGCGCTATGGCCTGATCAACAACAGGCACCACGTTCTGCTGATGTGCACGCGAAGCCAACTCGGGCACTACGCCACCATAGGCTTTGTGCACCTCCTGTGAGGCTGTGACATTGCTCAGCAACACTCCATTCTTGAGCACAGCGGCTGAGGTATCGTCGCAACTGCTCTCTATACCTAATATATATATATCCTTCATAGTTCTTTAATATGTAAGAATCTCCACACCAGTCTCGGTCATGACGAGTGTATGCTCCCACTGAGCCGATGGCTTCTCGTCGCCAGTGATAACTTCCCATCCGTATGGGTCGTCGGCATCGATAAATACCTTCCATGTACCCATGTTGATCATAGGCTCAATGGTGAACACCATACCAGGTACCAGAAGCATGCCTGTGCCCTTGTGTCCATAGTGCAACACCTCGGGCTCCTCGTGGAACTGAAGTCCCACACCATGTCCGCAGAGATCGCGCACTACACCATATCCATATTTCTTGCAATGATTCTCGATGGCATGACCGATGTCGCCCACAAAACTATAAGGCTTAGCCACCTCCATACCTATCTCGAGACATTCCTTTGCCACGCGTACCAACTGTTCTTTCTCGGGAGTTGTCTTTCCACCAACGATAAACATACGGCTGGCATCTGCATAATATCCGTCAACGATGGTAGTCATATCCACATTCACGATATCACCCTCCTGGAGAACATCTTCCTCCTTTGGAATGCCATGGCACACCACCTCGTTGATGCTGGTGCACACACTCTTAGGGTAGCCCTCATAGTTGAGGCAGGCAGGAATGGCATCGTGGTCCTTGCAGTACTGCATACAGATATCATCTATCTCCTGGGTGTTCATACCCGGACGAATAGCCTCTGCCACAGCGTCGAGACAACCCGTATTCACTACTCCGCTCTTGCGGATGCCTTCTATCTGTTCTGGAGTCTTGATCAACTCGCGTGTAGGAACTAACTTTCCCTTACTCTCCCAATACATGACTTGCTTGTCGAGATCGGTAAGTGGCTGACCTGGCAGGCAATGCCATCTTTTCTTTTTGATTGCCATTTTCTTGTTTTTGTTATTTTCTTATTTTGCAAATGCAAAAGTACAATCTTTTTTTTAAATTGCCCAACATTTTGCCATAAAACTTACTTTCTTGACCTTCGAAGTCATTATCGTAAGCCGGCAGTCAGAAATTTGTATATCTCATCTGTCCAGTCGGCACCATTGGCAGGACAATAGGTATTTATCCCCAACTCGCTTGCTGCCGCACAGTTGCGTGGACCATCGTCGACGAAGAGTGTCTCTTCGGGAAGGATGTGCTCCTGAGCCAACACACGACGGAAGAACATCTCGTCGGGCTTCATACAGCCCATCTCATAACTGCGATACATAGAATCGAAATAATAATCGACAGAATGGCCATCGCCAGAGAACTCCGGACTCTCAGCCCAATCCATGACATAAGGATTGGTATTGGAGAGCATAACGACACGAAAACCCTTACGACGCAACTTCTTCAGGGCATCCAACTTATAGAACGGAAGCTCTTTCATATAGCCCAGCCAACAATGCCTCACCTCATCGAAGGTAAGTTCGCGACCACACATCTCGCCCAACTTTCGGCGAAATTCCTCCTCTCCTATCTTGCCTTCTTCCAAATCGCCAAAGAAGCCTTGCTGGCGATAGGGGTCGAGTACGCGGTCTACATCAGCGACTCCTAAGTCGCTAAAACGTTTCTTGGCTTCATCGCCGTCGAGGGTAGCGATCACGCCACCGAAGTCGAAAATAATTGTCTGTATCATTTATCCTGATATGTTATTGTTGTTTCAAAACTGCTGTCTCCTCTCTTTCAAAACAGGTTAAGTTTATTCTCACGGGCTTCCTGCAGACTTCCCAAACGGGCCTGCTGCTCATGATATTTCTGTCTGAGCTGCTCGTATCGCCCCTTCAGTTCCGCCTCATAGGCTGCACCGTCTTTACCGAACAAACGGGCACAGATACCGGCATTCAGACTGGCATCCTTCACCCATACCACGGGGCCGTCGTACACGGGAGCTATCTTCAGAGCCACATGCATCTCGCTGGTAGTGGCTCCTCCCACCATGATGGGAAGCCGCAATCCTGCATTCTGCATCTGTTGAGCTACATGCACCATTTCCTCGAGCGAGGGAGTGATGAGTCCGCTCAGTCCGACGGCATCTGCTTTTTCCTCAACAGCTTTTCTTACTATCTGCTCGGCAGGCACCATCACCCCGAGATCTACCACATCGTAGTTGTTGCACGACATCACCACTGCCACGATATTCTTTCCGATATCATGTACGTCGCCTTTCACCGTTGCCAAGACCACCTTGCCAGCCTTCGACGATCCGCCTTCCTTCTCTGCCTCTATATGCGGCTGAAGTATAGACACGGCAGCCTTCATGGTACGGGCAGTCTTCACCACCTGTGGCAGGAACATCTTGCCCTCGCCAAAGAGTTCGCCCACCTCGTTCATGCCATCCATCAGCGGCCCTTCTATCACATTGACGGCATGAGGATATTTACCCAATGCCTCGTCGATATCGACCTGCAGGAAGTCGGATATGCCTTTGCGCAAGGCATACTTCAAGCGGTTCTCTACGCTGTCCTTTCTCCACTCTGGCGCAGCAGGCTTAGGTGCGGTTGCTCCCCCAGCCTTGGCAGCTTTTGCAGCATCGGCTTTCTCCTTGATCTCGGCAGCCAGTTCGATGAGGTCTTCGTAAGCGCCCTTACGGCGGTTGAGCACCACATCCTCGATGATGTCCAGCTGTTCCTTGGGAATCTTGTGATAGTCCATCCGCGCCTTGGCATTGACGATACCGAAGTCCATACCCTTCTGCTGAGCATAATGCAGGAACACAGAGTGGATAGCCTCACGTATATAGGTGTTTCCGCGGAAAGAGAACGACAGGTTGCTCACACCTCCGCTGACATGAGCTCCGGGCAGATGAGTTGTTATCCACTCGGTGGCCCGTATGAAGTCGACAGCGTAGTTGTCGTGCTCCTCCATACCTGTGGCAATGGCGAGCACGTTAGGATCGAAGATGATATCAAGCGGGTTCATCCCCACCTGATCCACCAATATATGGTAAGCCCTCTCGGCTATCTCTATTCTGCGCTCAAAGGTTGTGGCCTGTCCTACCTCGTCAAAGCACATCACCACACAGGCGGCTCCGTATCTGAGCACATCCTTGGCATGAGCGACAAACACTTCCTCACCCTCCTTGAGCGATATGGAGTTGACGATACACTTGCCCTGACAACACTTCAGTCCGGCAGTGATGACATCCCATTTGGACGAATCGATCATGATAGGCACTTTGGCAATCTCGGGCTCGGCAGCTATCATATTGAGGAAATTCACCATCTCGGCCTTGGCATCAAGCAGTCCGTCGTCCATATTGACGTCTACCACAGCGGCCCCGTCAGCTACTTGCTTGCGGGCTATACCGAGGGCTTCCTCATAACTCTTCTCATTGATAAGTCGCAGGAACTTCCGGCTTCCTGCCACATTGCACCGTTCACCCACATTGACAAAACGTGAGCTGTCTATCGGCGCATGTACATGATCATCCACCTGCAGCAGGTCGAGACCTGATAGCCACATATACTGTGGTCGCTGGGTTACGACATGAGGTTTCTTTCCCTCTGCCATCTGCGCATATCGGGCTATGAAATCGGGCGTAGTACCACAGCATCCGCCAATGATATTGACAAGTCCTTCGTCGATAAACTCGGCAATCTGGGGCGCCATACTTTCAGGTGTCTCGTCGTAGGCACCCATCTCGTTGGGCAGTCCGGCATTGGGATGCGCACTAATATAATAAGGTGCAATCTTTCCCATACGCTCTATGAAAGGCTTCATCTGCGGGGCACCGAAAGCACAGTTCATGCCTACCGAGAAGATAGGATAAGGCGACAGACTGGCAAGGAAAGCCTCTATCGTCTGACCGCTGAGGGTTCTTCCTGCCAAGTCGCTAACGGTGAGACTCACCATCACAGGCAACTCCACGCCACGTTTCTTCATCATCGTGAAGGCTGCGTCTATCATTGCCTTGCAGTTGAGTGTATCGAAAACCGTCTCGATGAGGATCACATCCACCCCTCCCTCTATCAGGCCGTCTATCTGTTCGGAGCAGTCGTCGAAGAGTTCGTCGTAAGTGATGTCGCGCGCAGCAGGATTGCTCACATCAGGACTCATGGAACACGTCTTGTTGGTGGGTCCCACGTCGCCTGCCACAAATCTTGGTTTATCGGGTGTAGAGAACTGATCTGCCTGTATCCTTGCCAACCTTGCGCCCTGGTAAGCCATCTCGCGGGCATAGTCCTCCAGATGATAGTCGGCTTGCGAGATACGCTGCGAAGAGAAGGTGTTGGCAGAGATGATGTCGGCTCCTGCCTCTAAATAGCGCCTGTATATGTCGGAGATGACATCAGGACGAGTCAGGTTCAGCACGTCATTATTGCCTTTCATCTGTCCGGGCACGTCGGCAAACCTCTCTCCCCTGAAGTCTTCCTCAGTAAGATTGTATTTCTGTATCTCCGTGCCCATGGCACCGTCGAGAATCAGTATTTTCCTGTCACATTGCTCTTTCAGTCTGTTGATATGCCCCATATATAATAATGTGTTACCCTCTTATACTATTGGATTTTTCACTTGTCGTTATTTACGCTTCACTAAATGTTAGAAGTGCTTGATAGCCCTGTCCATTTCTCTTCTGTCTTCCTTCTCCTTCAAGGTCTGACGCTTGTCATACTCCTTCTTACCCTTGCACAGAGCGATGTCGACCTTGGCACGGCCATGGTCGTCGATGAAGATGAGCGTAGGTACAATGGTGAAGCCTGGCTGCTTGGCATCTTCTTCCAGACGGCGCAACTCACGCTTGTTGAGCAGCAACTTGCGGTCACGACGTGCCTCATGGTTACCGAACGAACCATAGAAATAAGGTGAAATATTCATGCCCTTAGCCCACAGCTCACCATTATAGAAATCGCAGTAACAGTCTACCAAAGAAGCTTTACCACCTCTTATCGACTTGATTTCTGTACCAGTGAGCACGATGCCAGCAGTATAGGTGTCGACAAAGAAATACTCAAACGACGCCTTCTTGTTTCTTATCTGTACAGGGCTCTTCTTGCGGAGCTCTTGTTCTTGCTTATTCATTATATCCTCTCCTTTTTAAAAAATATATTCACGCAGGCGCACTACTTCTCCTCCACGGTGGCGAAAAGTTCAATATGCTCGTCGATATAACAAGCCACCTGAGCAGTCCACTGCTCCTCGTTCTCAACGAAATCATCGTCGAAATCATCAAAGAACGGATACTTCTCATAGAGAGCCATGAACTCCTCGTCGCTCATGTCGCGCTCTATGTCCTCGTGGGCCAAGTTATAACACTTGTGGGCCTTGTTGATAAGTTTGTACAGTCCTGCGACCCCCCAGTTACGGAACGCCTTATCGGTAGGATTCTTGAAGATAAAACCTCCATAACCATTGTGTATGAGCTGTACCATTCCTCCGTCCATCATCTCCTGATGCAGCACGTCCCATGCCAAGAGTGTAATCTGGTCGCTGTTGAGCTCAGCCATGTTCTGCGCATTGAGCTCACCGCCCAAAGCGTTTCTGATGGCATCCACAAAAGCCTGCACAAACTCGTCCATACCTGCCTCTGCCGCTTTGCGCAGCACACTGTCATTTATCTTAACCTGCGTCATATAATCATTAAAAATTGCAATTTTCAGTTTGCAAAGATACACCAAAAAGCGCACAAACCAAAGAAAATCCGAAAAAATGAGTTTAAAGAGTTAAAAAGAATATATAATTTGCCCCTTTTCGTAAAAAAAATCGTACTTTTGTGGTCGGAATTCTGTGTCTTACGTCAGACATTCCGTCATAATGAATGTATTCAAACATTTTATATACTAATATAAAAAATTTAGCGAATATGATCTATTCTAAAGAAGTAGACAACATGTGCGTTGTCGCTAAGGGTCCTAACCACGGACCAGCTCCAATTCCTGAGGAGGGAAAATGGATTCAGGCAAAAGAGATCAAGGACATCTCTGGTTACACCCACGGTGTGGGTTGGTGTGCACCTCAGCAGGGTGCTTGTAAATTGTCACTCAACATCAAGGACGGTATCATCCAGGAGGCTCTCGTTGAGACTATCGGTTGTACTGGTATGACTCACTCAGCAGCTATGGCTTCTGAGATTCTTCCAGGTAAGACTATCCTTGAAGCATTGAACACCGACCTCGTTTGCGACGCTATCAACACAGCTATGCGCGAGCTCTTCCTCCAGATTGTTTACGGTCGTAGCCAGAGCGCTTTCTCTGAGGGCGGTCTTGTTATCGGCGCTGGTCTTGAGGACTTGGGTAAGGGTCTTCGTTCACAGACTGGTACTCTCTATGGTACAGTAGCTAAGGGTACACGTTACCTTGAGTTGACAGAGGGTTACATCACAAAGCAGTTCCTCGACAAGGACAGCCAAGTTTGTGGTTATGAGTATGTACACCTCGGCAAGATGATGGAGGCTATCAAGAACGGTATGGACGCCAACGAGGCTGTCAAGAAGTTCACTGGCAGCTACGGTCGTACAACTGCTGAGCAGGGTGTTGTTAAAGCAATTGATCCACGTAAAGAATAATAAGGAGATACAGATATGATTAGAAAAGTAAGTTACGAAAGTCAGGAACGTCGCGAGAAGCAAGTTCTTGCAGCTCTGAATGCTAACGGTATCAAGAGCTTGGAAGAGGCTAATCAAATCTGCGAGGACGCAGGTGTTGATCCTTATCAGATGTGTGAAGACACTCAGCGTATCTGCTTCGAGAACGCTAAGTGGGCGTATGTAGCCGGTGCTGCTATCGCTATCAAGAAAGGTGTCAAGACAGCTGCCGACGCTGCTGAGGCTATCGGTATCGGTCTGCAGGCTTTCTGCATCCCTGGTTCTGTTGCCGATGACCGTAAGGTAGGTCTCGGTCATGGTAACTTGGCTGCCCGTCTGCTCCGTGAGGAGACACAGTGCTTCGCTTTCTTGGCAGGTCACGAGTCTTTCGCTGCTGCTGAGGGTGCTATCAAGATCGCCGAGATGGCTAACAAGGTTCGTAAGAACCCATTGCGCGTTATCCTCAACGGTTTGGGTAAGGACGCTGCTCAGATCATCAGCCGTATCAACGGTTTCACATACGTACAGACCAAGTTCGACTACTACACAGGTGAGTTGAAGGTTGTTAACCGTATCGCTTACAGCGATGGCCCACGTGCAAAGGTAAACTGCTATGGTGCAGACGACGTACGTGAGGGTGTTGCTATCAACTGGAGCGAGGACGTAGACGTATCTATCACAGGTAACTCTACCAACCCTACACGTTTCCAGCACCCAGTAGCCGGTACTTATAAGAAGGAGCGTATTGCCGCTGGCAAGCCATATTTCTCAGTAGCTTCTGGTGGTGGTACAGGTCGTACTTTGCACCCAGACAACATGGCTGCTGGTCCTGCTTCATACGGTATGACCGATACTATGGGCCGTATGCACTCTGACGCTCAGTTTGCAGGTTCTTCTTCAGTTCCTGCTCACGTAGAGATGATGGGCTTCCTCGGTATGGGTAACAACCCAATGGTAGGTGCTACTGTAGCTATCGCCGTAGCTATCGACCTCGCTATCAACAAGAAGTAATTTTTGTTTAGGCAAAATATTTATCCTCCATATTCCCACGTGTGGGGATATGGAGGATTTTTTATTAAACCTACATTATTATAATATATGGAGGATAGAGAGCTGTTACAGAAAATTACCCCAGAGTTTGACCGTCTCGCCTTTACGGTATTAGCCATTGAAGCTTCTGCACAAAAGATGGGAATATCGCCGTCTGAAATGAGAAGACGACTGGAGAAGGTGGGATTAATCAAGAATCTCATTCAAGATTGCTACGACACACTACATACAGAGAGCCGTGAAGCCGTAGCAAACGATGTAATCGAGGCTCTGAAAAATTGGGAAAGAAAAGAATAATGGAAAAGCAAACATTATATCACGGCTCAAATGTCATTGTTGAGCAACCTTTGGTAAGCATTGGCAGAAAAGACTTGGATTTCGGTTCAGGCTTCTATCTCACGCCTTTATTTGAACAAGCATCAAAATGGGCTGTCCGCATTAAGACTATCAGAGGAGCAGAAGAAGCAATAGTGAACACATACAAGTTCGCCCTGCCACAAAACTGCAAGATAAAACGATTCGATGCATACGATAAAGAATGGCTTGACTTCATTGTTGACAGCAGAAAAGGAAAGCAGCCGTGGAATGGTTATGACATCATTGAGGGTGGTATTGCAGATGATCGTGTCATTGATGCTGTTGAAGCATATATCAATGGCTATGCAGATGTGGAGCATACTCTTCGACAGTTGGTTTATCACAAGCCAAACTATCAGATTTGCATATTAAGCCAAGAGATAGTAGATAAGTGTTTACAATTCAAATCATACGAAAGGGTATAATCATGTTGGACTTCTTATTATGGAACAAAATAGCTCGTATCATAGCACAATTAGCCGATACGCTGCATATATCAACAGACAGGGCATTGCAGATATTCTATGATTCTGATGTCTGCCGTATGCTTCATGACAAAGAGCTTGGACTGCATCTGATGAGCGATACTTATATTGTGAATGATTTGATAGACGAGCTGAGGGGAAAACAATAATACTGCTACTATTGCAATAAAAACAACAGTTCACGGAAGAGAATAGTGTGGTTTAACGATGTTAGTTTGTGGCTTAACGATTAAAAAAATGTACGCGCACGCATGTGCACATTATATAATATAAAAGAGTCATCATTGATGACCAATGCTTGACATCAATGATGACTAAGGAAGGAAGCAACAGATGCTGTTGCTGCGTTAATCTTTCAGCGAATAGGTGACAGTAGTCACAACCCTCACCTTTTTAATATAAGGAGTATTCGAGTCGCGGTCGTCGATGGAGAACTGTCCCTGGTCTGCATTCATAATCTTGTCGATCTTACTCTTGCTGTTCTTGGCAAACTGCTCGGCGGTCTGCTCAGCATTCTCTATCGCCTCCTGCATCATCTTGGGCTTCATCTTGCGGAAAGCCACAAACTCATATTTCACAGGATTGTCGTAACCTCCATCCACAATGGCGATTCCCTTCTGGAGCAATTCCCCCTGACGGGCAATAAGACTGCGGACAAGTTTCACATTATTCGACGTAACAGTGATGATGGAAGTTATGTTGTAACGATACGGATTCTTGTTTTCTCCATATCGCTCGGCATTCAGGTCGATCACCACAGGAGCATTGATATTGATCTCTTCTGCCTTCACGCCATTAGCCAACAGGAACTGGCGAATGGTACTCGTCGTATGGTTGATGGTCTGATACAACTGGGGCAGGTCATTGCCTATCTCCTTCGACAGGATAGGCCATGTCACCTTATCGGCTTCCACCTCCTTTTCTGCCAAACCCTTAACTACTACTTTGCGGTCCTTACCCGCCAGACCTTCCAAGCCCGACTTGATACAAAATCCAAGCGCAATGATGCCGATGGCTAAGATTGCTGCTTGCTTGATACCTGCATTGACATTCATGTTTTCTTTGTTATTAAGTTTTACTTACTGTTTCCTAACGCCTCAAGAAGCTGCGACAGTTTTTGAGGCACTCACTTTATTTTCACAAAATTACACAAAACAACTGATATCCAAGTATTTTTATGTGTTATAATAATCTAAAATCAGAATTTTAGATGAAAACCATCAGAAAAAACAGCAGCAACCGCCTACTATATCGATTATTCTGTGTAACTTTGCAAAAGGAATTCTAAACACTGAGAAAATGAATCAAAAAGAAATATTCGACAATATCATGAGCCGTACTTCCGTGCGAAGCTTTCTCGACCAACCTGTTGAGTCGGAGAAAGTAGAGATGCTGTTGCATGCAGCCATGGCAGCACCCTCGGCTTGTAACAAACAGCCCTGGCACTTTGCTGTGATAGACGACAGGAAGTTACTCGATCAGATTCCTCATTTCAGTCCATATGCCAGCATGGCAAAGGAAGCTCCGCTTGCCATTGTTGTCTGCGGCGACTTAAACAAAGCCCTTGAAGGTACGGAACAGGAGTTCTGGATCCAGGACTGTTCTGCAGCTACAGAGAACCTCCTCCTGATGGCAAATGCCCTCGATCTGGGTGCCGTATGGACCGCCCTCTACCCTCTTGAGGAACGTTACAGGGGAATGCAAGAGCTGTTGGCACTGCCCAGCAACTTGATACCGCTGAACACCATCGTAATCGGTTATCCCAAGAAGAAAACGGCAGCCAAAGACAAATGGGACGAAGCGAATATCTCGCTGAACGGATACAACCATCAGCCCAAATCATTTCTATAAGAATCTAACAACATTACGTCAGAAAGAATAATTATCACACAGACATGAAAAGAAAAAACATTAAGCATTGGGGGCTCTTCATAACCCTGCAACTCATCACTTTAAGTCTCTTTGCACAGGGGCCTAACAACACGGGTACTTATTATCAGAGTGCTAACGGAAAGAAAGGCAAAGCGTTGAAAACTGCGATGTTTTATATTATTAAGACGCATACTCAATTGTCATATGATGGGCTTTGGATAGCTTTCAGAACAACCGACAAGCGAGAAGACGGAAAGGTATGGGATATGTACTCTGACAAGACCAACTATGTTTTCGGAAGTTCTGCACAGGGAGCTAATTACAAAAGAGAAGGCGATTCTTACAACCGTGAACATTCTTTTCCTAAAAGTTGGTTTGGTGGTAAAACAAAACCCATGTACACCGACCTTGTACACCTTGTGCCAACCGACGGATATGTAAACAATCGCAGGGGCAACCTTCCTTTCGGAGAAACAAATGGCAATACATACAAGTCAAACAATTCCTTCAGCAAAGTAGGTTCTTGCACCTATCCTGGCTATACAGGTAATGTCTTTGAGCCCAACGATATGTATAAAGGAGACTTCGCCCGCATTTACTTCTATATGGCAACAGCTTACGAAGACAAGATTGCAAATTGGAATGCTGGAGAATTCGCACCTATCGCCTCACACGATTCCTACAAACCTTACAAGGACTGGCAAATGAAGATGCTGATGGAATGGTCGAAGAAAGACCCAGTAAGCCAAAAGGAAATAAACCGCAACAAGGGCATCCAAGAGAAGCAAAACAACCGCAACCCCTTCGTCGACTATCCTGGCCTGGAGGAATATATCTGGGGAAGCATGCAGAACGTAGCCTTCTCGTACGACAACTACCAGGGCGTGGCGAGCATTCCTTTCATCGAGTTCGAGGCAGAGCCCATTTATCCTAAGGGCTGGTACAACCTGAATGGTCAGAAAGTGGGAGAAGAATGTCCTACACAGAAAGGCATCTACATCCACAACGGAAAGAAAATGGTAGTAGAATAAAAAAGGTTTGTGCAAAATAACCTAAAACTTTTTAGGTGAATAGCACATAAATAAAAAAATATATGTAACTTTGGAGGCGATTTCAGAACATTCAAACAAAATTCAAATGGAAAAACATAATTTTGTGACGATTGCAGACCTGTCGAAGGAGAAGATAGAATACCTCCTGCAGATGGCGCAAGAGTTCGAAAAGCATCCCAACAGGGAACTGTTGAAGGGAAAGGTTGTTGCAACCCTTTTCTTCGAACCATCCACCCGTACACAACTTAGTTTTCAAACTGCAGCCAACCGCCTCGGTGCCCGTGTCATAGGCTTCTCTGATGCCAAGACATCAAGTACCACCAAGGGCGAGACACTGAAAGACACCATCCTCATGGTGAGCAACTATGCCGACATCATTGCCATGCGCCACTACATAGAGGGAGCTGCACAGTATGCCAGCGAGGTGGCACCAGTGCCTATTGTCAATGCTGGAGACGGAGCCCACATGCATCCATCACAGTGCCTGCTCGACCTCTACTCCATCTACAAGACACAGGGAACACTCGAGAATCTGAATATCTATCTCGTGGGCGACTTGAAATATGGCAGAACAGTACACTCGCTCATCACTGCCATGCGCCACTTCAACCCAACCTTCCACTTCATCGCACCAAAGGAGCTGGCCATGCCACAAGAGTACAAACTCTACTGCGACCATCATGGAATCAAATATGTGGAGCACGAAGACTTCAACGAAGACGTGATAGCAGGAGCCGACATCCTCTATATGACACGCGTCCAGAAGGAACGCTTCAGCGACCTGATGGAGTACGAGCGCGTAAAGAACGTGTATATTCTGAAACGCAGTATGCTCGCCAAGGCCAAGGAGAACATGAAGATCATGCACCCGCTGCCACGTGTCAACGAGATAGCATACGATGTGGATGACGACCCACACGCTTACTACATACAGCAGGCACAGAACGGACTCTATGCACGAGAGGCCATCTTCTGCCATTGCCTCGGCATCACGCTCGACGACATCAAGAACGACAAGACTATTATTGAATAATGTTTAGAGTTTAATTATGGGAAACAATAAGAATCAACTTGTGGTTGCCGCTATCGAGAACGGAACCGTTATCGACCATATACCAGCCGAAAAGACCTATCAGGTAGTCAACCTCCTGCAATTAGAGAAAATGGAGACACCTGTCACCATCGGCTACAACCTCCCTTCCAAGAAAATCGGCAAGAAGGGCATCATCAAAGTTGCCAACAAATTCTTTACCGACGAAGAGATTAACCGTCTCTCGGTAGTAGCTCCAAACATCGGTCTGAGTATTATCAAGGACTACGAAATCGTTGAAAAGAAGACAGTGAAGACTCCTGATACACTGAAGGGAATCGTGAAATGCAACAATCCCAAGTGCATCACCAACAACGAGCCTATGGCTACAGTCTTCCACACCGTGGATGCAGCATTGGGCATAATACGCTGTCACTACTGCGACAAGGAACAGCAACTCGGAAAGGTAGAACTTTGCAAATAACATAAAACAGGCTTCTGACATAACAGTTAGAAGCCTGTTTTTGTATAAAAACGACAAAAAGTAAGCAAATAGACTCAAAATAGCTTTTATTATTTGGCTATTACAACTATATTGCTTATTTTTGCAGTACAAATCTAAAATATAAGCTGAATCAAGCATAAAACGACTAATAATAAAGAGATTCAATGGAAAAAGACCAAGAGATTTTCGACTTGATCGAAAGAGAACATCAGCGTCAGCTGAAAGGTATGGAGCTGATTGCTTCCGAGAACTTTGTGAGTGAAGAGGTAATGAACGCTATGGGTTCTTACCTTACCAACAAGTATGCTGAGGGACTCCCTGGCAAACGTTACTATGGCGGTTGCCAAGTGGTAGATATCGTAGAGAACCTTGCCATCGAGCGCGTAAAGAAAGTCTTCGGTGCAGAGTATGCCAATGTTCAGCCTCACTCTGGAGCACAGGCCAATGCTGCCGTACTGCTCGCTGTGCTGAAGCCCGGCGACACATTCATGGGACTGAACCTTGACCACGGCGGACACCTTTCACATGGCAGCCACGTCAATACATCTGGTATCCTCTATCGCCCTATCGGCTACAACCTCAACAAGGAAACTGGCCGTGTAGACTATGACGAGATGGAGAAGTTGGCTCTCGAAAACAAACCTAAGTTGATTATCGGTGGCGGCAGTGCCTATAGCCGTGAGTGGGATTATGCCCGCATGCGCAAGATTGCCGACGAGGTGGGTGCCTTGTTGATGATCGACATGGCTCACCCTGCTGGTCTTATCGCAGCAGGATTGCTCGACAACCCATTGAAATATGCACACATCGTAACTTCTACCACACACAAGACTCTCCGTGGTCCTCGTGGAGGTATCATTCTTATGGGTAAGGACTTCGACAATCCTTGGGGCTATACCACTAAGAAGGGCGAGGTAAAGAAAATGAGTATGTTGCTCAACTCTGCCGTATTCCCAGGTCAGCAGGGTGGTCCATTGGAGCACGTTATCGCTGCCAAGGCTGTAGCCTTCAACGAGAACCTCCAGCCTTCATGGAAAGAATATGCCACACAGGTGAAAAAGAATGCTGCAGTATTGGCCGACGACCTCATCGGACGTGGTTTCGGAATCGTTAGTGGTGGCACCGACAACCACTCTATGCTGGTAGACCTGAGAAGCAAGTATCCTGACTTGACAGGTAAGGTGGCAGAGAATGCCCTTGTTGCTGCTGATATTACCGTCAACAAGAACATGGTACCATTCGACACTCGCTCTGCCTTCCAGACAAGTGGTATCCGTCTGGGTACTGCAGCCATGACAACCCGTGGCGCCAAAGAGGATATGATGCACCTCATTGCCGAGCTCATCGAAGAGGTTCTGAATGCTCCTGAGGACGAGAAGGTAATTGCTCGTGTACGCGAGAAGGTAAATGCAACCATGAAGGACTATCCTCTGTTTGCATACTAATCAAAGAATCAAATATACTGAAAGATAAAAAAGTTGCGAGATTACTCTCGCAACTTTTTTTATTTGCTTTTTATAAAATGAGTGCCGGTACCTGCACGGACTTATACTCCCCAAGAACGTAAGTACCTTCGTTGGGCAACGAAGCCTATTGCGTTGGGCAACGAAGCCTATTGCGTTGGGCAACGAAGCCCATTGCGTTGGGCAACGAAGCCTATTGCGTTGGGCAACGAAGCCCATTGCGTTGGGCAACGAAGCCTATTGCGTTTCTACACACAGGCCAATGTATTTTATCACACTCCGAATTACTGTACAATCTTGAAGCGGATACGCAAGGAATGAGATGCCTCGTCCCAATTGGTACCGAGCATCACAAACTTACCTATCTGTGCCGTAGAGCGTACATGCTTGCCTATGCAAGGACACACATCGTAATCGCCTATACGCACCAGACGCAAAGTCTCGCTGGCATCCTCTGGCAATCGGTCGAGTTTCACATCGGCAGGAATATGGTCGCGATCAACAAACTCATAGGTCACTGGCATATCAAGCGCTATCAACCGATTCATCTCGGTTTCTATCGCCTTCTCTTCCTGACGCGAAGGTTTGTGGTCAACGACAAAGGTCATCTTGCTTTTCTTTCGCTCAATATGAGCATTGCGACTGCGCTCGCATGAGAACATACGAACCATCAACTGATTGAGCAGATGCTCTGCCGTATGAGCAGGAGGAAACTCTTCCTTGTGATGCTCATTCAAAATAAACTCACTCTCTTCCATCTTGACATTGAATTTATAGATTCTTACTCCATAAGGCTCAACAGCCACTGGGAAACGTCCGTCTTTCTTAAGTTCTACCTTCTTCTTGTCACCAGTCCAGAGCTCTGTAGCCATCACCTCTTCCTCTGTGATATGGAAGAAGTCGAAGGCATGAGCCGGAATGGTAACACCCAACAGGCATGACTCTGTCGAGAAGTTGAGTACCACCAAGAGCACTTCCTCATCCTTCTTGCGGAGAAAGGCAAACTGAGAACGAGGGTCGAAATGCTCGGAAATGGCATTGACATACATGAGATCGAAAGTATCTCCCTCACGGATGGCACGTTCCTCATTGGCAAGTCTGAGCATCTTGCGATAATGCAAGGCAAGCTCCTTCTGCTCTGCTGTACACCATTCCTTATGAGGTGTGGCAGGCTTGCAGCCTCTTGGTTTCGAGGCAACGAGCGTGTCGTAGGCATGCGACAAAGTCGCGGGCGACCAATAGTCGAAGATGGTCGTTCTGCCATCTACCCCACTGAATCCCTCTTTGTCCATTCCCTTTTCTCCAAACTCCTGTCCACTATAGACCATAAAAGGATTCTTCTGGAAGAAAAGACTCATAGCTGCTGCCGGCAGCGCCTTACGTGCATCACCACAGAAGAAATCGCTGGCAACACGCTGCTCGTCATGATTTTCCAGGAAATAGAGCATATGCTCACGTATATCGTCGACCACCTGCCATTCGTGGGTGATACTGGCAGCAGGACGTTCTCCACGGATTACAGCACGCAGACAGTCATACATACCCACCTTGTCATAGAGGTAATCAAAACCAGCCTTCACGTAGTTGCGATACTGGTTGGGATCGTACACCTCACCTATGACAATCACTTCCGGGTAACGGGCTTTCAGTATCTGAGTGGCATACGACCAGAAGGCGCAAGGCACCATCTCAGCCATGTCACAACGGAATCCGTCGACACCCTTGCTTGCCCAGAACAACAAGATGTCAGTCATCTTGCCCCAGGTACTGGGCACTGGCTCATAGTGATAGCTGCGGCCGCCGGCATCACAATAATCCACTCCATAGTTGAGTTTCACCGTCTCATACCAGTCGTTTCTACCCGGATGGTTGTCAAAGCGGCCGTTGCCTGTTGCCTTGGCTGGACTCTCATGATAGGGTTCGTATATCTTGGCTTCTTTGGAAGAGAAAGCCTTGAACTCGGGTTTGGAGCAACGAACATCGTTCAGGTCCAGATCACCCCAAGTATAATAGAAATTATTGCGCGTAGAGAAGTGCATGTTCTTGTCATCATCTTCTCCAAGATCTCGTACACCTGCTGGTTTGCGAATGGAATGATACTCACGAGCCACATGATTGGGCACAAAGTCCATGATGACCTTCATACCAGCCTTGTGAGTGCGCTCGATAAGACTCTCCCATTCCGTCATTCTCATGCTGACATTCTCTGCCAGATCAGGATCGACGTCATAATAGTCGGTAATGGCATAAGGTGAACCAGCCTTTCCTTTCACCACCTCGGCATGCTGTACAGGAATGCCGAAAGAAGAGTAATCGGTCTGTGTGGCATGGCGAATGACTCCCGTATACCAAATATGAGTAAAGCCCATATCATGGATACGGGCTAATACTGCGTCATTGAAGTTGTTCAGTTTTCCACATCCATTCTCATCTATCGTACCATTTTCCTTACGGGTAATATTGGCATTGCGGAAAAGACGTGGAAGAACTTGATAAATAACGACTTTTTCTTTCATCTCGCGGCTATGACCTGATATTAAGCAATACCGTGAGAAGCTACTGTCTTATTGATACGGCCAATCATGCCCTGCAAAGCCTTGCCAGGACCACACTCAGTAAAGTCATCAGCACCATCAGCAATCATTGCCTGAACAGAAGAAGTCCAACGAACAGAGCTGGTAAGCTGGGCAATGAGGTTCTGCTGAATCTCAGCAGGATCGGTATGAGGCTTGCCGTCTACATTCTGGTAAACAGGACACTTAGGAGCCGAGAAAGTTGTTTTCTCGATAGCAGCCTGAAGCTCGTCCTTGGCAGGCTGCATCAATGGAGAGTGGAAAGCACCACCTACCTTCAAAGGCAGAGCTCGCTTGGCACCAACAGCCTTCAACTTCTCACAGGCAGCATTGATAGCGTCTACATTACCTGAAATAACAAGCTGACCAGGACAGTTGTAGTTGGCAGCAACTACCACATTACCCTCAGTGCTTACCTCTGCACAGACCTCCTCTACCTTCTCATCAGGCAAACCGATGATAGCAGCCATGGTACCGGGATTGGCCTCGCAAGCTTTCTGCATGGCATTGGCACGAGCAGCAACCAACTTCAAACCATCCTCAAAAGCCATAGCACCTGCAGCAACGAGGGCAGAGAACTCACCCAGAGAGTGACCAGCCACCATAGCAGGCTGGAACTCATCACCCAAGCAGAGGGCTGAGATAACAGAATGGAGGAACACGGCAGGCTGAGTAACCTTGGTCTCCTTCAACTGGTCGTCGGTACCAGCAAACATAATATCAGTAATCTTGAAACCGAGAATCTCATCGGCCTTATCAAAGAGTTCTTTTGCCAAAGAATTGTTGTCATAAAGGTCCTTACCCATTCCTACGAACTGAGAACCCTGACCTGGGAAAACAAATGCTTTCATTTCTTGTTTTATCTATTTAGTTTGTTACAAATGTTACGATGATAATATCCTGCAAAATGCTGAATAATAATCGGGTGCAAAGATACAATAAAAAAATGACACTTAAAAGAGAAAAAACAAAAAAATCCCAAATGCCTCAGGGCAGATGGGATTTTTATATTAATATGCTTTACAGTGCGAAAAAATATCGTACTAAAAAGTCGGTGAGATTACTCAGCTGCAGGAGCCTCCTCCTCAGCAGGAGCAGCCTCAACAGTAGGAGCCTCCTCTACTGCAGGAGCAGCAACAGGAGCATTTTCTGCTACAACGATAACAGGAACCTTGATTTCAACCTCCTTGTGGAAGTGAACAGTTGCCTCGTACTCACCAATCTTCTTGGCATCCTTCATAGTGATGATCTTACGATCTACCTCGATACCCTTCTTTGCGAGTTCCTCAGCTACAGTAGCGGCGTTAACAGAACCATAAAGCTGACCTGTTGCGCTCACCTTAGCGGCGATAGTAAGAACTACGTCATTGAGAGCCTCACCCTTCTTAACAGCCTCAGCCTTGATAGCCTCGAGCTTGTGAGCCTGCTGCTTCAAATCCTCAGCCAACTGCTTTTTAGCAGATGCTGAAGCGATAACAGCCTTACCTGTAGGAATGAGGAAGTTACGACCGTAACCACTCTTTACATTCACGATATCGTTCTTGTATCCAAGACCGATAATATCTTGCTTAAGTATAATTTCCATTAATCTTTTCCTCCTTAAATTACTTCATCAAATCGGTTACGTAAGGAAGCAAAGCGATCTGGCGAGCACGCTTAACAGCCTGTGCTACACGGCGCTGATACTTCAAAGATGTACCTGTGATACGACGTGGAAGAATCTTACCCTGCTCGTTCAAGAATCTCTTCAAGAACTCTGGATCCTTATAGTCGATATACTTAATACCGCTCTTCTTGAAACGGCAATACTTCTTCTTCTTTGTGTCGATAGAAGGAGCGGTCAAATAACGGATTTCTGATTTCTGATCTGCCATGATTAAGCCTCCTCTTTTTTACCAAGCTTAGCACGACGCTTCTCGGCGTACTGTGCTGCATACTTTTCAAGTTTAACAGTCATGTAACGAATAACTTTCTCGTCGCGGCGATAGCCAGTCTCGAGCTTGTTAATCAAAGTTGGTTCAGCCTTGAACTCAATCAAGTTGTAGAAGCCTGACGTCTTCTTCTCAATGTTGTAAGCCAACTTCTTCAAACCCCAAGCCTCTTCATTCAAAATCTCAGCACCGTTATCGGTGAGCAGCTTTTTGAACTTAGCGACCGTTTCCTTCATCTGTTCATCAGACAAAACGGGAGTCAAAATGAAAACGGTTTCGTATTGATTCATACTACTTTTGATAATTAAAATGTTATTAAATAAATTGTTGCACCCACAGATTCCGTGTCTAAAAAACACCTCTTCCACGAAATGCGGTGCAAAATTACTACTTTTTATTCAAATAACCAAATATTTTTTGTAATTTTGCCGAAAATATTTAATTCATTGGTTATTATATCATAAAAAGAGGACTGAAATAATGAAAATAAACAAAATCAAGCAACTTTTGCCTGCACTTTTATCCATGGGTATGACATTTATCGTACTGGGGGTACTCATGCTTGCTGCCAGTTTCGTCTTTGGTATCAAAAACAACATCCTGCTGTTCGCCGGACTCTTTTTCATTGTCGCAGGAACAGCAGGATATGTATATTCGCTCAAGCAAAAGCCTTAGCTTAGTGACAGAGAAATTACTTATTCCTCGTTAGGAGTAATCAGCTTATAACCCTTACCATGGATGTTGATAATCTCAATCTGTGGATCATCTTTCAGGTGCTTGCGCAACTTGGTGATATATACATCCATAGAGCGAGCATTGAAGTAGTTATCATCTATCCAGATTGTCTTCAGGGCAAAGTCACGCTGCAGAATCTCATTGGCATGAGAACAGAGCAATGCCAACAGTTCATTCTCCTTGGTGGTCAACTTAGTCTGCTTCTCACCTGCAGAAAGCAACTGCTTCTGGGTATCGAAAGTAAACTTACCAATGTGGTACAGAGTTGACTCCTTATTCTTCTTACCACGTACTCGACGAAGGATAGCCTCTACACGGAGCACCAACTCTTCCATAGAGAAAGGCTTAGTGATATAATCATCGGCACCAATCTTGAAACCTTCGAGGATATCTTCCTTCAGTGTCTTGGCTGTCAAGAAGATGATTGGAATATCGGCATTAGCCTGACGAATCTCCTGTGCCAAGGTGAAGCCGTCCTTCTTTGGCATCATCACGTCGAGCACGGCAATATCAAACTTGCCTTTGGTAAACTCTCTGTAACCAGCCTCACCATCGGGGCACAAAGTTGTATCATATCCCTTTGCCAATAAATACTCGCGAAGCAACATACCCAAGTTCTCATCGTCCTCGCAAAGCAAAATCTTAATTGTCTCTTCCATAATCTTATAGCTTTAATATTAATATTCTGTTTATTTTATCAATCATGAATCACATTATTTTATCAATCATGAATCACAGGCAGCTTGATAGTAAAGGTTGTTCCCTTTCCATACTCGCTATCCACCTTGATCTCACCATCATGAAGATCTACTACCTTCTTTACATAAGCCAGACCCAGACCGAAGCCCTTCACATCGTGGACATTACCTGTATGAACACGGTAGAACTTATCAAAAATCTTCTTCAGATTCTCTTTCTTCATACCCAAGCCCGTATCTGTGATGGAGAGATATAGATGCTGATCGTCGTTCCACGTCTTCATCGTGATATCGAGCGCCTCACCTGGTTTGCGATACTTCACTGCATTATCCATCAGGTTGAAGATTACATTTTGAAAATGTACCTCATCTACATAGATAGAGGAATCCACTGCCTCGATATCGGTATACACCTTTCCGCCCGTATGCTCTACACGCAATGAGAACGAATGGGCTATATTCTCCACCATCTCGTTAAGGTCAAGTTCCTTCTTCTTGAACACAGCCTTCTTGCGGTCGAACATACTCATCTGCAAGACCTTCTCTACCAGGAAGCGCAGTCGCTTTGACTCGTCATTGATGACCGTACCCAAGTGTTTCTGCATCTGCTCGCTCTTTGATACCGAAGAGTCGTTGAGCATTTGGGCAGCCAGACTGATGCTGGCTATAGGCGTCTTCAACTCATGTGTCATATTGTTGATAAAGTCGTTCTTTATCTCCGTATAACGCTTCTGTCGGAAAATTACCACAATGGTGAAGATGAAGGTGATCAGCAACACCAATGTAAAGATGATACTTGGTATCATGAAGCGCACACTCGAGAAGATATAACTGTTCATGTCAGGGAAATGCACCTTCACAACTCCCATCTTAGACTGAGGATCATTGCGGAACAGTACTTGCGAATAGCTGTATTCCTCACCCTCTTCTGAAAAGTCAGGACAACGATAAACCTCGCGTCCATCCTGTGTGCTCACCGTAAAATGATAAGGAATGTTGATACCATTATTCATCATTTCCGCCTTGAGGTCCTGGTCGAGCTGTTTGAAGTTGATGCGTTCCTTCAAAGGCTTGTCTGACGCCGAATAGAGAATGGAGTAAACCACTTCGTCGAGCAACGCCTTCTGGTAAACATATCTATTCTTGACAATCTCCTGCAATGACTTCTGGGTCTCGTGCAAGGAGTTCTTGTCGCTTCGCAGAATCATGGCCTTTGGCATCTGAGCAGGATTGGTAGCTATGGTCTTCAGTTCGAAAGAAGAATAGACAGTACCGTCCTTACCTGTCACCGAATACTGATGTGAATGCTGAACTGTGCCATCAAGCTGCCCGCTCCTTGTACCCACAGAGTCTTTCCGAGTGGCTCTGCGCTCAGTCTCATTGACGTCTTTCTCCAAATAGCGCAACGTCTCGTTCAACTCCAAGTTTCTTGAAGCTTGATACAGGGCTCTGTTGACCGACTCGTCAAACTGTTCTTTCTTCATATTCACCATCTCCTGAATATAACTCAGTTGAAGGAAAAGCAAAGCCAAGAACGAAAAGCCCATGATGATGGCAATAGTCCAAATTGTTTTCTTCTTCATGGCAGCAAAGATAGACAAATTTCTTAAACGATTAACAAATTGTCGTTAATTATTTATTTGTAATTTAATATTATTAACAATATCAATATTTGATAATTACCGATAAGCACTTATCTGAACCAACAAAAGTACCTATCGTAATTACAGATGCTCTTTCGACAAGAAAGAAGAAAGAGGACATGCAACAATCTGCATGTCCTCTTTCTACTTATTATTTATTTTATCCACTAACTATTACTCAGCCTCTTTAGCCAATTCTGCCTCGTGTTCAGCTATCAACTTGCCCTGAATATCATTAGGAACAAGCTCGTAACTTGCAAACTTGGTAGTGAAAGAAGCACGTCCACCTGTGAGCGAACTCAGAGAGATAGAGTAGTTGGAAAGTTCCTTCAACGGAATCTTCGCACTCAACTTCTGATAACCAGCCTCGCTGTCCATACCCATGATAAGAGCACGGCGGCCCTGCAAGTCGCTCATCACATCGCCCATGAAATCAGCAGGAACATAAACCTCCAAATCATAGATTGGCTCAAGAATCTTAGGACCGGCCTGCTTGAAAGCATCGCTGAAGGCATGACGGGCTGCCAGCATGAACGACAACTCATTACTGTCTACTGGATGCATCTTGCCATCATAAACGATAACTCTCACATCGCGGGCATAGCTGCCTGTCAGAGGACCGTGCTCGATACAGTCCATAATACCCTTGAGAATAGCAGGCATGAAACGTGCATCAATGGCACCACCTACCACAGAGTTGAGGAATACCAACTTACCACCCCACTCCAATGAAACTTCCTCGCGACTCTTGATGTTCATCTTGAACTCCTGTCCGTTGAAGGTGAATGAGGTTGGATCAGGCATACCCTCTGCATATGGCTCCACTATCAGGTGAACCTCACCAAACTGTCCGGCACCTCCACTCTGTTTCTTATGTCGATACTCGGCACGAGCCTTCTTGGTAATGGTCTCACGATAAGGAATACGAGGCTCACCGAAGACAATGTTCAACTTCTCATTGTTCTCCAAGCGCCATTTCAATGTACGCAAGTGGAACTCGCCCTGACCATGCACAATCACCTGGCACAACTCCTTACTCTGTTCCACTACCCATGTAGGATCCTCCTGGCGCATTTTCAAGAGAGCAGCCATCAGTTTCTCTGTATCCTGAGCATTGACAGCCTTTACAGCACGGGAGTACTTGGAGTTAGGATACTTGATGAAGTCGAAACGCCACTCTGTATCCTTGCCATTCAGCGTATTGCCAGTCTTCACGTCCTTCAACTTCACGGTACAACCGATATCACCCGCCTCGAGTTTGTCGACAGGAACACGATTGGCTCCCGCACAAGCATACAGCTGTCCGATACGCTCCTTGCTTCCACGGTCAGCATTGGTCAGGTCATCACCCGACTTCACCGTACCACTCATTACCTTAAAGTAGCTTACCTCACCGATATGTGGCTCCATACCTGTCTTGAAGAAGTAAACGCTTTCAGGACCAGCAGCATCAGGAGAAATCTCCTCACCACGGGTATTGTGCAACTTTGGCATCTCGCTGACGAAAGGCACCACATTGCCCAAGAATTCCATCAAGCGGCGCACACCCATATCTTTTCCTGCACAAACGCAGAACACTGGGAAGATGCTGCGGGTTACCAATCCCTTACGGATGCCCTCGCGCAACTCGTCTTCGGTAAGACTCTCGCTCTCAAAGAATTTCTCCATCAAGCCCTCATCATTCTCGGCAGCAGCCTCAACGAGGGCCTTGTGCAACTCCATGGCCTTGTCCATCTCCTCTTCAGGAATCTCCTCAATGACAGGAGCACCACCTTCTGGCTTCCAGGAATATTTCTTCATCAATAGCACGTCAATGAGAGCATTGAAGCCAGAACCGGTCTCGATAGGATACTGTATCTGTACACACTTAGAACCATAGATTTCATGCATGGTAGCCACGATATTATCGAAGTCACACTTGTCAGAATCAAGCTGATTGACAAGGAAGATGACAGGCTTGCCCAACTTCTCTGTATAGCGGAAGTTATTCTGTGTACCTACCTCAGGACCATACTGACCATTGATAAGAATCACAGCCTGATCGGTAACATTGAGCGAAGTAATAGCACCTCCCACGAAGTCATCACTTCCTGGACAGTCTATGATATTAAGCTTCTTGTTGTTCCATTCTACATGAAAAACAGTTGGGAATACCGAATAGCCGTATTCCAACTCAACTGGGAAGTAGTCACTCACCGTATTCTTCGCTTCTACAGAGCCTCTACGCTTGATAATGCCTGCTTCGAATAACATACTTTCGGCAAGTGTAGTCTTGCCGCTACCCGCACTGCCCAACAATGCGATGTTTTTGATCTCATTTGTCTGATATACTCTCATGACGCTATAGATTTAATAAGGGTTATACATTAAGTTGTCAAAAGGGCGAAGTGGTTTCTTCTCCACTTTATGGCTACTAAGATAGTGAATTTTTCCCAAAAAACAAAAAGTTTAGCACACAAAACTCACTTCTTTTAAAACATATTAGTAATTTTGCACCAAATTAAAGCAAAAAAACAGGCTTACACCTTATTATATATAGAAAACAATGGCTGGACTTTACATACACATTCCCTTCTGCGAGAGCCGCTGCATCTACTGCGGTTTTTACAGCACCACATCTCTGAAGATGAGAGAGGCATACGTGGACGCTCTCTGCAAGGAAATGGCAATGAGAACCGTCGACCGTGCCCTGGGCGAACCTGCACAGATAGAAACCATCTACTTAGGAGGAGGGACACCCAGTCAGCTCACCAGTCAGCAACTCTTGCAAATTTTCGAAGGCATCAGCCAGCATTATGGCTCCCGCATGGTTAGAGACATGGAAGTAACCATGGAGTGCAATCCCGACGACATCACCCCTTCTCTTTGCCATACTCTCAGCCAGTTGCCCGTCAACCGTATCAGCATGGGAGCCCAGACTTTCTCGGATGAGCGCCTTCGCTTTCTGCACAGAAGACACAATGCCCGAGAGGTAGAGAATGCCATACATTTGCTGCGGGAAGCCGGCATCGGCAACATCAGTATTGACCTGATGTTTGGATTCCCCAACGAAACCATCCAGGAATGGCAACAGGACATCGAGCACGCCATCTCGCTGAACGCCGAACACCTATCGGCATACAGCCTGATGTATGAGGAAGGCACAACCCTGTACCGCTTGCTGCAGCAAGAGAAGATAAAGGAAACCGACGAGGACACCTACCTGCGAATGTACGAGATGCTTATCGACAAAATGACCGCTGCCGGATATGAGCACTACGAGATAAGCAACTTTGCAAAACCAGGATTCCGCTCACACCACAACAGCAGTTACTGGCATGAAGTGCCCTACATCGGACTGGGAGCTGCTGCCCACTCATACAGACGCAAGCCCGAGGTGATGAGGAGTTGGAATGAAGCCGACATCTACAAATACATCCAGACCATAACAGAAGGAAGAACAGAGCAGGAACATGAAATTCTAAATAAGGAGACAAGATACAATGACCTGATAACAACAGCTTTGCGCACTATCGACGGCATCACACTCGAAGATATTAAAAAAGAGTTCGGCGACTCTTTCTACCGAACCCTGATGACTGAAGCTGATAAGCACATAGCCCGCCAGCTGATGGTAATAAAAGATGGACATCTGGCGCTTACCCGTAAAGGACTCTACATCTCAGACGACATCATGAGCGACTTCATGTTGGTGTGAACCCCTACCGTTCTTTGAAAGAACAGCCTACGGGTTAGCCCAGCCATGCCTTGAAGTTCTCCAAACTGCCCTGCTGCAGATACATCGAATAGTAATATTCCTTGATGCGTTCGACAACCTGAGCGGTAGACTCCTTCTTGCTGATGTAAGGCTTTACCATCTGCATCAAGGCAAACAGCACTACCACTATCACCACCATGATAAGCCACGACAGGATTTCACTCCCCAGCCTGATGTAAGGCTGAACAAGGATACCGATGCCCAAGGGCAGGATAAAGCACAACCAGTCCAAGGGAGAATTGAGCTGGGTCGACTCCACATACTCATCCCTCAGTTCCTTGGGTGCATTCAGTATGAGTTGCTTTTGATGCTGCTCCCAAAATTGATTGAATTCAGTTTCTTTGTTTTTTTTCTCCATCATCGTTGTTGTATACAATTTATATATTAAAGATGCTCAGCTGCGTCACATTCTCCATTTCGGTTTTCTTTATTGCAAATTTATCACAAATTAGTGAATTCTCAAAGCTTTTTTCTCTTGTTTTACTGCTTTTTAACCGCATTTAACCTCCATTGCCCAGTTACAATGCCTGTTGCAGAATATCATTGGCATTCGCCACTCGCTCTGCCGCAGGAGGCTGCACGTCTTTCAGAGGATAATCGATACCTAATTTCTCGTACTTATAAACTCCTAATGTATGATAAGGAAGCACTTCTATACGCTCTATGTTATGAAGCGTAGACAGGAAATCGCGCAACCTGACAAGATACTCATCCTTATCCGTAATACCAGGAATGAGCACATGTCTGATCCATACAGGTTTGTCTATCTCACTCAGATATCGGGCACAATCCAGAATATTGACGTTACTATGACGCGTCAGTTTGCGATGCTCCTCATCATCTATGTGCTTGATATCAAGCAGCACCGTATCGGTAAGTTCCATCAGACGCTCAAACTTCTCGAAGAAAGGTGCCTTACGAGTAAATAGCTGAGCCGATGTATCCAAGCAGGTTCCTATGCCTCGCTGTTTGGCCTTCTCGAAAAGCTCCAGCAAGAAGTCTATCTGCAACAGGGCCTCACCTCCACTAACGGTAATGCCTCCATTGTCGCCCCAATATGCACGAAAGCGCTCAGCCTGATCGAGCAACTCGTCAGCCGTACGCTCCTCACCGATTCCTGTCTTCCAGGAATCGGGGTTATGACAGAACTGACAGCGCATAGGACACCCTTGCAGGAATATCAAAAACCTGATGCCTGGACCGTCTACCGAGCCAAAACTTTCCACACTATGTACGAAACCTTTTGTCATATCTTTTCTATTTTATGCAAAGTTAGTACTTTATTTCCATTTATACAACTTTTATGCAGCAATTTTATAATTTTTAGGATATTTATCGTATATTCAACTATCGATAGTACGAACATGAGAAATAAGAAAAAAACAGCACAAAAGCTTTTGCATATATATTCAAAAGCCTACTTCACTTAACTGCGAAAAAATAATTTCCCAGTTGGGAAAAAATATTTTTCCAGTTGGGCGGATTCTGTTTCCCAGTTAGAAAAGGATTTTTAGACTATTATTGCATAAAAATACAGCATAAACATGCGCTTTAAATCTGTGGTCTGACGATTTCAAATGACCACTTCTTGCATGAATAATGCCTGCACTTTCTTATATTCGGAAATCAGAGAAAAAGAAAGCCCAGACTCTCAGAGCCTGGGCTATATAGATGATTTCTTTTACAAAAAAAACTTCTCATTAGAGTTTCTCGTGAGCCTGACGGGCAATCACGTCAAGCTGCTGCTCGCGAGTCAAGTCAATAAACTTGACTGCATAACCGCTCACACGGATTGTGAAGTTCTGATACTCTTCCTTCTCTGGATGTTCCATGGCATCCATCAACTTGTCTACACCAAATACGTTGACATTCAGGTGATGAGCACCCTGGTTAAAGTAACCATCCATCACGCCAACCAAAGTCTGGGCACGCTCCTCGTCGTTATGACCGAGAGCACCAGGACTGATGGTCTGAGTATTGGAAATACCATCAAGAGCATACTCGTAAGGCAACTTAGCCACAGAGTTGAGCGAAGCCAACAGGCCGTTCTTCTCGGCACCGTAAGATGGGTTGGCACCAGGTGCCAAAGGAGCTCCAGCAGGACGACCATCAGGCATGTTGCTGGTAAACTTACCGTAAACCACGTTGGACGTGATGGTAAGGATAGAGGTAGTAGGCTCAGAATCACGATAAGTATGATACTTCTTGATCATGTTCATGAAGGTCTTCAGAAGCCATACTGCAATCTCGTCGGCACGCTCATCATCGTTACCATAACGTGGGAAGTCGCCCTCGGTCTTGAAGCTGAGTGGGAAACCCGTCTCATCACGAATAATATTCACCTTAGCATACTTGATGGCTGAGATAGAGTCTACCACATGACTGAAACCCGCAATACCTGTTGCAAATGTACGACGGACGTCAGTATCGATGAGCGCCATCTCGGCTGCCTCGTAGAAGTACTTGTCGTGCATGTAGTGGATCAGGTTCAAAGTCTTCACATAAACAGAAGCCAACCAGTCCATCATGTCCATAAAGCGAGGCATGAACTCTTCGTAAGTAAGTACATCGCCCTCTACGGCACGGTATTTAGGACCACACTGCTCACGGGTCTTGGAATCAACGCCACCAGAAACAGCATAGGTCAAGCACTTGGCCAAGTTGGCACGAGCACCGAAGAACTGCATCTCCTTACCGGTCTGTGTGGCAGATACACAGCAGCAGATGCTATAATCGTCACCCCATACAGGGCGCATTACATCGTCATTTTCGTACTGGATAGAACTTGTCTTCACAGAAATCAAAGAAGCATAGTGCTTGAAGCCCTTAGGCAAACGAGAGCTGTACAATACAGTCAGGTTAGGCTCTGGCGAAGGACCCATATTCTCCAATGTGTGAAGGAAACGGAAGTCGTTCTTGGTAACCATAGAACGGCCATCCTGGCCAATACCACCCACCTCAAGTGTAGCCCATACTGGGTCACCAGAGAAGAGCTGGTTATAAGAAGGAATACGGGCGAACTTCACCATACGGAACTTCATTACCAGATGGTCGATCAGCTCCTGCGCATCAGCCTCAGTAAGAGTTCCCTCCTTGAAATCGCGCTCGAAGTAGATGTCGAGGAAGGTAGAGATACGACCTACCGACATGGCAGCACCATTCTGGGTCTTCACAGCACCGAGGTAGCCGAAGTAGAGCCACTGCACAGCCTCACGTGCATTCTGAGCTGGCTGGCTGATATCAAAACCATAGCTGGCAGCCATCTCCTTCAAGCCCTTGAGAGCCTTGATCTGCATAGAAACTTCCTCACGAAGACGAATCACCTCGTCGATCATCTCATGGTCACCCATGTTGGCAAGGTCGTTCTGCTTCTCCTGAATCAGGAAGTCGATACCATAAAGAGCCACACGACGATAGTCACCTACGATACGGCCACGGCCGTATGTGTCAGGCAGACCAGTAAGAATATGATTGTGGCGAACGAGCTTCATCTCGGGAGTGTAAGCATCGAAGACACCATCATTGTGAGTCTTGCAATATTTGTGGAAGATCTCGTGCAGTTTCTCTGATGGCTCATAGCCGTATGTAGTACAAGCCTGCTCTGCCATCTTGATACCACCATAAGGCATAAAGGCACGCTTCAGAGGCTTGTCGGTCTGCAGACCTACCACCTTCTCCAA
>ENA-UESH01000460-UESH01000460.1-human-gut-metagenome-genome-assembly--contig:-NODE-460-length-39645-cov-7.262990_pt1 | contig 39645 bp, 55 predicted proteins | sample MGYA00243001_ERZ508002 | MGnify/ENA primary metagenome ERZ508002 (study PRJEB26167, sample SAMN06115447) | human gut metagenome | host: Homo sapiens | place: China:Anhui | collected 2015-08-07 | study... | reverse complement strand
CCGGGCAGACTCTGAGGCGTACGGCAACAAAATGGACGCGCTGACGGACGACAGAGTGTCCATGTATATCTACCTGTACCGGGATTTTGAGACGGGGACGATTCACAGCTACAAGTGCACACAGAACGTGGAGCTGGAAGAAGACAAGGATACGGAGCTGAAGCATTATCCCATTACATGGATGAACTGGGATTATATTCAGGACAGCTACCACGGGCAGGCGCTGATTTCGCAGCTGCTTCCGAACCAGAAGTTTGTGAACAAGGCGTTCGCAATGGCGATGATCTCGCTGATGACGACGGCCTATCCGAAGATCGTCTACGACAAGACAAGAATTCCTAAATGGGACTCGAGGGTCGGCGCAGCCATTGGCGTGAACGGCGGGGACATGAACTCCATTGCGAAGATCATTGACCCGGCACAGATCAGCCCGCAGATCTCGCAGTTTATTGATCTGGCCGTCAACTACACGCAAAACTTTATGGGCGCTTCCGACGCGGCTTTGGGTGACACGAGGCCGGACAACACGTCGGCCATTATCGCGCTGCAAAGAGCATCGAACGCACCGTTGGAGCTTGTAAAGCTCAACATGTACGAGTCCATTGAAGACCTCGGGAGGATATACCTCGACATGATGCGGGTCTACTACGGGACGCGGTACGTGCAGGTGAAGTTCCTCTCCAAACAGGAGATGAACAATCAGCCGCTTGGTATGAGCATTCAGGACACGAATTTCAACAAGCCGTTTGATTTTTCGATTCTGAATGAAATCCCGATGAGCCTGAAACTGGATGTGGGCGCGTCTTCGTATTGGAGCGAGATCACAACGGTACAGACACTCGACAATCTTCTGATGCAGGGGAAAATCGAGCTGGTGGACTATCTGGAACGTATCCCGGAGGGGTATGTGTCCAAGAAGCAGGAGCTGATTGACAAACTGCAAGGTATGCAGGCGCAGATGGCGGGGCAGCAATCGAATTCCCCAGTGATGGGACAGGGGACAGAAATTCCCGTAGAGGGCGGCAGCGGATACGGGCAGCTCCAGCGGGCGCTTAATGAGACGGGGGTGATTTGATGGCACTGACAGAATTTCAAGACGATCTGAATATCATTCAGAAGCTGGATGACGAGCCGAACGACGTAGGCGGTTTGACGGCGGCGGAGCTCAAGGCGAAGTTCGACGAAGCGGGGCTTACGATTCAGAACTGGTTAAACACAGTGCTGCTCCCGGCGCTGGTCGCGGCGAATCTGGGCTTTCAGGCGACGACGGATATTCCGGCGAAAACCATTCAGGAAGCCATTGAGAATGTGCAAGAACAGGTCAAGCAGGCGACTATTGCGGCCGTTCCGAACGGCAGTATCAACTATATCAAGCTGGCGAATGACGTCACGACGATCTTGACGCTGCTTCGGACCGATCTGACACAGGCACAGGGCAATATCACAGAGCTACAGAACCGGCCGATTATCATTGACCCGGCGACGGCTTCGGCAAACGGCCTGATGAGCAAGGAAGATAAGGTGAAGCTCGACGGGATCGCGGCGGGCGCGACAAAGGTCTTTGTCAATAACGAACTGTCCGCTACCAGCTCGGACGCGATCATGAACAAGGTCGTGCATGCAGCCATTCAGAACCTGACGCAGGCGCTTACATCCGGACTTTCCGGAAAAGCGAACGCTGTGCATACGCATGTGCTTTCAGATATTACGACAGAGTTTGACAGCACACCGACGGAAGGAAGCGAAAACCTTGTCAAATCCGGTGGCGTGTATGCGGCGATCAAAAATGTCAAAAACGCATTTCAGTACACCGGTACGCTTCTGTCCACGGGATGGGCGGCGGATTCTCACGGGTATCAGAGCCAGACGATCACGATCACAGGGCTGAAAGCGTCCTACGATGTCGACCCGCAGTGGGACGTTGCACTTTCCGGGATGGACAAGGACGCAGACAGCGCACTTCTGACGGGGTTCTCCCGCATCAGTAACTTTACGACAGGTGCGAACAGTCTGACCGCACAGTGCATCGGCGCGCCGCCGGAGATCAACATTCCAATTAAGGTGGTGGTATTTGGATGAGCGGAAGAAGCCCTAGATGGATTGAAAAGCCGGTAGGGTTTGCCGGGTGGCCGTGGGCACAGATCATAGCAGCCTGCCAAAATAAGCAAATCCCGCCAGAGTGGAAGGTGCATGACTGGAAGAACATGACGATCAACGGCGCAGAATACCGAATCGACATTATCGGCATGAACCACGATGATTACGCGGACGGCTCGGGCAAAGCACCGCTGACCTTCCAACTGCACGACTGTTATGCGGCGGGACGATACGGAATCACCGGCGGCTCTGCGTGGATTGAGAGCACCATGCGGACGGAAACGCTTCCGGCGATCCTTGCGCTTATGCCTACCGAGGTACAAAGCGGGATTCGAGAGGTGACCAAGCTGACGAAAAACGGTTCAAGTATCGATACAACAGCTGACAAATTGTTCCTCCCGTCGGTAGTGGAGGTCGGACAACCTGGCGATTCCGGCGTATCCGCTGACGATGGTATGCAGTATGCGTATTATTCCCATCGGCTTTATAGCGTAAAGCAAATGGCGGGAAGAGAAAAAAGATGGTGGACACGGACACGCGCGGGCGGAAGTAATGTCTATGCGATTGGAACTATGGGTGCCCCATCCAGCCAAGACATAAAATCCGAAGCGACTGGAACGGCGTTTTGCTTTTGCTTTTAGGAGGTCGTTATGGGAATGTTTTTGAGAAGAGGTCTTCCGACCCCGGAACACTTCACAGTGGATATATCCGGCGATTTCAGTTCCACAAACGCATATGCGACAATTGGGGAAACAAAATATACGGCGGCGGCAACGGTAGAAGTGAAGCCGGATGCGACAGTTGACGTCTATGTAGGCGGTTTTGAGAAGCAAAACAGGATAAGTCTCAATGGGGACCTGGTATTGGCTGGGGCCGGAACGTACGCACTGAAAGTGACCGGGAACGCAGTCATTGCATTCGATAAAAAAAGCAACAGCAGCGGCTCATGGTATATTTGCGATATCACGATGGGATAGGAGATCAGAATGTACATTACAAATCAGTCTATACAGTACCCGAATATCCGCGTGACGCGCATGGATAGTACGGTACGGTTCGAGGGTGCAAGCTTGGCTGGCGTTTCTGCTCTGTCCGGGTCTATTGCGGTCTACACGAACAATGGCTTCCAGATGCAGACATTCGACACGGCAGATTATCTCCGGCAGGAAATTACAGATGGGCTCTGGGTGCTTACCAATATTCCACTGCCGCAGCCGATGGCGCGGGAGCCGGTAGAATACGACTTGGAGGTTTCGATGACAAATGCGGTGCGGTTTTTGATGAAGGATGTAAAGCTGGAAACAGCAGACGAGATCATCCGGTGTTCCGCGCTGTACCCGGAATGGACGGCGGGAAAGCACACGGTGGGCGAAACGTTCCTTGTTGACGGAGAGCCATGGACTTGTTTTCAGGCGTATGACAACGCAGTCTATCCGGATATCGCGCCGGGGAAGACTGCCTGGTACACGTTCAACAGGCCGTACCACGGGACATCGCGCGAGACGGCGCGGCAGTTTGTCCATCCGACGGGCGCGCACGATATGTACAAGGCGGGAGAATGGGCAGTGCAGGGCGGGAAGTTCACAAAATGTGTGCAGGACACGTCCTACAGTCTGGAGGAATACGCCGCTGCGTGGGAAGTGGAGGAATAAATGGGCGCTTACAACATCGGCACCAAAGCCGGGTATGACATTTCCGAGTCGCTGAAAAAGAATCAGGGCACGAGCACGACGGTCTCGGACGGGTCTTCGTGGACGGCGGACCGGGACGGGAACATCTGGGTCACGAAGGACGGCGTAACCACAAAGGCAAATATCACATACCAACCGGGCGGCGGCAGCGGAGGTGCTGGCGGCTATGTTTCCGGCGGCAGGAGACCCGGTATTTCAAATACCGGAGGCAGCGGGGCAACAAAGCCACCGGCAGGGTCGCAGCCGTCCGGGGGCAACACTTCCGGAAATGGGACAGGTCTTGGCGGAGGCACAACCGGCTCGGGGACAAGCGAAACAGTCGACAACGCGGCAAGCCAGAGGCAAGCATATGATCAGCTGATTCAGGATTATCTCAAGCAGCTGCAAGCGATGCAGGGGCAGAAGACAGCGACGGCGGGAGACCAGTCGGATTATATCCGGCAGATGTACGAACAGCAGCTGGCGGCGAACAAAGCCCAGCTCGAGAGCGACTACAACCAGAACGTCAGCGGACTCGACAGCGAGGCAAGCAAGATTGGCTCTAATTATTATGAGCAGAGACGGCAGACGCAGGCAAACGCCGACCGGTCGCAGGCGAGCTATAACGAGATGGCGAACGCCTCGGGGCTCAACTCCGGCACGGGCGGACAGGCGGCACTTGCCAGAAGCAATCAGCTGCAAAGCGATCTGACGGCGCTCGGAAATGCCGAGGCGCAGAACCGGGCGGAGATCGAGCGGCAGAGGACGCTTCTCGGGCAGCAGTATCAGAACGCGATCCAGAAGGCGCAGGCGGAAAACAACATGGAGCTGGCGCAAAGGCTGTATCAGGAGGCCGTGCGCGTGGACGAGAGCATCATTGACGCTTCCAAGAACGACAGCAACCGCGCGCTGGAGATTCTCAATATGATGCTCAATCAGGTGAGCTCCGACCGAAACCTTGCTTCGGAAGAGGCACGGCGGGCAGCGGAGATCGCGGCAGCTGGCGGCAAATACGGTCTGTATGGGAAGCTTTACGGACTTTCTGACGACGTGATCGCGCAGCTTGAAACGATCTACAATAAAGAATTGGCTGACACGGAGCTTGGACGCAGGCTCGACCTTGCGCTGAAGCTGAAGGAAATCAGAAAGAACAGTTCCAGCCGAACTGACGGCAACGGCTATAGCGTTACAGACATACTGAACGGAGCGTACAGATGATTACAAAAGACGGCGAACGCAACTTGAAGGCGCAGAAGCAGTACGACAGCATCAAGCCGAGCGCGAAGAAAAATACCGGCACGGGAAACAAGGGCGGCGCGCCAAAGTCGATTCCAAGCGCCTCCGCAAGCACGCCGAAAACGACGCCTTCTTCCAGCACAAGCGGTTCACTTACAACACCCAAGCCGACGGAAAGCTCGACAAGCAACTCTTCTTCGTCTTCTTCCAGTTCCTCCAGCAAGAAAAAATCACTGAGCGCGGCGGAAAAATCCAAAGCGCTCAGCGACCTGATGGACAGGGCAACGATCGGCAGCTCGAGAACCTACGGGCTTTCGTTTCAGAGCTCTGCCAACCGGAAGATCTCCGACACGGAGGCAAAGCGGAAGCAGACGCTTGTGGAGCAGGCGACGAAGAACGGGTATCTGGTTGGCCAGAACACGAAGCAGGCACAGGATTTCCGCAATACGGTCAATCAAAAGCTTGAACGAGCCATTTCCAGCGGGAAGAGCCCGAGCGAGGCGAGAGCGGATGAGCAGCAGCGCATCAGAACACAAAGGACGGTTAACCGAGATCAGGAAAAGGGGTACAACCGGACTGTATCTGAGCTTAACAAGCAGATCGCGGCTATCGACAGCGAACTTGCGCCGCTCAAGAACAAAATTGAAGGCCGCTACCCTGTAGTCGGCGAGAAAAGCGGGAAGACCAAAGAGGCGCTGACTGAAGAGCGAAGCAAACTGATTCAGAAGAAAAAGGACGTGACGGGCGACTACGGCGTTTTGGATTCTATCTATAACGCACTGGAAGCGGGCGCAGGGCAGTTTAACTCCGGCGTTACCAGCACACTGAATGCGGGTAAAAATGTTCTAATGCAGCTGGAAGCTTTTGCAAACGGCGGCTGGGACAAGGAAAGCGGTAAGTTTGTGAAGGGCGATGCGCCGTTTTTTGGTTCTCTCCTTCAACCGGTATCTGATTTGAACCAGAGCACGAAGGACACGACGGCGCAGTTCGCGCAGAAGGCGGCTACGGGATGGAATCAGTATGGGAAAGGCGGCAACCTTGCAAATCAGCTGATTCAGGGCACGATTTCGGCAGTCCCGAACGCAGTTCTTGCAATGGCAACGGCGGGCGGCTCGGCAGCGGCGACGCTCGCCCCGGAGGCTTCGGGGCTGACGGCGACGGTAGCGGACGCGGTGCAGAAGCTCTCCAAAGACCCCATGTACTGGACAAGCTTCGTTCAGAGCTTCGGCAATTCGTATGACGAAGCAATCGAAAAGGGCGCGACGGAGGACGAAGCGCTTCTGGCAACGCTTCTTTCCTCGACGGCAAACGCGATTGTCGAGGTCGGCGGAGGCGTCGAGCAGTTGCCGGGCGAACTGAGAAAAGAAGGGCTTACCAGCGCGGAGAAAATCCGGAAATGGGTTTCTTCGTCTCTGGATGAAGGCAAGGAAGAAGTCGTGCAGGGCATGATTGAGCGCCTTGTAAACAAAGCTGTCTACAATCAGGATGCGCCGTGGAACGACGACACGGGCAAAAACGAAGATGCAGTCTTCAATTTCGACCAATCGTTGAAGGAATTCGGAATGGGCGCAGCAATCGGCGGCATTCTTGGCGGCGGGCAGATGCTGGCGCAGGAGGCAATCAATGCGCGAAACCGCATTGTCGACCCGACAGCAAGCCCGCTCGATCAGGCAATTCTCGATGCGTTGCAGGGCGTGCAGACGCCGGAGAATGTGACGCAGACAAGAGAAGCGACGGCGCTGGATAATGCGATTCTGGCGGCTATGAACCAAAATAAAAATTCCGCCACATTCGAACAAACAACAGAGTCGCCGATGAACGGGCCTGTAAGGTCGAATGCAGCGGAAGCCGGCACCTCTAATATAAATGCTGCTTCTGAGAAAATCAAGGGTGATTTTGATAAACTGATAGAAAAAAACAAAGGAAAACTGTCTTTCAATCAGTGGGTGGACTACGGTAACTCGTTGCAGGGTGAAGACGCGGCTGCCTTAAATGCGTTCCTTAACGATATTGAGACTGGAAAAACACAGTACAAATATGATGCAGGCGGCGGCATTTACAAAGTCGATCCGGCCAACCATATAGACAACCATGATATCAGCGAGAGAATGCAGCGAGGCGGACATTCGTTCCAGTATGACAATCCGGAACTCCATGAGTACATGAAGGAAGCAGCGGAACTTCTCTTGGAGGATATTGCAGATTCGACCAAAGGTGAACGTTTCGCCACGCCAACAGAAAATGGAGATAACGGCGGATACTATCACTGGACAGGAACAAAGAGACGCACGACAAAAGGTATTGCCGAACTCAAAGACCGCTTTGGCATTACGTGGGATAATCTTGCAAAAGCTGCGGAGAACATCATTAAAGATGAGGGCGCAGAAAACTACGCCGATGCTCGGCGCGTGGAATTTTTGCTCGATGATATGCTCACAAATGGGTACGATGCAATGACACCGAAAAGCGAGGCGGGTACATTCGTTCCACCAAACGAGGCGTATATCCGTGCGAAGCAGCAGATTCCCGGCGCGGATATGCGGCAAAAATCAGAAACATCAGCGCTTACATGGCTGATGGAGACGGAAGACGAGCAGAACGCGCCCAAGCCGGTAGATACTAGCCTCGCCGCAAATGCGGAGACAGGAACAGAAGAACGCACGTGGCATGCAGAGCGGCAGGGTGCGTCTCCGGCAGGCACGGAAGCAGCACAGATCGAAGCGCCCGGCGCGGCGCCTGCCGGATTTGACCCCTTGAGCCATGCGAGCAACCAGTACGGCGCGATTCCTCCCGGCGAGAATCCTTCGCGTGTGGTGGATATCCCCGCTTCTATGGACGGAGAAACAAAAGTCAGCAGGTTCTCCCGGACAGCGGCAGAGGCGCAGATCACGACAGACGAGATGGTCGGAAGAATTGAGCAGCTGGTGCAGGATGGAAAGCTCAGTCATGAGGTCTACGGTAACAAGCAGGCGATTGAGGACGGCGCAAAGCAGATTGAAAAGCAGTATGCCAGAGGCAAGAGCATCGAGCAAATCCGCGGAGAGTTCATTCGCGACGCAAACGCAGGAAAGGCCGGGGCAAAATTCGTTTCTCAGGGTACGACACTGTATGCAGACGCTATCGCGGAAGGGGACTACAACGCAGCGTCCGACATTCTGGTTGCACTGACGGCGGTTGAGACAAACGCCGGTCAGACGGTGCAGGCGGCAAGACTCATGAAGTCCTTAACGCCGGAGGGCAGAATCTTCACGGTGCAGAAGATGGTCTCCAATCTGGAAGCGCAGATCAACCAGAGAAGAGCCGCGAACAAGCAGATCGAGATCAATGTTCCGGATGCGCTTTTGCAGACGTATCAGAACGCCGCGACGGCAGACGCGCAGGAAGCCGCTTTGCAGAACATTTATCAAAATGTTGCAGACCAGATTCCGACATCTCTCGGCGAAGCGGCGCAGCAGTGGCGGTATTTCTCGATGCTGGCGAACCCTTCGACACATGCAAAGAACATCATGGGTAACGTCTCCGGCGCAGTTGCAAAGATCGGCAAGGATAACCTTGCGGCGCTCATGGAAACTGTTTTCATCGGGAACAAAGAAGGCCGAACGAAAGCATTCTTAAATCCGCTGAATAAGGCAGACCAGAATCTTCTGAATCTGGGCTGGGCGGACTACGACAACGCAGTCGATCTTTATGAAGACAGCACGGGGAAGTACTCCAACACGGCGGGTGACATCAATGACAAGCGCCGGTACTGGAAGATCAACGACCCGCAGAACGCTTTGACACGCGGAATTGACAAGGCTTTGAATATCGCGGAAAAGGCGAACAACCTGAACAGCAAGGCGCTGGAAGTGGAAGATATGTGGTTCTCGAAGCCTATGTATTCTGTGGCGCTGGCCGGGTATATGAAAGCCAATGGGCTTACGGAAATCACAGACGCGGCTAGAACCTACGCAATGACCGAAGCGAAGAAGGGCACGTATAACGACCTGAACGCCGTATCCAAGTGGGCGACATCTCTTGGAAAGGGAAGCAAACTCGGACGGTTCTTGTCCAGCACGGTCTATCCATTCAAGAAGGTCCCGGCAAACGTTATGGTTCGGACGGTGGAATATTCGCCGCTCGGGTATCTGAAAGGGGCATGGGATCTCATTCAGATGCAGAAAGGGAATCCGGATATCACGGCGGCCAAAGCAATTGATGATTTTGCGGCGGCAACCACTGGGACGGCGCTTCTCGGCGTCGGCGCGATGCTGGCCAAGCAGGGAATCCTTCGGGCGACGGGCGTCGGCGACGACAAGGAAAAAGAGCAGCAGAAGAACGCCTTTGGCGCGAAAGATTTCTCCATTCTGGTTGGAGATACGTATATTCCCATTGACAGCCTGACGCTGGCCGGGACAGGGCTATTGACGGGCGCGCAAATCTGGGAGGCGGCGCAGAACGCGCGAAACGGTGACGAACCGATCTCGTTTGAAGATTTTCTCGATGCGCTGTCCAAGATCACAGACCCGGTGTTTGAGCAGTCGATGCTCAGCGGCATGGACAGCATCCTGACGACGATTCAGAATTCCGACAACGCGGGAACCGGCGAGCTACTGACCAAGATGGGCGTACAGATTATCGGAAACTATGTCGGGCAGTACGTGCCGACGATCGTGGGGCGTGTAGCGGCCAGTCTTGACAAGAACCAGAGAAGTACGTATCTGGAACCGGACGGCGCTTGGAGTCCGGTGCAGTCTGCCGTACAGGGTGTACAGAAGAAGCTCCCGGGGCTTCGGGAGGATATGGCCGTTACCTACGGAAACTGGGGCGTTCCGGTCGAAGGAAACGGAGCAAACGGCTTTGGCGAGGGCGTTTTCAAAGCGGTCACGCCGGTATATCCTTCCAAGCAAAAGACAGATGCAGTCGAAGAAGAAATCGCGCGGCTGCATGATGTGAACGCGGAATACTCCAACTTCTATACGAAGCCGCCGAAGAGCATTGCCGTAGATGGGGAGAATGTCAAACTGACCTCTGAACAATACGCAAACTATACAGAAACGAGAGGCCAGACGGACTATAATCTCCGGAAGAATATGTTGGATAGCGATATCTACAAGGGGCTTCCGGATAATGTAAAGTCTAAGGCAATGAGTCTTTCGCAGGAGTACGCGAACGCGCTTGGAAAAGAAGCGGCGGGCGTTGGCTATGAAAGCGATGAGAAATGGATCAACGGACTAAAGGGGAAATCCGACGAGGAGATCGTGAACGCGATTCTCGGGCGAGCCGTTGAGAGTGAAAAGTACATCAGCGACGAAGCGAAAAACAAGCTTGGGAACGTGCAGAAGATCTATGATTCGCTTGCGTATGCAGGGGTATCCGACGATCTGAAAGAATCTGCGCGGGAAAAGGCGGCAGAGTATTTCCAGAATGCGGAAAAGGCGAAATTTGGATACAAACTTTCCGAAGAGCAGCAGAAGCTTGAAGGGAAAAACCAGAAGACGCTTGCAGAGTATTTCCTCGACGAGGCAGTCAAGGCCAAATACAAGGATGCGAATAAAGACGGCACGAACCGGGACGAGCTTTTGCAGGCATACAACGACAATGAGCTGAACGACCGGACAGCAATTGCGGTTCTGTCTGCCCGGGAAGTCGATGCGTATCAGAAGTTCGGAAAGGCCGCAGGCGTTACGCCGCAGATGATGCTGGAAGCGTCCAGCGCGCACGCGAGAATGCACGAAGTCAAAGACATTGACGGCATTGTGACCAGTAGCGTACAGAATCAGTATGACGATTGGCTGGATTCGAAGAATCTGACCGAAGAACAGAAAAAGGCGCTTCGCATGGGCTTCTACGGGGATACGGTAGATACCTATAACAAACTTGTGGAAGACCTTGACATCGGAAACATTACCGTCGGAGAGGCGAAGCAAGCACTATCCCCCACATACCAGTACGGATGGACGCACAATGTCAGCAGCACCGGCGTTCAGATGCGCGATTACATTTCCAGCATGGCGACGTTTGAGAACGCGCCGACAGCGGAAGAACGCGACAAGATGGGCTTTGACAGCAAGTGGGAATGGTTCTGCAATGAGCTGAACAAGAACACGGAACTGACCAAAGAACAGAAGTACGCGATCGCGATCAGCACAGACCGCTCCATGTCTGAGAAGACCAAGAAGAAAATCGCAAACAAGCTTGGCGCGGCGTATGTTGCGCCCGCTACAGACGGTGGAAACCCCGGCGGTACAGCGGTCACGTCGACCGGAAGTGCCACTTCCAGTTCCGGCAGCTACGCTTCCAGCGGGACTGGCGGCGGAACTTTCAGCGGATGGAGCAGCGATGCAGAGAAAAAGAGTCAGGCGCAGAAGGCCTACGAGCGGTTCGGCATGGCGGCAGGAGCCACGGAAGCCATGTATCAGGAAGCAAAGGCGGCGCTCAAGAACATCGAAACGGTCTACGACATGGACGGAAACGTTGTGCGCAGCGCGGAAGATCAGTTTGATTCCTGGCTCGAGCGCCGGGACTGGACGGAAGACCAGAAGGACGCAGTACGCGCCGGGTTCTACGCGGACTCGGTGAAGAACCTCCGGTATCTTTCCTCGGAGCTCCGGGAGGGCAATATCAGCGTCGCGGCGGCGAAGAGCGAGCTTTCGGCGAGAGCGCAGACCGGATGGACGCACAGCGTCATGGACACGGGCGCGGCAATGGCCGACTACATCGACGCATGGGCGCAGTTCAAGGAAGCACCGAATGCCGACGAGCGGAAGTCACAGGGCTTCGGAACGAAATGGGCTTGGTTCTGCGATTATCTCAACCAAACGGACATGACAGCGGAGCAGAAATACGCGATTGCCGTCAGCGTTCAGGATTACGCAGAGAGCACGAGGAAGAAAATCCAGAAGAACGTCGGCTGGGATGGGGTATCCTCCGCAGAGCAAGAGCCACAGGAGGAAACCTACGACATCCGGACGGACGATGGATACCGGGAGTATCTGAGCCTGCTTCTCAAGCGGAAAGACCGGTATGAAGCGAAGGACGGGTCTGTATGGTCGGTCGGAGAAAATGGAGACGTGATCGTCCGGACAAAGGACGGGCGGCAGCTTCGGGCGCGGGCCGTCCTCGGAAGAAACGGCTTTGACGACGAGCCGGGCGAGGGATACACGGTCGGCTCGAAGGCGGGGCAGCTTGCGTATAAGATGATGCAGAACGGCGTCATGAAGACGTGGGGCGCGCCGGACGGGTGGACTTGGAAACTGGTTCGCGGGGAGATCATCGCGGAGAAGAACGGGACAAAAATCCCCGTCCGAATGGCCGGGTAAATAGAAGGGAGCGCCTATGAATGAAGTAGAAATGGAACACAGATTGACGGAAACGGAGGCACTGACGCGGGACAACACGCGCCGGATCAATGATCTGGAAGCAGACTACAAGGTCTTACAGGAATTGACTTCGTCGGTGAAGGTCATGGCAGAACAGTTTAAGACGATGAACGAAAAGATCAATAAGATCGACAAGACCGTTCAGCGTCTTACGGGCAAGCCGGGGGCAATGTGGGAGGGGGCGGTGAAAACCATTGTCACGGCGGTAGTTGGCGGAATCATTGGATATGTGCTGTTCAGACTCGGTCTGAAAGCATGAGAAAGGAGTATGGTATGATGAACAAAAATTGGTGGAAGGCTGCGGGGATCCGCGCGGTGAAAACGGTGTGTCAGACGGCGATTGCGACGATCGGCACGTCGGCGCTTTTGAACGAAGTGAACTGGGTCGCGGTCGCTTCGGCGTCGGCTCTGGCGGGTATCCTGTCGCTGCTGACCTCGGTTGCGGGTCTTCCGGAGGTGGAAAGCGAGTGAGCGTGCTTATCGGGCAGGCAAGCATTGACGAGCGTGGAAAGATTACCGGCGGCAGCGCCGGTAATCAGTCCGGCTGGGAGCTGAATATCCGAGACTGGTATGCCAACGGCTGGACACTGGTCCTGCGGCCAAAGTGGAGAACCACAGCAAAAAAGATGGCGGCGGCGTGCCGCGCGGGCGTTGGAAATCGGCACATCGGGTATGACCAGTGGCAGAGGAATACGCTGCGGTATTACGCAAAACTCGCCAAGTGGAATCTTGCGGCGGTCACAGACGACTGTGAGACGGACTGCTCGGCATTTATGGCGGTTTGCGCAGAAGCGGCAGGCGTGGACATGGAGTCTGCATACACGGCAGGAAACGCCCCGGCGACGTTCCAGATGCGGCAGCAGTGGGGCAAGACAGGTGAATTTGAGCTGCTTACAGATCGTAAGTATCTGGACTGCCCGGACTATCTCTTGGAGGGCGACGTGCTCGTCAACGAATCGAGACATACGGCAATGGCACTTGGAAACGGCGAAAAGTCGGAAGGAGAGCTGGAAGTGGTAGAAAAATCGAAGATCATTGTAGACGGCAAGGAGATCGAAGTCGACCGGATTCTCAAGGACGGCACGAACTATATCAAGGTCAGAGACCTTGCGGCGGCGCTCGATTTGGAAGTGTCGAATCAGGGAAGCATTGCGGTTCTGAACAGAAAGTAGGGGAAATATGCAGCGCGGATTGCCATTAAAGCCGCGCAGTGAGTGGGAGCACCTGATTTCTGAATGGATTCACAACGCACTGTATCGGGAGATCATGCGAAGGAATATCTGCGACGGGGAAACGGCAGAGCGGTTGGCCGAACGGTTCGGGTTTTCTGTGAATGGTATGAAGGGCATTATCAAACGATGCACGGAAGTTTTATTGAAGGCAGACGCGTAAGCGCCTGCCTTTTTCTATGCCTTTTCTAGCCTTTGGCTTGGTTTTTTGTTATGGCGTTTTCCCACAGAATGATGGTAGGAACTGGCCGGTTCACTATCTTTTTGGGGGTATTTTTATGGAATACGCAAGCAACGGAAAAGGCAACCTCGGCGTGACGCTGGGCGCGATCGGCACCGGTCTTGGCGTGCTGAACGGCGGTCTCGGCGGCATCCTCGGCGGATTCGGCGCGAATCCTGCTGCGGCTGCGGCTATGGCTGCGGGTAACAGTGACAACCGGTATGTCAGCCGGTATGAGGCTGGTCAGTCCGCACGAATCGCAGAGCTGGAGACGGAAGTGAAGCTGCGCGACGCGAACGCTTACACCGACAAGAAAATGCTCGAGCTGTACCAGTACACGGACGGCAGAATGCGCTCGATCGAAGAGCAGCTCTGTCAGCAGCGCGTGATCAATGCGCAGACCACGGCGAATATCAGCTGCATGCAGAATGAGATCGCGGCGCTCTCGGCCATGACGAAGACCGTCATTCCCATCGGCAACGTCTGCCCGGAGCCTATGCAGCGGTATAACAGCTGGACGGCACCGACAACCAGCACGACGACCTAACGTACAAAGGGGCGGCAACCGCCGCCCCAACGTCTCAGGAGGGGCATATGGTAACAATTGATCAGGCAATGCGCGGCATCGTGCGTTTTGTTGACACGGAGATTCTTCCGCATCTTCCGACCGGAAAGGGGATCGGAGCCGGTATCGCGATGGCGCTTATGATGGACGGCGGGAAAGAACGAATCCTTGCGCTGCGGGAACACCCGGTTGTGCAGATGATGGGCATTATGGACGAGACAGGGAACATCAACATTGACCGGCTTTACAATGTGGCGAGACCAAAGTTTGAGCAGCGGCTCCCGGTTTCGATTCCGTTTATCGGGGAGCTGACATTTGACCAGAACGATGTTGACAAACTTTACAGATATATCAAGGAGGCAGCATGAGAAAATACATAGAAAAGCTTCAGGAACGGCTGCATGAGCTGATGGAGCGGCCGGCCACGACCGGGAACGTGGAAGAGGTCAGGCTCTACGCGAAGACCATTCGGGCGCTGGAGAAGCTTGAGTGCGGCGAGACGTTCACGAAAGAAGATGCGCTTTACTGGGTGGAGCACATGGAAAACAGCGACGGCACGACTGGGGCGCAATGGACGATGGACGAGACAAGCGCGATGGCAAAGAGCATGGGTGTGTATCTTCCAGCCTGTATCTGGTTTGCGGCGGTGAACATGATGCGCTCGGACTACTGCATGGTAGCGAGAAAGCACGGGGTGGACAAGCCGGAATTTTACGCGGATATGGCGCAGGCGTTCCTGTTTGACAAGGACGCAGGGGAGCCGGAGGAGAAGATTTCAGCGTATTATCATTGCATTGCGAAGAAGAAAAACAGCACAAACTAAATTCATTATTGGTGACGCTGATTTCTTCACTCTGAAGCTCTGAATTTCGTGTCACTTTTCGTGTCACTTTTCGTGTCGCTATTTGTGATATTTTTGTAAAAGAACACTTACTATTGTATGCGTTCTTTTACCTCTCAAAAACCCGGAAACCATTGATATACAAGGAAAAGCCCGCAATCTCAGTTGATTGCGGGCTTCCATTTATTGGTGCGCGAGGCGGGACTTGAACCCATACATATTCGCTCAAAAATACAGTGTTTTCAATGCGCTTTTAATTTCGTGTCACTTTTCGTGTCACTTTTGAAAGCAGGGTCACGAAATTCAGGGCTTCGGGGCGAAGAAATCGGAGATGGATTTTACAGAGGCGGCGATGTCGGAATCGGCAACGTGCGTGTAAATTTTCCGCATAGTCTGATAGTCTGCCCAGCCGCCGATTTTCATGGCGACCTTTTCAGATACGCCAAGATGATAGGCGAGAGAACAGAAGGAATGGCGTAGGCCATGCGTGCCGATTTTCGGAAGGCCGTTGGCGGCGCAGATGCGGTTGACCTGCGCCCAGATGGTATTGGGGTTACAGGTGACAACGAATTCGGAATCATGAGGCGCGGAGGAAAGAAGATCTTTCAGGCGCGGTATCATAATCGGTACCGTGCGCCGGGAGGTCTTATTTTTATTGTCCGGCTTATTGACGATCTTGTTGTCTTCATCGTAGACGGTCGAACCGCGAATATACAGAAGGCCGTTTTTCAGATCAACGCTGCGCCATTTCAGACCCATGATTTCAGAGCGCCGGAGGGAGTGAAGACCGAGAAGGGCGGGGATTTCGCACGGTGTGCCTTCGATTGCGGAAAGAAACGTCTGGATTTGTTCCGGCTGCAAGAACGGGTGTTCCTCTTGCGTAAGTTTTGGGAGATACACGGTGAATGTTTTTCCCGTCTGATGCTTCACGGCGGCAGAGACGAGCGCCCACGCGTTTTTTACGGATTTCGGGGATACGGTTTCAAGATTTATGGCGCGCTGGCAGAGCGCGTCTGTAAGGCTCGAGACGGGCATGGACATTAAAGATTGCAGGCGGTTATTTTGAATGGTTTTATAGCCGCGCTTTGTGGACGGAGAAATCGACTTTTCGTTTGCGGCCAGATAGAGATCGATCGCGCCGGAGACGGTGAGTAGCGTTTTTTCCTCCGGCGCGGAAAGATAGCCGAGCTTGAAGTCACGCGCTTCCTGCTCGGCATCTGATTTTTTTGCAGCTGTAAAAGAATATGTTTTCCCGTCTACCTTTACCCGGCAGCGATACGCGCCGGACGGAAGCTGCTTGGCTTCGGGAACGCTGATTTTCTTCATATGATTCTCCTATGCGCGAGCCCAGCCGACGTTTGGATTGCAAGGGTCGATGATCAGCGCAACCAGGGCCAGCACCAGAATGACGCACAGCCCCATAATAATCACGGAACGCACGCGAAGCCCGCGTTCATAGATCCGCTGCATCTGCTCTGCGTGCGCCAGTTCCGGGCAAGCGCTGCAATCGTCCGGGTTCTTTTCTCGCGGTATTTCAATATCAAAGTAGGCGTTCAGATCAACGCCGCATGCACGGCAAATCGGTCCGACTGTGTAGACAGACGGTTGCTTGGTATCTCCGCGAAGATATTGCGAAACCGTGTTCAAAGCCAAACCTGTTTCGTCTGCAATATGCTGGTTCGTAATATGTGCGGTATCTTTCGCGTCACGGCAGATTTCCCACAGCTTTTTAACCAAAATACATTCCCCCATATGTTTTTATTGGACAAAACCTATGCTGATGTGCGCGAGAAGCGGACATTGTGCCTCGACATGCCCATATGGAACGGTATATGCTGGAACTACAGGCAGCTCCCACTACTGCTTGGCAAACAAAGTCCCCGCCGCTCGGTGGCTCGGCGGCGGGGCAACATTACTGAGAACCGCCGGCTGCTGCCTCGTGGCGTCCTTCTGATGCTGAACGTCCATGCAGCATCATTACTATCATCGCTAAAATAAAATGAACGTGAGCAGCGTAAAACCAGAACATACTTGTACTGCCGGTTTGAACAACCAAACCAAGAATCCCGCCAAACACAGCAATTGCGCAGATGATTATTTCAAGAACACCGACAAAGTAATATCGAAAAGCGTGATTTGATGGATAAATAAAATCTGACACAAAGACAAGCAACTGCGGAAGTAAGACGGCAGAGTAGAAATAAATACTGATGTAGATACTTCCGAAAAGAATGACCAGCAAAATTACCATGCCAATTGAGAGATGGCTAAATTCGTTGACTGCCCATACCCCGAGATTACAGACCAGTTTCGAAATCATTCCCATGCAATAAATTAGTGCGACGGTTGCTATCCATGCGACCGGGCGAAGCAGGACACTTCGCTTTTTCTCCATATAGCACACTCCCTGTCCAATATTTTGTACTTATTCAAAATTTCCGTGTAGAAAATTGAATATGAAATTTGTGGAATCTTGCATATTGTATTTTACGAACGCTTGTTCTAAAATATCAATACGCCGCGAAGGAAGGAGAACGTCAATGACACGCGAAGAAGCAGCCAAATACATAGAGCGTCTATCTTACGATGAAAAGCGACAACTCAACGATTTGCTAAGAGCCCTTGCACAAAAGCGTCAACCTTCTGCATCTCTTCGGGTGTCAAAGAAACCAGACGTGAAATAAGATCCTCGTTTAACTTCCTCTCGTCCTCCGGGACGGGGGCATTTTTTTCGTCTGTCTCGCCCTTGAGCCAGGCGACAGAGACGCCATATTTTGCGGCGATCTCGTGAAGCTTCTTTTTATAAGAAACGCTTGAGCCATTTTCCCACATGGAAACGATGTCGCCGCTGTCGTACCCAATACTGCGGGCAAAGTCGGCTTTTGAGCCGTGCTTGTATTTCCCGCTTTCGTTTTTCGGAATGAGGGAGAGAATGCGACTCAGCACAATATCCAAAATAGAACCTCCGAAATTGTGTGTTTTATAGAAACCGAATTTATTCGGTTTTGCATATTTACAAACCGAAGTTTATGAGTTATTATATGAGCGTACCAAAGATAACGCGATAGGAAAGCACGCCCGTGTGGTTGGGACACGGACGGCTCCCGCAGGTTTCAGTCTCTACCATACGGTTCGGCTGTATCCCGGTTCTGGTTGACCGGAGCCGAACAGAAACCAACCTCTGTTTTTACCGTTTGGCTGATGCACTTCGGTATCCTGCACCACCGCTGCATCAAATCGGGAAAACGCTCCGTTTGGTTACGGGCGAGCGTTACCCGGAGACGCGGTGAAATAGCATGATAGCCTTAAAGAATTTCTTCAAGAGGCAATCACCCCTTTCACCTGGTATTGCCACTATCCAGCTGGATACTTGTGACCGGCGTTATCGATGGTAAGAACCCTTAGGAACGGGGCTAAGATTGATTGGCATTCTTATCTTAGCACCTTTTCCTTTGGGTTGTCAATGAAAACTACTCATATTTATGAGGAACAGGGGGCGAGAATTGTTGAATTTGAAAGAACTCCGGCTGAATGCAGGTCTTACGCAGGCGGAAGTTGCGAAAAAGATGCACGTCAGCCAAGCGGCGGTTCACAGATGGGAAACTGGAGATACCAGAATCGCACGAAAACATCACAAAGGGCTCGCAAGGCTCTACAAATGCACGATCGACGAACTATTTGCGGGAGGTGAAGAACATGCCGAAGGCGGCGGTAAAGCGGACGCTTGATTACAACCTGTCCGCAAGAATTCAGGGCGAAATCAAGGCGCAGGGGGTAAGCACCCAAAAGGCGTGTGAGTATGCGGGTATGAGCAAGCCGACACTACTGAAGCTCTATAAAAGCCCAACGGCGTACTTCCCGCAAACACTCAAGCTGATGCGGTGTTTGTCGGTCCCGATCGCAGACGTGCGGGAAATGATCTGTTACCCGTGGTAAGGGAGGCGAGAGATTGAGCAAAAGAAGCTTTGGCGCTTATGTGAAGGCAAGGCTGCATGATCTGGGCATGACGCAGGCCGATCTTGCAGACTGCTGCAACGTGACGCAGAGCCACATCAGCAATGTACTAAACGGACGGGCGAGCGCCCGGAAGCTCAGACCGGTCATCATCTCTGTGCTTGATCAGTGGGAAGCGCAGAGGAAGGAACGAAGGAGACGGCACCAGCCGTAAATATTAGGAAGATTGAAACGAATGAAAGTCAGATTAACCTTTTTGGAGCCTGTGCTTGGCACGTGGCCGAGCAACGAGAATGTGGCGCGGGATTTCATCGCGTCGAAAGCGCCGGACGCTTCCACCATCGAAGACGAGATCGCGGCTTTGGGTGCGGACGTTGTGGCAGACAAGGGCATGACGGTTTTCCCCCGCGCGAACGGGTGCCCGGTTCTGTATGACTACCAGATCAAGGGGTTCTTCAAGGACGCTTGCGGTATGCTGACAAGAGTCAAGAGCACGAAAAGCTCGAGCTTGAAAGCTTACAAGAAGATCATCGACGGTTTGATTTTCGTCGAGCCGCGGCACATCCCAATTCAGGTCAGCGGCGAGATCAGCGAATGCCAGCGGCCTTTGAGAGCACCGACCCCGCAGGGCGAGCGTGTGGCGCTTGCGAACTCGGAGGAGATTCCGGCGGGCAGCACGATCGAGTTTGAAATTACGATGCTGGACGAAAAGGCGCACAAGGATATCGTCTTGGAATGGCTGGATTACGGACGGCTCAGAGGCATTGGCCAGTGGCGGAACTCCGGAAAGGGACGGTTCACCTACGAAGTGCTCGAGTAAGTGCAAGGGCACGGCTGGGTTTGGCAACGACAAGCAAAGGCGTAGCCGCGCGGGGCTCTGAGCGGCACAGCAACGGAAAAGCAAAGCAGTGCAATGAGCCGCAACGGGGCAACACGATTCACAGCGAAGGCATCGATAAGCTACGAGCGCAGAGGAGAAGCCGCGAAAGGCGCAGAGGAGCAACGGATAAGCGATGAAACGCAGAGTGTCGCGAGGGAGAAGCATGGCAGCGATCGGCGAAGACAGGCATTGAACGGCAACGGCAATGTGCGGCAAAGCGTAGCGATGGCGTGGCATTGACTGCTCCGCATAGCAAAGGCTTGGTAGTGCAATGCTGGGTAAGCAAAGGCTTTGGTATGCAATTCGTGGCAACGGCACTGTAGAGATTTGATGTGCCTCGCAAAGGCAAAGAATAGGATGGCTTCGCGGCGGCATGGGATGCTATGTTTGCGACGGAAAGGCAAGGATAAGCGACGCGAGGGCTACGAACGGCGCGGCTTGGACTGGCGCGGCAAAGGCGAAGTAAAGCAAGGATTGGCAACGGCGTAGTAACGCACGCTTTGCTTCGACAGGCAAGGGCAGAGATGGGCACTGATCGGCACGGCAAGGGCAATGTAAAGCTCAGCCATGCGTAGCGGCGGCAGGGCTGCGAAGGGCTCAGAGACGCAATGGCTATGCAGCAAACAGGAAAGCCCCACTCGGCAAGGAAGATTATTTAAGGAGGATGAGAAAATGAGTGACGTTGAGATTATCACGGAGTTAAACCACCGGGCGGCGCGGGAGCGCGAGCTTGGCGAAAGGTGGGACGAGATCGTACGGCTTCGCAAGAGGCAAAAGAGCCTGATGAAGATCGCGGAAACGGCCTGCTTCTCTGTGGCGTGTATGCTGCTGGGCGGTACGGCGGTTATGCTGGGCTTCGGCCTGTTCCGGGCGGCGGTCACGCTTGGCGGCGCGGCGGCGTGCTTCTTCGTCGGCGCGATACTGACGGGGGCATGATATGGAGCATCCTTGTGAGAGCTGCACGAAAGGGCGCGGGGAGAATTGCATGTGCAACAGATGGCGGGAGTGGTTCCGCTACACATGCGCAAATCCGCAAGAAGCGCCGCAGGAACAGAAGGTCACGTATCGCGATATCGTGTTTTGGACGGTGTTTACAGAAGCGTGGAGGTAGGAATGCGAGACTACAAGAAACTCTACGAAATTGTTGAATACTGCAAGGCGTTCCAGAGTCAGTTTTTTGAGTATCTGACCGATGGCATTGTCGGCGGAGACGATACGGTTATGGATATGCTCGAAGAATACGCAGACTGGACCGAGCAGGGATTCACGGTGTGGAGCGAAAGTAATTAAGAAAAGGAGTTTAAAATATGAGCGAATGTAAAGTGTTTGTTCCTCTGGAAAAAGACCAGTATGAAGAGCTGATTTCGAGAAGCACGCAGCTGGAAATTATCGAAAAGGCATACAAGGGGATGGAATCGTATCGGTTCGACGAGTTCATGAAGGTCCTCTTCAATGTAAATGTAGAAGGCAAATAGGAGGTAATGGCATGGCGAACTTTGAAACCGGTGTGAGCCGGTACATTAAGGCTACGGCGACCGTGGAGGTATATTTCCCGGTCGATCTGAAAGGGAATGTATACATCTGCTGTGATGCTTGCCAGTTTTACCGAAAGAGCAGCAGCCGGTGCGGGCTGACGAATGAGCCAATGCTCTGGTCGGGGCGCTATGTCGGCGGAGATTGCCCGCTGAAACCAGCAAATGAAATGGAGGATACATAATGGGAATTCCAGTTTTGATTTTAGGTGAGAGCGGGAGCGGGAAGTCGACTTCGCTACGCAACTTTACGGCAAAAGAGATCGGCGTATTTAATGTAGCGTCGAAGCCTCTGCCGTTCCGGAAGAAGCTTCCGGTTATCAATGGTTCGAGCTACGGTGAGATCCTGAACACGCTCAAGGCCGGACAGTTCAAGTCTTACGCAATTGACGACAGTCAATATCTGCTTGCTTTTGAGTTCTTCGACCGGGCGAAGGAAACCGGCTACAACAAATTCACGGATATTGCGATCAATTTCCGGAATTTGATTCAGTTCGTCATTACGCAGACGCCGCCGGACTGCATCGTTTATTTCCTGCATCATACGGAGACCTTGCAGGACGGGACGCTGAAAGCGAAGACGATTGGCAAGATGCTAGACGAAAAGCTTACGGTAGAAGGTTTGTTTTCGATTGTGCTGCTCTGCCGGGCGGAGAAGGACAAGCACTATTTTGTTACGCAGTCAGAAGGGTATTCCACGGCGAAAAGCCCGATGGAGATGTTCCCAGAGCAGATCGACAACGATCTGAAAATGGTCGATGAGACGATTCGCACATATTGGGGCTTGAACCCGAAGAACAAAAAGGAGGAAACAGAAAATGCAGAAGGTTAATTGGGACGAAGTTCAGGAAGCACAGGAATTTGACAATCCGACGCCCGGGGCGTACATCGCGAAAATCTGCCAGGTACAGGACGTAGAGGAAAAAGAGTACATCAAGATTGCGTGGGACTTCGCAGAAGGCGAGTACATGGGCAACAACCGCGATACATACAAGCGCGCCGGGTTCTGGCCGATTATTCTGATTCGTTCGTACAAGCCGAAGGCGCTTCCGTTCTTCAAGGCGTTTAAGACGGCGGTTGAAGAATCCAATCCCGGATACCGGTTTGACGAAGCCATGCTGGACGGGCTGAGAGGCAAGCGATTTGGCGTGGTGCTGGGCGAAGAAGAATACCAGAAAAACGACGGGTCTACCGGTACGCGCCTCTATGTGGCCGCCGCGCGATCTGTACAGGCCATTCGGGACGGAGACTTTACGGTTCCTGCAAAGAAGCTGCTTGCGGCTCCTACGACGGCGCAGAGATTCGCAGCGCCTGAGAGCGGTACGCAGGGGTTTGGCGGGTTTACGATGATGGACGAAGATGACGGCGAGCCGTTGCCGTTCTAAGGCGGTGGCGGGATGGCAAACAACAAAGACCCTGCCGTCTTGTTTTACACGTCGGATTTCCTATCCGGCTGTGCCTTGATGGATATGCGGGAGCGTGGACAGTATATCACGCTCCTGTGCCTCCAAAGAGAGCGCGGGCATATGACGATGCAGGAAATCATACGGGCTGTCAAAAAGCCGTCAGACGAGGTTATGAGCAAGTTTCAGAAGGATGAGGACGGCAAGTACTTCAACCGCCGGATGGAGCTTGAAATCGAAAAACGGGACAAGCATTGCCAGCGCCAAAGGGAGAACATCAGCAAGCGTTGGAATAAAGAAAATGATAACTCTGGTATGGCTGATGGTAGTGCTTGCGGTAATACCACGGTATTACCTTTAGGAAATGGAAATGGAAATGGAAATAGAAAAGAGAGTAGTTCTATTCCTGAGAAGAAACGTAAGAAATTTATACCACCTACGTTGGAAGATGTTTCCGCATACGCGAAGGAGCGTGGAGTCCCGAATCTGGCACAGAAATTTTTTGACTATTATTCTGCCGGAAATTGGGTCGACGGGAAGGGCGACCCAGTACGGAACTGGAAGCAGAAGTTTTTGACGTGGGAATCGAAAGAACATGAGAAGGGCGCGCCGTCACAGCCGGGGAAGAAGCCGGGCTACAACGTGCAGCACCACGGGGACGAGCTGTCTGATTTCCAGAAAGCAGCGATTCAGCGGATGTTGGGGGAGGAAGCACGATGAAGCAGGGAGTCAAGGTCTGGATTGTCATACCGGAGCCGCTGCCGATTTACCAACGGCTCATGCCGAAGCTCAGAACGCCTTTAAGGGCGCAGAAGTATCCGCAGAAGATGCAGAACAAGACGTTTTACCTCGTCAGCGTCAAGGACCCGGAGGACGGGCGGCGGAAGATTATCACCGTCCGGGAACCGGAATGCTGGGAGGCGGAAGTGACGGTGCAGGTCAGGAGGAAGGAATGAATAATTTCGGACCATGCGCGAAGGACTGCCCCAACCGGAAAGCTGGATGCAGCGCGTCCTACGAGGCTTGGAACGCCGTGAAGGGAGAACGGCTGAAAAGCTACGGCAGGCGCGCCGAGATCATCGACATAAGCCAGATGACCGATGGCGGGGCGAGAAATTGCCGGAGGGCGGCAAGAGGGAAACGGAAAATAGGAGGGGAAATGTGACGCTATGACAGACAAGGAAATTATACAGGCGCTGCGGTGCTGCGAAAAAGAAGTTTGTGCAGACGGTGGTTTATGCCCGCTTTTTAGCGACGCGGATTGCATCGTGCATTTAGGCGAGGCAGCTACTGATTTGATCGAGCGCCTGACCGCCGAGAATGCGAAGGCAGAAGCCGAGAGGGACGCGGCGTTAGCAGACCTCGCGGATGTGCGGAGTTGCAAGACTTGCAAGGATGCTTCCAACTGGACATTTTGCGGAAAGTTCCCAGACGAGGTGCTGAACGATGACGACGGAAAAAATTCTTGAGGACATCCAGTCTCTACGCAGTTTAATCAACAAACTGGGTGATCTGGCTGGTCGGCTTGCTGCCGAGAGGGACGCGGCAATTGTAGATCTGAAGATATTTGCCGGGTGTGCCGCTTGCAAACACTGCTGCAACCACCGCCGTGACCACCAAGAGTCGCTGCTGCTTACGTGCTGCGATTGCACAAAAAAGCAAAATTGCAAGTGTGGGAGCTGCAGCCTTGGACGAAGCAACTGGGAATGGCGCGGCTTGCCGGAAGCGCCGGAGGAAGGAGGCAAGGCATGAGCTACGATATTTCGTTCAAGGTAAAAGTCGACGGAGTTGATGCCTACGTTCCCGTTGGTGCGTGCGACGCAAATATAACTTGGAACGTTCGGAAGATTATTGAGAAATCAACTGGTCTGGAATGGAAGAACTGCCAGAACAATGGGCTTTGCGTGGATGTAATTCCAAAAATCGAGGTTGGCTTGAGAAAGTTGGAGCAGAACCCCGACAAATTCAAAGAATACGAAGCACCGAACGGATGGGGAACGGTAAAAGGGACAGCACAATTTTTCCGGAACATTCTTAACGATTGGAATGATTTCCAGCAATGGTATGAAGAACTTGTTCCGGTTGCGACGTTTTGGATTGAATAGGAGGGGCAATGGAACGATTAACGTTTGAAGGGAACTTCTGCGACATTGCGCAGTGCCGCGAACTGCCGTGTAAATATGACGGGAACTGCACGCAGAAGGAGGTATGGGAAAGGCTCAAGCAGTTCGAGGACGCGGTGCAAACACCAGAGAAAGCCGCGTGGGCAAAGAAAACTATCGAGATGGCGTTTTCGGATGACACGTCGGAGGTTGAGCGCCTCCGCGAACTCTACAAAGCCGACAAGGAAGGGCGCGTGGTGGTGCTGCCGTGCAAGGTGGGCGATACGATTTATTTCGCCCGCGCCAATCCTATTCTCCAATATAAGGTCACAGGGTACGAGATGGGGGAAGCAAGTATCTCGCAGGTTCGCAGCAAGCACGTCGATAAAGAAACAGGGCTAACGTTTAATTTTACATTTAGACCAGGTAGCATTGGCAAGACCGTATTTTTGAGCCGCGAAGAAGCCGAGAAGGCTTTGCAGGAAATGGAGGACAAGAAGGATGGCTAAGCACATAACCAAAGCGCAGTTGAGACAACTCGATCAGGCTCAGCTCTTCGATAACGACGAATATCTGAGACTTTTAAAAGAGTTTGCAGGGATAGAATCCCGCCCGACCACGGAGTACAACCACTACGACGAAAATGGCGAGTTTATTGGTAGCAGCGTGGACACCGATCTTTCTGCCCTGCTGAACGAGGCTGGCGTGGAGGTGCGGGACGATGGGTCAACATAAGCACAACCCGACCGCCATTGCGGCGGCAAAAGGCGAGCTGCCGCCGAAAAAGCGGGAGCGGCGGCTGACCAAGCGGCAGGCGGAGCGGCTTTTGAAAGCAGAGATCTTGAGTAGATGCACACCGCTTTATGTCTTTAAGCCGGAAATGCAAAGCAGAATCGTAAGGGAGTATATGGCTTATGACTGATTATATCCGGCGCGAGGATGCGTTGAAAGCTCTATACAACGACTATGCTTACGCAGCGATGGACGTTATCAAGAGACTGCCCGCCGCCGACGTTGCGGAGGTGGTGCATGGAACGCCGGTGACGGAAGTGCGCACGAGGACGATTGTGGGATACCATGAGGAGATCGGGGTCTTAGCGGGAGACCGCTCTACACTTTATCGCAGGAATATGGTGCATGCGGATATCCCGTATGACAACTGCCCAATATGCGGCGCAACGCTGTGCTCACGGTGGCACAACTTCTGCGGTAAGTGCGGGGCGAAGATGGATGGAGGTAACAATGGAGAACGGAGGGAAGAATGAACACACACATTACAAATATCAAGGGCGACTGGCAGGAGGTCGTGGACACCTGCCGCGCCACCTCCGGCAAAGGTCCTCTTGGGCATGAGCCGAGCGAGGATTTTAAGCGCCGGATTTTAATTGCCGAACACTCGCCGATTCGGCGGATCTCGGTATCGTGGGTCTGGAAAGGCATTAAGAGCTGGATTGCGACGCACTGGTCAAGGCACAAATGGGAGTGCTTTATCTCTACGCAGAGGACAGACCGAACCGGAACGCCGAGGGACAAGCTCCCGCAGGACGCGCCGGTAATCTTCGAGGGAGAAGCGAACGTACAAGCTTTGATTGACTCCATGCGCAAGCGGTTATGCGGGCAGGCAGACCCGGAGACGCGCGCGTATGCCGAGGATTTCAAAGCAGCGCTGCATGAGGTGCAGCCGGAGATCTCGGACGTTCTAGTACCTAACTGCGTTTATCGGTGCGGATGCCCGGAGATGCAGACATGCGGTCTGTATGAGAGCTGGTCCAGACTTCGACCGGAAGTCATGAGTACCTACATCCAACACCGATACGACATCTACAACAGTATGTTTTGGAAAGCGAGGGCAAAACGTGGGAACGATTCTGGCGATTGACCCCGGCAACATTCAATCCGGCTATGTCATCGTCGAGCACGACGGGAAGGAAATCCGGAAGGTGCTGGACGTTGGGAAAGTTCCAAACGGGGAGATATTCCCCGTTCTCTGCCGGGAGTATCAGCACTTAGCGATTGAAATGGTTGCCGGTATGGGAATGCCAGTCGGTCAAGAGGTGTTTGATACGTGCTTCTGGATTGGGCGGTTCTGGGAGTACGCCGAGCTTTACCGGAAGGGGTACCAGATACAGAAGATCTTCCGCCGGGAAGAAAAGCTTTACTTATGCGGCAGAGCGTCGGCGAAGGATGGGAACATCCGACAAGCCCTTGTTGACCGCTACGCGCCCGGTCAGCCGAACTACGGCAAGGGAACAAAGAAGAACCCCGGTTTCTTTTACGGGTTCGCAGCGGATATGTGGGCGGCGATGGCGGTAGCAACAACGTATTTTGACAAGTACATAAGGGGGGTAAAACTATGAACGATAACTGCATTTGCGCGCATTTATACGGAGATGGTAGCAGGAATTGTAGGTTAAGAGCGGAATACATCCGCTGCAACCGCGCCGGGGAATGCTCTGCCTATAAAAATGGAAAGTGTTTTTGCGTAACAACACTATTTGGCGTCAAATGCCCCAACGGTGATATCACAATTGTGGATGGTGGAACAAAACAGTCAAAGAAGTTTTTACTGGTTCAGGAAGAAGCCAGAACAAATCCCGCTTACGGGAAATTACGATATCCATCAACCAATTTGATTACACGCATAGGAGAAGACGCTTTTCTCACCGTTTCTTATACATGGTTGGAGGATTTCGGTGGGGAAATCCGTTGCGATAACCCGCATTTTGGCACAAACAAACTGTACATAAGCGCAGACAAACTCACGCCAGAAAACATCAAGAGAATTTGCGATTTTATCCCACACGCAATAATGGGCGGCGTGATTCGGGATTATCAGGACAAAATCGTCCCAATGTTTTTGCATCAGCTGCGTGGGCTATTCCCAGAAAAGTACGCAGCATTCCAGGGAGCGTATCCTGATTACAAAATCAAAGTTCCGGACTGGAAGGGGCGATGGGCAAAGCTTTCAACCTGCAACAAGAATGCAGAGTACAAGGACTGCCACAAAAACACGTTCCGTTTTGATGGAGACTACATTGTATGCGATTGTTATAATTCGTCATTTGCACCTTTTCGTGCAAAGCGGGCAGAAATCCGCGTGAAGCTATCTGATGAAATGGAAGTAGAAATCACAGACAATGGACAAGTCACCGATGAGACCGTTTTCTTGTGAGAGGGGGATACAACTATGAGTACAATGAACGATCTGGCGAAGCGTATCCGGAGCAGCAACGCGGCATACCTGAACGCAGGAATGGACGCTGGGATGCAGAAGGCAATCGACCTGCTATTCGTTGCGGCGTATGAACTCGGGATGCTCAAAAGCCCTTCCAAAGCGAAACAGTTATTCGATAAGATGCGCGAACTCGAGAAGGAATACGGCGTGGCATGGCAGGGAAAGCCAGAATCTGACGAGGCCATTCACAGAATCGATTCGAGCCTCAAGAAGCTCTGCGGGGCGTTCTTTCAGCCGTTTTTCGAACGGAACGAAACAATCAAGGATTGGTGGGACAAATGAAAATTGTTTTGGAACCGTGGGCGATCATGCCCACAAGGGCGCATGAATACGACGCGGGGTTAGACCTGTATTCCGCGAACTACGATATTTGGATATCCCCCGGAGGAAGCTTCCTATTTGATACAGGCGTTCACATTCAGCTGCCGAAGAATACGGTTGGATTCATCAAGAGCAAAAGCGGTCTGAACGTCAAGCACGGAATCACAAGCGAAGGGGTTATAGACGTCGGCTACACCGGAAGCATCATGGTCAAGCTCTACAACCACGGGAGCAATCCTTACAAGGTCTGCAAGGGCGATAAGATCTCGCAGCTTGTTATACTGCCCTGCATCCTTCCGGAGCTGGAAGTGGTCAGCTCACTCGATGAGACGGAACGCGGGGACAATGGGTTCGGGAGTTCGGGCAGATGATGGGGAGATGTTACAAAACGAGGGATGACAAACGCAAAAGCGTGATCAAAGACAGGCATTGGCGAAAGGCTTCTTGGCGCGCTGGAAGGGCGTGTGCAGCTTGTCGGGCTGGATGGTTATCCGCTGCCGGATGTCCCTATGCTGTGTGAGCTTGCGGACGCTTACGGCGTGTCGCTTGACGAGCTTGTCGGAAGAGCATAAAGCAAAAGCTGCACCCGTTTTGGATGCAGCTTTTGCTTTTCAAGGGAGGTCAGACCGCCACAGTAAGGGTTTTATAATCGAAGGTATGACAGGCGGCGGTGATCTCGGTTCGGCTTTCGTCGCGCCACCAGAAACGCCAGCCGCTCGGGTGCTCGAAGATGTCCTGCGCGAAAGCTTGTAAATCAATGTCCCCACGGTAGAAGTCATAAGCGGCATCGGCGGCGTAATCGTCCGTATAGCGGCCATCGGTGCGGCCTGCGACAATCTGCCCGACGCGGATGGCCTTCGCGACCGTCGACGCGTTCAGACGCTCCCCAAGCTTAACCGGCTTGACTACGGAAAAGGGGCTGAACGTCCGGTTGCTCGGCTGCGCGCCTGTCTCAAAGGTCAGGCCGTCGACTTCGTGCAAAGGTTTTTCGGCTCTGAGCCACGCGACCAGCTCACAGAGTGTGTCACATTCCGGCGCGGCCATCTCGACATATTCGGTCAGGCAAAGGCGGTCAGCGTTCATCTTCCACGGGCTGACTGAGAACAGCCAGCGCGTGCAGGTCTTGCCGGTCTTCATGCCGTTTGTCAGGTCGATGATGACAAGGCTGCTGCGGTAGGGGTGCGCGCAGATGTTCAGATCTTCAAAATAGAGATCGTCATACTGGTTCATCAGGTCGATGATGCGGAAGGTTTCAGATGTGTTGATGATTTTCATGGTGTGTTCCTCCTCGGCGGTGCCGTTTTCGTTTCGTTTTGATGGCTCAATCATACACGTTAACGGTTATTCCGTCAAGAGGCAGGTTGCACAAAAGTTAACGGTTATTTCTGGTGAATTTTATACGTTGACGGTTAGACGGAGAGGGTGTACAATCAAAGTGAAGCGAGGTGACGCAATGGCAGTCAGCGACGCGCATAAAAGAGCCTCGGCTAAATGGAATGCCAGCCGGGACAATATCATGATTCGCCCCGAGAAGGAAGAAGGGCAGAAGATCAGAGACGCAGCCGCCCGCGCAGGGCAGAGCGTCCAGACGTTCATATTAAATGCAGTAAGGAGGGACATTGAAAATGGGAATGACAGATAAGCAGTTTCAAAGCTGGGTTCGGTTCCTGCTCGCGATGCTGAAAGACTATATCGCAGAGAAAGACCCGAAGAAGAAGGAAGCAAAGCTTGCAGAGATCGTGGACAACCTGCAAAAGACACTGGAAGACTAAACGACATAATATAAAGATACCCCGGTGCCCAAGTTGGGCACCGGGTATTTTTATCCAAGGTATGTAATGTCAGCGACTGGCGTGATATCAACAAAGGCCTCACGCCCGGTTGAGCTACGGTTGACACGTGTGACTTGTGATAGTTTGCCTTGATGGACAAGGTAGTCCCCGACCTCCACGAAATGGATTGCGTCAAAGCCCGGGACGAGCGCCTCAAAGTTTGACATGTCGACAGTCCCTATTTTGTACTCACAAAGGCACCCAGCGCAAAGGTTGTGCGATTGATCCGTCCCATGCAGCTCGGCTTTAATCTCCTGCAACTTCCGGCTGGAGACGACGATCACTGCGTCGCGTAGCATCCCCAGCGGGATGTTTTTGGGCCAGCGGCTCTCCAGTTTGGCTATGTACTCTCCTGCCGTCATAATGTCCCTCCTATTAAAGTGTCCCAGCGCGCCCAAAGCGTGCTTTATTGCATTGCCTTATAAAATGCAAGGCTCCAAACGCCTTGCTGCTCGAGCGTTAGGCATTTGTCAAAGTTGGCCGTAAACGTGTCGATGTCGATTTTTCCGTACTGCTCGGCGATTGCGCGGTCGATATCGTCCGTTGCCTTGCCCATCGCGTGGAGCTTGCGCACCATAATGGTCGCCCATTTGATGGGGTAACGCTGCGCGTTGTCAATGTCGCTCTGGCTCTGCGTCTTTGTCGCCTTGCGGCAGATCGCAAAGATCACAGCGAGCGCCTGAATTTGGTCATTCGTCATGTCTGATTCCTCCCTGCTCATGTAGTCCCCGATCCAGCCGCGCAAGAGCTCGTTGGGGTTTGTTCCGTCTTCCTGCGCGGCGGCTTTAAACGCTTCCGCGTCTTCTCGCCGCATCTTGCACCCGATCACGGTGCGGTTCTCCGCGTCCCACTTGTTGCGGGCGCGTTTCTGTGCATCAGTTGGCATTTGGATTCCCTCGCTTTGACTTAGGCACGAGCAAGCCGCTCGTATCTGGTGGTGTACCCCGGGACCATGATGCAGGGCTGTTCGTCGCCGCACAGGACATCCTGCAAGCGATAATTGTAACCGTTCAGCGTGACGACGATCTCGTCAGCAGCGTTTTTCGCCGGGGCGAATTTCTCGGGGATGATGACGTCAAGCGGCTCGGAGACGGTGGCGTCGGTTTCGGCCGTGGTGTAGATGCAGCGCTTTTCAGCTGCAAGCATTCCGTAGTTCTCGTAAATAGTAACCTTCATTTTCGTTTCCTCCTGCCCCGTGTTGGGGTTTGTTTTTTGTTTTGCTGTATGGCCTTATTATATACGGGCAAACCGTATATGTCAAGCCTTTTTCAAAAATTTTTTTCGAGGGCATTTTTTGCAATGTATTTGTGCGGATTGTATTATAGTGTGCTCAAAATGCTGCATAACGGACAAGGCCAGATGCGGCGGCTCGATTACGCCCGTGCGCAGCCTGATTTCACAGCTGGAAAATTCTGATTATTTTTGTCAAGACCCTACGCCCACTATTTTATAAAATTTTTTCAAATCACGGTTTTTCCTGCATTTCCAACGCTTTTTTGCCCGAAAAAATCAATATTTTTAAGAAGCAATAAACGGCTTTTTATTGGTGGTCAAAAAATCTGTGATATATATACATCTGGGGAGATTCAATAAGGGAAATCGGAAACTTCGTTTCCGAATTTCCCGTTTGAATCTCCACGCATCGAAGATTTTTTAAGACTGGCTTTTGCTGCGAAATGTTCGGGGAGGTGACGATCCATTGAGCTACAAGCAGACAGTAGCGGCGATCAACGATTACAAACATAAGGTCGAGACAGGGGAGTACCCAAAGGCCGATTGGTGGCATTTCTGCGGCACAATCGGCATGGACGCCGAGAGCGTGTCAAAGGCGATCAAAAATCCGCCGGCCAATAAAATGGACGTGGCGCGCGAGCTAAAAAAGTTTGCTACCTGGATTCGCGGGCAGTACAACACGGCTCCGGGCTGGTCCGGCCCGAACTCGTCAAAGAGCATCTTTGCCAATAAGCAGGACTTCGACGGCTGTAAGATGATCGATAAGGCGGACGACGGCAAATGCTCGGGCGAGCTTACTATAAATATCGAGTTTGGAGGCTCAAAAACGGCTTTCAAGTAGTCAACGCCACCAAATATCCATTTTGCTGCGTTCGTTTTTCGCAAATAGTTATGGGGGGCTCCGAGTTTTATGTAGTTCGCACAACTATTCGCTTATGAGTAGACATAAATAGATTATGGTCTACTATCTTTCGGCATAATGCCGGAGAGATGGGGCGCTGCTGGTGCGTGTGCGCGTGCTGGCTATTAGCCCCTGCTGCGGAGCCAATAAGCCCCCGCGCGTTTTTTCTGAGGGCGCGCAGACGGGGGCACTGTTCCGGGTATGCTTCTCACCAAAGCCCAGGCAATGGGAGGGGGTAGCGGAAAAACAGGGGGCGCGGTCTCCTGTATGTATAGTTATATCCAGCTCCCCCATGGATTCGCTTCTAGACCTTTTCCCATTCATTGGGAGGGGTGGGAGAAAAACGGCGTACCCCTTTGCACAAATCGAATCTCAAATTTTTCAAAAATCCCGTGTTGACCTTGGCGGCGAGCCAACGTTTCAATCCTCCTTACTTTGGCGTCCCGGAGCAATCCGGGCGTCAAGGTGAGCACGGGCGGAGGGCGCTATGGCGAGAAAGCAAACAGCAAAGGGCGGAGCGATCACGCTGAATCTTGGCTGCCCGAACAGCGAGCCGCAGAGGCGGTTCTTTGAAAGCCGGGTGAAATACACGTGCTACGGCGGCGCGAGAGGCGGCGGAAAGTCGTGGTGTACGCAGAGAAAACCGGTCGGCGGGTGCATTGAGTATCCGGGGCTTCGGGTTCTGGTTATCAGACGGAGATATGAACATCTGGAAAACTCCGTCATAGACCCGATTCTGAAATTGATTCCGGACGGTCTTGCTACATACAACGTGCAAAAGCATCTTCTGACGTTTGTGAATGGGTCCAGCATCAAATTCGGCAACATGGACGGGTACGGCTCGGCGGTTACGGGCAAGTATCAGGGCCAGGAATACGACTGGATTTTCATTGAAGAGGCGACGCAGTTCACCGAACAGGAATTTCGCGGTATCGCGGCATGCTGCCGTGGTGCAACGCCTTTCCCGAAACGAGTGTATCTGACATGTAACCCCGGCGGCGTCGGGCACCAGTGGGTGAAGAGAATCTTTGTCACAAGAGATTTTCTGCCGGAAGAGAATCCGGACGATTATCTGTTTCTGAAAGCGACGGTCGATGATAACGTCGATCTGCTGAAAGGATCTCCGAATTATGTAAACGCATTGAATCTGCTGCCGGAGGATGTCAGAAGGGCACACCGGTTTGGTGACTGGGATGCACTGTCCGGCGGGTACTTCCCGGAGTTTACAATCAAGACGCATGTCATTCAGCCGTTTGCAATTCCAACAGGCTGGACGAAATACCGGGCATTCGACTACGGCCTCGATATGTTCGCGTGCCTCTGGATTGCCGTGGACTATAACGGAAGGGCGTATCTGTACCGGGAGTACAACGAATCGAGGCTGATTGTTTCGCAGGCGGCGAATGCAGCGATTGTGTCGACGCCGCCGGGCGAACGAGTAGAGTATACGATTGCGCCGCCGGATATGTGGTCGACATTAAAGGACACTGGCAAGACAATGGCACAGCTGTTCGCAGAAAGCGGACTTCCGGTTGTCAAAGCGAATAATTCCCGTGTGGCGGGCTGGATGGCAGTTAAGGAACTGCTAAAGCCCATGGCAGATGGAAAGCCGGGGCTTCTGGTTTTCAACACCTGCAAGGGGATTATCGACGATCTGATGGCGATTCAGCACGACGACAAGAACCCGTCGGACTGTGCCAATGAACCGCACGATATAACCCACGCGCCGGATGCGCTGCGGTATTACGCGCAGCTTCGGACGCTCAAGCCGGAACAGCAGGTCATTGCAGACGAAGAAGAGCACGAAGAAAGCTACGGCGATTACATGACCGGAGGGGAAGCGGACAGCAGCTACCTGAATTTCTAGGAGGATTCTATGACAACGCCAGACTGGGTATTTTCCCGAGCGATCCACTTGATGGATGAGCAGAACGAGTCAAGCGGTGCGACAGCAACGCAAGATACGCAGGAATACAGGCTGCGGACGATCAGCATTCTGAACGTTCTGCGGCACGAGCTTTTCCCGTATTCCGACACGTTCCGGACAGGAGAGGACGGGAAACGGGCAGTGTGCCCGGAGATCAAGGACTTTACGGACGAGATTGGCCTCGACGATGTCATTGCGCAGGGGATTATGCCCTACGGATTGGCAGCGCACCTTCTTTTGGGCGAAAACGATTCGATGGCGAGTTTTTTCAACGAACGGTATTCCGAGCTTGTCGCGACGCTCGCGGCAAAGAAGCCCTCCGTATGGGAGGAAATTACCCCGTATTACGGATTTTGAGTAAACAGCGGCCTACCAGAGCCGTGAATATGGCCTACCAGAGCCAAAAACAGGAGGAAGAAAATGAACGAGTTTATGGATGAAGAATTCGGCGTAGATCTGAGCGATATTGTTTCCGAAGACGACGGCAACCAGACCGAAGAGGAAACCAGCGAAGAAGTAGCCGAAGCGAACGAAGAAGAACAGGAGCCTTCGGAAGAACCAGAAGAACCGGCGGGGCAACCGGAAGCGGAACCCACAAAGGAACAGAAGGAAGAAGAGCTGTTTGATCTCAAGTTCAACAAGGAAATCCGAAAGGTGAACCGCCAGGAGGTCACGGAGCTTGCCCAAAAGGGGCTGAACCATGACCGCATTTTAGAGCAGAGAGACCACTTACAGCAGGAAAACGCAGAGCTTTTGAAGTTCAAGCAGGACAACGAGGCGATTATCGGGCTACTGGACGCAGCAGCTCAGAAATCCGGCACAGACAGGAACACATTTTTGCAGTCGGTGCGGGAAAACGCTTATGTCTCGCAGGGCTTGAGCCGGGACGCGGCACACGAGCGCGTTTTACGGGAGGACGCAGAGCAGCGGCTTTCCAGAACGGAAAAGGCGGATGCGGAAAAGCAGCAGGCGCAGCAGGGGCAGGAGCTTGCCCGGCAGCAGGACATCGAACGGTTTTTGAAGCTCTACAAGGATGTTGACCCAAACACGATCCCGAAGGAAGTCTGGGACGATGTCAGAAACGGCGAAACGTTAGTTTCTGCCTACGGCCGGTACGAGAACCGGCAGCTCGCCGAGAGTAACCGCAAACTCCAGGAGAGCATCAACGCACTCAAACAGAATGAGAAAAACAAACAGAAAAGTATTGGTTCCGCGAAAACAGAAGGAAAGGAGACGGCGAAGGACCCGTTCCTCGAATACCTGTTGAGCGATGATTGACAGGAGGTAAAGAATGTCTAAAACTATCAACCTTGCAGAAAAGTACTCGGATAAGGTACAGGAAAGATTTTATCAGGATTCTCTGACGCAGAGTTCCTTCTCGAAGGATCTCGATATGGAGTTCGTCGGCGTGAAGACCGTGAAGGTCTATGAAGCGCACACGTCCCCGCTCAACGACTACACCCGTTCCGGCTCGAACCGTTACGGCACGCCGCAGGAGCTTGCAGACAGCATCTATGAGTTCCAGATGAAGCAGGACAAGGCGTTCACCTACACCATCGACAAGGGCAATGCAAAAGAGCAGTTCAACATCAAGACGGCTGCAACGAGCCTGAAACGCGAGATGCGCGAAGTTGTGACCCCGTACATCGACAAGCACCGTTTCAAGACCTGGGCAGTGAACGCAGGCCAGCACGTTGCGCTGACGGCGGCGCCGACGAAGAGCACGATTGCCGGTATCATCATGGATGCGACCTGCGCGCTCGACGATATGTTCGTCCCGCAGAACGGCAGAACGCTGTATATCCGCAACGACCTTTATAAGGCGCTGAAGCTTTGCGACGAGTATGTCAAGCTCGAGGGCATCGGCACGAAGGCACTTGTCAATGGCGTTGTGGGCGAGTTTGACGGTATGCCCGTCAAGAAGGTACCGAAGAGCTATTTCCCGTCGGATGTGTATTTCATGATCGTCCTGAAGGATGCGGCGATCTCGCCGATGAAGCTGAACGACTACAAGATCCACTCCGACCCGCCCGGCCTGTCCGGTGATCTGGTGGAAGGCCGCGTGATGTTCGACGCATTCGTGAAGCCCACGAGAGCGGACGGTATTTATGTCGGCTGCTCGGCGTCTACCGTTGCGGCAACGCCCGCGATCGTGATTGCAACGAATGTTGCAACGATCACTTCGGACACGACCGACGCGGTCATCAAGTACACCACGGACGGCAGCGACCCGCGTTTCAGCGATACCGCATTAACGTATTCGGCGTCCAGCAAGCCGACGCTTGCAACGGGCGATACCATCAAGGCTGTCGCGACGAAGTCCGGCATGTATTGGTCTGGCGTGGCGGTTGGTCAGAACTGAGTAATAGGGGCGGCGCGAGCCGCCCTTTTCTCAAACAGGGGGAAGTATGGCGAAAATTGTAACCTCGGATGTCGCGAAGGTTTTACAGATACAAAAATTTCTGGGGCTTAACGAATCGAAGGACGGCGACACGCAGCTCAAAGTCGGCGAGGCCTCGAAACTTGAAAACTGGCAGGTCACGCCGCAGTACCATTTGAAGGTTCGGCCGGGTATGCAGGCGATGGAGACCTTTCAGGGGGCCGTACGCGGGCTGTGGCACGGCTTCGTTGCGGGGGAGGAAGTTACCCTCTGCGCAGCAGATGGCGGCGTATGGAAGATTTCCGAAGGCAAGACAAGGCTTGGAAACATCACGGACGCGCCGACAACGTTTTTCGGATTCAACAACAAGGTCTATATGCTCAACGGGCACGAATATCTGTCGTGGGACGGCGCGGGAAGCGTGAAAACGGTGGACGGGTATATCCCGTGCGTGGTAACGGCGGCATCCCCCAAAGGCGGCGGAACGACGCTGGAAAACATTAACCGGCTGACGGGAAAACGGCGGGTGCGCTTTTCGGCGGACGGCGAGAGCACAAAATATGTCCTCCCAGAATCCGGACTTTCGTCCATCGACCTTGTTTATGTCGAAGGGACGGAAACAGCGGCAGAGAAGGACGCGGCAGCCGGTACGGTCACGTTTTCTACGGCTCCGGCAGCCGGGAGCAACAATGTCGAGATTTATTATACCGCGCCGAACAGCCTGCGTTCTCAGGTCACGGCCATGCGGTATTGGGAATTTTTCAACGGCGCAAATGATACAAGAGTGTTTTTGTACGGAGACGGAACGGCGAAGGCTCTGTATTGCGGCATTACAGAAAAAGGCGTTGCGTCGGCGGAGTATTTCCCGGATCTTTATGAAATGCTGGTCGGAGATGAAAATACGCCCATTACGGCGATGGTCAAGCACTATGACAGGTTACTCACCTTCAAGCCGGGAAGCGTATACGCAACGGAGTATTCGACGGTGACGCTGGCCGACGGGGCGGTTACGGCAGGATTTTACACGATCCCACTGAACCGGGAGATCGGAAACGAAGCGCCGGGACAGGTGCGGCTTGTCTACAACTTTCCGCGCTCGATGTACGCAAGCGCGCTTTACGACTGGAAAATGACCTCCTCGACGGTTCGAGACGAGAGAAACGCAAAGATGGTGTCAGAACGTGTACGAAGCACGATGCAGCGGGCAGAGCCGGAGAAGGTATTTATCTTTGATGACGACAGCAAGCAGGAATACTACGTGTTCCTGAACGATGCGTCCGGTACGGCGCTGGTGCACCGGTACATTGAAGACGTTTGGTATAAATATACGAATCTCAAGGTCGTGTGTGCATGCAGAAGCGGAGACGACATTTACTTCGGCACGTCAGACGGAAAGCTTGCGCTGTTTGACGAGCTGGTGCACAACGATTTCGGGCAGGAAATCGAGTGCACGTGGGAAAGCGGCAATATGGACTTCGGGTCAGATTACCAGAGGAAGCACAGCTCGGTACTCTGGGTGAGTCTCAAACCGGCGGCAGGCGCGCGATGCACAGTATCGGCAAGGTCTGACCGGAAGAGCGAGTATGCAGAAAAAACCGTCACGGCGCAGATCTCGAATTTTGCATCCGTTGACTTTGGACATTTTTCTTTCAACACGAACAGAAGCCCGCATATGCAGAGAGTCAAGCTGAAAGTAAAGAAGTTCGTCTACTACAAGCTTTTGATCGGCGCGGTATCGGTCGCGAACGACGTTACTGTTCTTGGCGTTGATATGCGGGTACGGTTCACGGGTTATGTAAAGTGAGGTCTGTATGGAAATTTTTATGTGTGTGCTTCTCGGGATTCTGAGTATGTTCATCCTTTTGCATTGCTCGGTACTGCTGCTGATTGCGGCGGCGCTCTGGAAGCGGCGGGAGAAAAAGGCCGTTCCGGAAGAGGCGGCAGAAAAGACAGAGGAAGAACGCAGAGCAGAGATGGAAATGAAACTGTTCAACGAAGGCGTTGCGAACATTCTTTCTTACGGGAATCCAAAGGAGAGGGATAGATGAAGAAACCAACACCGGAGCTTGTTTCCAAGCGGTATGACAAGGGCGTAATGTTTAATACGCAGATCGGCCTATATGACACGGTCACGGAAAACGAAAACTTCTTCATTGGTAAGCAGTGGGAGGGCGTGGAGGCAAACGGCCTGCCGACGCCGGTCTTCAATTTCCTCAAGCGTGTCACGCTCTTTCAGATTGCAACGATCAGCTCCGACAACCTGTCCATGCAGGCGACACCGCTGAACTCTACGTCCAGATATGGCCTCGCAGATCTGGAACAGGTCACGGATGTGATCAACAAGCAGTTTGCAGAGGTCTTTGAACGCAACAAAATTGTGACAAAGGTGCGCGAGTTCATGCGCAATGCCGCCGTGGACGGAGACGGGGCAACCTATTCGTGGTTTGACCCGGATATGGAGACGGGGCAGGAAGCAAAGGGCGGCATTGTCACGGAGATCATCGAGAACACAAGAATCATCTTCGGCAATCCGAACGAACGGAACGTGCAGCAGCAGCCGTATATCATTATTCCCATGCGAAAACAGGTGGAATATGTAAAGAATCTGGCCGAGAAAAACGGCGTCAGGAAGGACGACATTGATTCTATCCGGGCAGACTCTGAGGCGTACGGCAACAAAATGGACGCGCTGACGGACGACAGAGTGTCCATGTATATCTACCTGT